>Ga0308010_1001601_pt1 | contig 12394 bp, 17 predicted proteins | sample Neamet129_FD_202368 | JGI IMG/M metagenome (GOLD analysis project Ga0308010, IMG submission 202368) | Marine microbial communities from water near the shore, Antarctic Ocean - #129 | ecosystem: Environmental > Aquatic > Marine > Unclassified | place: Southern Ocean | collected 2014-07-24 | reverse complement strand
TTATTACTGAAGGTATTACTCCAGACTTAGATATATTAGATACTTATGTTAAAGCAACATATCCAGACTTGCGTAAATGTATCAACATGTGTCAAATGAACGTTCAAGACAATAGCTTACTTCGTCCTAATGAAGGCGACTCTGGTAACAGTGACTGGAAAATTGAAATGGTTGAATTGTTTAAGTCAGGTAAGATTAATGAAGCACGTAAATTGTTATGCGGGTCAGTTCGTCCAGAAGAGATGGAAGAGATTTATCGTTGGCTATATGATAACATTGAGTTGTTTGGAGACGAAGCACAACAAGATCAAGCAGTATTAACTATTAAGCAAGGACTAGTAGATCATACATTAGTTGCTGATCCAGAAATTAATCTAGCAGCAACATTGATTCGACTAGCGAAAATATAATGACATACTTGGTTAACGACTCATGTATTAAATGTAAACATATGGATTGTGTAGAAGTTTGCCCAGTAGACTGTTTTTACGAAGGCGAAAATATGCTAGTGATTAATCCAGACGAATGTATTGACTGTGGCGTTTGTCAACCAGAGTGTCCTGTAGATGCTATTTTACCCGACAATGCATTTGCTTCTCCAGAAGAATCTGAAAAGTGGTTAGACATTAATACAAAGTATTCAGCACTATGGCCAAATATTACAGAATTTAGAGCTGAAGACGTTCCGAGTGATGCTGCAGACTGGACTGGAGTTCCTAACAAGTACGAAGACCATTTTTCAGAAAAACCAGGTAAAGGTGACTAATGGGAGGTAGGAAACAAACTCGAAAAGATTTCACAGGTAGCTTAATTAAAATAAGTATCATTGAGCAAGAAATTGTTTACGCACAATCACAATTAAAAGAACACGATACAGGACATATACACACTGCTATCAGTTGGTTAAAACATCGAATAGAGGAATTAAAAAATGAGAGCTAGATTAGTAGCATATAGCAAAGCAACCCCAGAGTTTGAAGCAGAAGGTTTAACAGATCTGCAAGAGCTTATTGCATTTTGTGCAAAAGTAAGTAACCCTTCCGCACAAATTAACACAGCAACTAGCGAACGGCTAATTAAATATTTAATTAAACATCAACATTGGTCGCCACTTGAAATGGTTAATGCTACACTTGAGATTAAAACAACACGTGACATTGCACATCAAATTGTACGTCATCGTAGTTTTGCTTTTCAGGAGTTTAGTCAGCGTTATGCTAACCCTGAAGAACAAGGCGACATGTTTGAGTATAGTGAAGCTCGTTTACAAGACCCAAAGAACAGACAAAACTCAGTTGAAGTAGATGATGCAAAACTACAACAAGAATGGGATTGGGCTCAAAGACGTATTGCAGTACTTGCTAAGAAAGAATACGACTGGGCTATTAAAAAAGGCATTGCTAAAGAACAAGCACGTAAGGTATTACCTGAAGGTCTTACAAAGACAACACTATACATGCAAGGTAGTATTCGTAGTTGGGTACATTATATTGATCTACGTGGTGCTAACGGTACACAAAAAGAACATATGGAAATTGCTCATGCTTGTGCGAAAGTAATTGCTGAGATATTTCCGTTAATGAGCGAGCTTTGATAACAGAACTACACAAGATATGGAATATTCAACCTCATAATATACATGGGGATGAATTTACAGGATATGAACCTGTAATGGATCAATTAGACTCTTACGGAAAAGTAGAGTTTAACAAAGATCCTGAAGGTGTAGTTGATGCAGTGTTTGATATTTATAGAAGTATTAATCTTGTACCAATAATCTACTTTACACATGCAGGTTTAGTTAGAGCTATAAAAGACTTTAAAACTATAAGCTATAATAATGTTGATCAAGGTCGTATTGGATTAGGCAATAATCGCGGACAGCCAATTAATAGATTTTTATTTCCAAATATGATGACGGCTGAGCCTAAGGGCAGAGGAACTAATAGTCTTAAAGATAGATTTTATAATGACACAAAGTTAAAAAGAGCAATTCGTATATGCTTTGAAATGCGAGAAGGACTACGACTAACTAGGCCTACAGCATTAAGACGAGCATTAGAATTAGTTACAGGTGAAAATGTACAAAATTTTAAACCTCAGCATGCAAGAAGTATAGTTGAATATCTATGTCCTGTACTGTGGGGTAATGTATATGATTATAGTTGTGGCTACGGCGGCAGGTTACTAGGTATTGGATCTAGTAATATGAAATATAACTATATCGGAGTTGAGCCTAATACCGAAACTGTAAAGTACTTAAACTATCTTAATGAATTACTAGACGAAGCAGTTGGTGTTAGAGGAACAATTATACAAGATGTCAGTGAAAATTATCAACCTACTGACATAGATTGTGCATTTAGTAGTCCGCCATATTTTAACTTGGAGAAATATTCAGATGAAGAAACACAGTGTATGGTACGTTATCGCACCCTTGACGAATGGTTTAGTGGATATGTTGAGCCTACTATTGAGAACATTTATAGAAGTCTTAACAAAGATGGAATTTTTGCTACAAACATTGCAGATTACAAAAGCTACGGAAACAAAGAATACAAAGTCGTCGAGGGCTGGATACGGACAGCTGAAAGAATAGGCTTTAAGCATACAAGTACTATTAAGATGATGTTAAATACTCGCCCTGGTGTTGGAAACGATAAGCTCGCTGGACGTGAAAAATTTGAAGGGGTATATGTGTTTACAAAGTAAAAAAGTAGGGGAATAACCCCCTACTTTAGTTTAGTTACTATACGTCTCCGTATACTTGTAATACTTCTTTAACTGCGTTATGCCTTTCAATATCTCCCTGCTCAAACCGGACTATGTCCAAGTGTGTTGCGTTGCCTGCTGATTTCATTAGATTAACAAAATTAATTAATCCGTTGTCCTGCATGCGATCTGCCTGTGCCAGATCTCCCGTAACCGCCATCATAGAGTTTTCACCTAGTCTAGTGAGTAACATTTTCATTTGACTAGCTGTTGCATTCTGCATTTCGTCAGCTAAGATAAAGCTGCGCTTAAATGTGCGACCTCGCATAAATGCTAGTGGGGCTATCTCAATTATACCTTCTTGTATCATTCCTTCTATTTCTTTAGCATTAAAATACTCCCTTAATACGTCAAATATTGGTCTAGTCCAAGGCGCCATTTTTTGTTCTAATGTGCCTGGAAGAAACCCTAAGTCTTCGTCGACCGATACTGCCGGTCTAGTGACGATAATCTTATCAACTTTGCCTTCTTTAAACTGCTTAACCGCTACTTGCACAGCCAAAAGTGTTTTGCCTGTTCCAGCTGGACCTATACCGAAGACTATATCTTTCTGGGCGTCCAGTAGTTTTAACACGTATGTTTCTTGGTTTGTATTTCGTGGAAGGATGTTGACTTGTTTCTCTTGTTTTTGGAATTGGTTTATCTCAACTACATTATTATAGTTGTTCATTGAGTTGTTACGCTTGCGTTTTGCACCCATTAAGTGTCCTCCTATGGATATTGACGTAAGTTCTTACTTCCTATAATAGGAAGCTGGTCCCTACAAAGTATTTACCATCAGTATAAAAATAAAAAATGTTCTGTTATCTTTTTGATACGATAAATAAGTATAGCAGAATAACGAAAGCGTAATAGGATTATACAATGCAAGATATATATGACGTTATAGAGAACGTAAACAATATTTACGATAGTAACTCTTCATTTGAAATACTAAAAGATTTTGAAAGAGTTATAGACGAATTAGATGTTTATGTTTACAAGAATTGGGGAGACGGCGAATTAGTTTCCGGACCAAAAATTAGTAGGCATTGGGTATCTTGTTCATTTATGTGGCCAGCAAACAAAATGCCTGACCCAATGGGCGGAAAGCGTTTATTAGATTACGATTGTAAGGTGTCTATGGGGAAAGACTATGTTATTAAACCTCGTAAAATACGTAAATCTGAAGATATACGACCAGGAACTAAAAAGGGTAAACTAGATAAACATGCAATCTGGTTAGTACAAATTGATATGCCAAAGAAGCTAATTCAAGACATATATAGTGGGTACGATGAGTTATTAGATTATATAGAAGAACCGGCAACGGACGGGCAATCACAAGAACTACAAGCTAATCCAGCAGATGCTGCAGCTGTAGCAATGGCTGCACCTGCAGGACCAGTAGTAGATCCTGCAATGGCGCCTCAAGAAGGAGCTGTATAATGGGGCTACGCTCAGAAGACTTAAAAGATATGGTAGATCATATTTTTGAAATAGATTCTTTTAAAAGTAAAATGGGTGAAGACGCAAACATTGTTACTTTAAGTTTTAGTACTAAGACTACAGAAACTGCAAAAGACCTTGTAAACTTTTTAGAAAAAGGGTACAGCTTTATCTTAGATGCAGATGCAACAGCAGGAGAACAAAAAGACGGAACATATAAAGTATTTGTAGAAATGGAAAGAAACGATTCTTGTCCAGAACAAATATCAGAAATAGTTGACGGAGTTAGTAAATTAGCCGGAGAAGACAACTTTAAGTTTCGCTACTATAAAAACTTTAGATCGTTAGAAGCTACAACGGAAAACTTACAAAAGTCTATTCCTACTAGTGCAGACGATTATGGATTACAAATTAAAGAGGTAGCTATGGAAAGTTATAAAAACTTCTTTAATAAAAGCTACTTAGAATCTGTAGAGATGGCTGGGAATATATTAGCCATTAAGAAGATTTATGCAGATCCTTTATATTTTAATTTTTTAAACGTAGGAAACAAAAACGATATTTTAAACAGTATCAATGAAACTATAACTGTCGATGATAATGGATTTGCTGAAGTTATATATCTTAGCAAGTATATCGGAGACTACAATATTACTAAATTTGGCAATAAACTAACTTTTGAAAATGATAATAAAGTACTTGTGTTAACTCGTATTAACACCTAAATCAGAGGAAGTAAAATGGCGAAAAAACACTTTAAGTTTGACTTTACAGTTGAACAAGTCACAGAAATGCTCAAAGGAAATTCAGAAGCAGAAGAATGGTATGACGCAATGTGCGAGATACTACCGTTATACGATATTGTAACAGCAGATCGTGTAGCAGCATTTGTTGCACAATGTGGACACGAATCTAATAACTTTAAAGTTTTAACAGAAAACTTAAATTATAGTTCAGAAGCATTAGATAAGATATTCGGAAAATATTTTAAGAGGGCAGGAAGAGATGCACAACCATATCATAGAAAACCTGAAAAAATTGCTAACGTTATTTACGCAAGCAGAATGGACAACGGTGACACTGATTCCGGTGATGGCTGGAGATTTAGGGGCGGTGGCATATTACAACTTACAGGACGTTATAATTATACCAAGTTCAGTGAAGTAGTTGAGATGTCAGCAGACGAAGCCACAGACTATGTTCGTACTAAAAAAGGTGCATTAGACAGTGCATGTTGGTATTGGGATGAAAATAAGTTAAACAAGTACGCAGATGCACAAGACATGAAAACTCTTACTAAACGTATCAACGGTGGATATATAGGCTTAGAAGATCGTATTAAACATTACGAACACGCTGTAGAAGTATTAGGCGGCGAATATCATGCACCGTCTGTTGATATGTCGGAAACTGTTCGCAAAGGATCAAAAGGTCCTACTGTACAAGCAATACAAGAAGAACTAGGGTTAACAGCTGATGGTGACTTTGGTCCAGGAACAGAACGAGCTTTAAAAGAATGGCAACGAGCTGCTGGATTAGTAGCTGACGGTATTGCTGGACCAGCAACACTAGGAAAATTGTTAGGCTAATGTTATGGGATTAAAAATAGCAGCAGTTATGTTTATATTGATGGCGGGTATGGTCGGCATCGGTTATTGGTATTATAACGACTCACAAGCAAAGATGGCTGTGTTAGTTGAAAATGCTGCAAACGCAGAAACTGCTTCTAAATTAAGTGAACAAGCATTAGAGTCAATGAAAAAAGATTATGCTAAAGTTACTGAACAACTAAACATCGTAAATACTAAATTTTCAGAAATCAGAACGCAAAATAATGTACTTGCAAAAAAGCTACAGACGTTTAATGACTTAGGTGAAATAGCAATAGCAAAAACATCGTCAATAGAACGAGCAGTAAATACCGGCACATTAAATGCTGGACGATGTTTTGAAATATTAAGTGGTAATACACTTACAATAAAAGAAAAGGAGGCAAAAAATGCAAAAGCATTCAATAAAGAATGTCCTTGGTTGTGGCCTGGTAATCCTACTCCTTAGTGCGTGTTCTTCTACTCCTAGATTAATTGAAGTATCAGCAACTCCTATTGAGAAGCCTGAGTTAACCCTACCTAAAGTAGATCGTATCGATATGCGTAAAGTAGAATGGACTATTGTTACTGAAGAAAACTGGGAAGAAGTTGTTACAAAAATTAAAAAATCTGGCAGACCGTTAGCATTATTTGCTCTTACTGATAACGGATATGCTAATCTTGGATTAAACTTTAGTGATATTAGAGCACTAGTACAGCAACAACAAACTATTATTGCTGCTTACGAGTCGTATTATAAAAATGCTGAAGAAGCACTTGATAATGCAAACAAGCAAGTAGACAATGTTAATAAAGAAGTTAGTGAAGAAAATAATAAAGAACCAAAAGCTTCTGTGCTAGATAAGTTTAATCCTTTTAAGTAGAAACACCTGTAATGAAACTTTGGAAAAAAATAAAATTATGGTTTGATCCAGATCAAAGGTTAACAGTAACTCATATGGGGCAAGAAAAAGTGTTCCATGTAGATGAGTTTAGTAGTAAGAAGCCAACACGCCTAGCAGGCAAAACCGTCGATGGTAGGAAATTTTTATTAGTTAGTAAAATTCCTATGGAGTTTGAAATTATTGAAATTCCAACATCAGACAGAATATATAAGGATTAATATATGTGGGAAATGATAACAAACATGGCAACTGATAGGTTGTGGATTTGGACTGCTCTTGCTGGGTCAATTTTTGGAGCATTATTTATTGCTTATATGAAGGATACCCGGATAGCATTATGGGTATATGGAAAATGGGATACTTTACTTGATTATGTTAGAGATAAATTTGGGTGGACTTGGTTTGATCATGATCCTAACGCTTGGAGGAAAGTAAATCCAAATATTTCTAACAAAATTGATTTACTAGAAACTCGTATAAAAAAACTGGAGAAAAGAGATGGCTCGACGTAAGCTAGAAGATTTAGACAACGAAGAAGTAGAGAACGCAACAACTGAACCTAATGATGAGCCTAGAGCAAGGAAAGCACCTGACGCAGTTGTAGTATCTAATACCGAATCAGTAACAAGAAAAGTTAAACTAGATCTTGAACTAGATACTAGTGTAAAAGATCTAGGGCCGAATCCATACGTTAGACTTATACACATGGCAAGAGCTGTTGATAGTTGGAGAATTTTCCCCCGCGTCTTTATCACTGTTTATATTGTGTTACTTTATCAAGTAGTACATTGGTACATGGGATTAGGCGTCGATGCAACTATGGAACAATCAGGATTAGTTAGTGTTGTTGTAGGTGCAGGCGCTGCATGGTTTGGACTATATACCGGATCTAAGAATCAGAGCTGATAGATAAAATAAGTAATAGTATGAACTATTATTCACTACTTGATGTTAATAAATCAGCATCCCCGGAAGAGCTTAAAAAAGCATACAAAAAAGCAAGTATGCAACACCATCCTGACAGGGGCGGTAACGAGGAAAGATTTAAAGAAATTAATGAAGCATATGCTACATTAAAAGATCCTCAAAAAAGAGCTATATATGATAATCCACAACCACAACAACATCATTTTGGAGCTGGATTTGGTGGCGGTGGCATTAATCCAAACGACCCTGCATTTCAAGACGTATTTAACAACATGTTTGGTCAAAGAAGTTCGCCTCAATGGCAACGGCCTCCAATGAGGAATGAAGATATTCAACTGTATGTTGACCTTGGAATATCTGAAGTATTTTCAGGAAAGTCTTTACGGATATCATATGAATTACAAATGGGTGGCGCACAGACACACGAAATAACAATTCCTCCAGGAATACATGATGTAATTAAATACCAAGGATTAGGAAATAACGGAATTGAAGGGATACCGCGCGGAGACTTATACGCAAAGATTAGAATAAAAGATAGCAAGTCTTGGCAACGAATTGGGTTAGATTTACATACCATTGCTCCGGTTGATGTGTTTGACTTATTACTTGGTACTGATGTACAAATAACTACTCCAGAAGGAAAAAATCTTTCTGTAAAGGTTCCGTCCGGAAGTCAACCTTCAGTTGTGTTTAGTATACACGGATACGGAATACCTGATCCTAGAAGTGGTAGACGTGGAATTATATTTGTAAAATTAAAAACTAAGATTCCTAAAATTACTGATATTGAATTAATAGAACGAATAACCAACCTAAAGAAAGACTTGACAAACAATGCATAACGACTATATAATAGTATTAAATAAACATCATACAATAGGGAATATAAAATAATATGGTAGAGCCGAACGAAGAACTACAATTGGTGTTTGATAAAGCAATTAAAGATGCTAAGAAACTTCAACATGAATATGTAACTCTAGAACATTTATTGTTTTCAATGCTATGCTCAGAAAACTTTTACAACTTGTTAAAAGGGTACGGATGCACAGTTGACGAAATTAAAAAACAGTTAGAAATTTATTTAAAAACAGGCTTACCAGAAATTGTAGTGCCTAAAAATACACGATACAAGCCAAAGAAAACACAAACTGTTGAACGAGTACTTAACCGAGCATTTACACAAGTATTATTTGCCGGAAGGGCTCATATTACACTAAGTGATGTTTTGTTAAGTGTAATGTCTGAAAAGAAATCACATGCTGCGTTTTACTTAGATGCTAATGGTGTAGATAAAGATAAATTTGCAGAATATGTTACTGCTGAATTAGGACAAGAAGATAGCGGTGACGAGAATTCAAGTCAACGAGCATTGAATCAATTTACTACAAACTTAAATGAAGAAGTACGTAGAAATAAAATTGATCCTGTAATTGGTCGTATTGATGAATTGGATTCGATTGCGTTGTCCTTAGGACGACGGACAAAGAATAACGTATTATTAGTAGGTGACCCAGGCGTAGGTAAAACTGCAATCGCTGAAGGACTTGCTTGGAATATTGTTAACAATACAGTACCGGAATTCCTTAAAGAATATAGTGTATATATGCTAGACATTGGTAGTATGCTTGCAGGTAGTAAGTATCGTGGAGACTTTGAAGAAAGGTTTAAACTAGTACTAGCTGGATTACGTCGAAAAGGCAAAACAATTATGTTTATCGACGAAGCACATATGATTAGTGGAGCAGGAAACGGTGGTGGCGGTGGTGCAAATGATCTTGCAAATATGCTAAAGCCAGCACTAAGTAAAGGAAATATCAAAGTAGTTGCATCTACTACGTGGGAAGAATACCGTAAGTACTTTGAAAGTGATCGTGCATTAATGCGTAGGTTCCAACGAGTAACTGTAGACGAACCATCTACCTCAGTTACAAAAGATATCTTACAAGGTATTAAGAAATACTACGAAGATTATCACGGAACAAAAATTACTGATAGTGCTATTGACGAAGCGATTAAACTAAGTGTAAAGTATCAGCCTGATAAAAAACTTCCAGACAAAGCAATTGACTTGATTGACTTAGCATGTTCTAGATTTAACTTAAAGACATCTAAAGAGAAAGTTGTAGATGCTAACGAAGTACAGTTTGAACTTTCAAAGATAATTAAGGTACCTGCAGAACAAGTTGCAGAACAAGAAACTGAAAACTTAGTAAGTCTTGAAAAGAATATTAAGCAAGAAGTGTACGGACAAGACGAAGCAATTACAACTATTGTAGATAAGATTCTTATCGCACAAGCAGGATTAAAAGCTGACGATAAACCGGTTGGAAGTTTTGTGTTTATGGGTCCTACTGGAACAGGTAAAACAGAAACTGCAAAACAAATTGCAAAACACCTAGGTGTTAGTCTTGTAAGATTTGATATGAGTGAATATCAAGAAAAACATAGTATTGCTAAATTGATTGGTTCACCTCCAGGATACGTTGGACACGAAGAACGTGGTGGATTGTTAATCGAAAAGTTACAAGAAAATCCTAACTGTGTACTACTGCTAGACGAGATTGAAAAAGCACATCCTGATGTAAGTCAGTTACTACTACAAGTTATGGATAATGGTAAGATTACCGGAAGCAACGGAAAAGAAGCCGATGCACGTAACTGTATTTTAATCCTAACTACTAACTTAGGTTCTAAATCAGCTCAGAAGAATAATATTGGATTTGGCACTGAATTAGATCGAGCTTACGAAGACGTTGATTTAAAGAAGTTCTTTGCTCCGGAGTTTAGAAACAGGTTAGATGCTACAATAACATTCTCAACATTAACTAAAGAAGTGATGATGAAGATTGTTGGTAAATTCCTTGTAGTACTAAGAGATATGGTCAAAGATAAAGCAATAACAATTACTATTGCCGACGAAGCATTAGATTACTTGGTTGAAAAAGGATTTGATCCTAAAATGGGTGCAAGGCCATTACAACGAGTAATTGATCAGGATATCAAACGCCCACTATCAAAAGAATTACTGTTTGGTAATCTTAAGAAAGGCGGAACTGTACATATTACTGCAAAGGATGATCAACTTGTGTTTAAATCTAAATCTAAGAAAAGTAAAGTACAAGAAGTAGATGGTCAAAGCCATTAAACATTAAAGAGACACTGAATGCCTAGCTATCACGTTAATAAATTTGAAACAACTAAATTATTTTATGATCAATATCTTTATAAATTAACAGTTGTTAACCCTCTAGCAAGTATCTTTAGAGGTAAGAATTTAACGTATGCTAGGCAACAGTTAGATAAACTACAATTACAATATGAAACAAAGTCTAACTTAGCCTTTTCTTATATCTATGGTGCAAGAATTATAAACCTAAGTGATCAAGACTTTACTGCTGCAAAAATTCTATTAGTAGAGTTTAATATGCATAAAGATTACACACTTCGAATAGAGAATCCTCGAATGGCTATCTATTCTAATAACAAAGAATGGATTAATATGTTATTAGAAAAGCCACTAATAACTACGGAAATTTGGGAACCTAATTCTGATAATATAAATCTTCTTATAAAAAATAACATAATTATTACAGATGAAAACTTTGATTACAACTACAAAATTACGCTAAAAGAAAAAGTTAATACACAATTTTACGATTGGCTAATTAATAATTCTCATAAAGTTAAGATTGGTGATACTTGTTTACGGTGTATAAAAAGAGGTGACTATGTTAGAGGATTTTACTTTTACTTAAAGGGTGAGAAGACATTATCTATCGTTAATCTAATGATTGGTGGCGAAATTGCACGGATCGACAATATTGTCAACCGAGCGTCTAAGGATAAATAACAGTATGCCAAGCAATAGCGAAACAATATTATCAAATCAAACACATCCAGGAGACAGTACAACTGAGACTGTAACTGGAATTAAGTACAAAGGTGATGGATACTACGGACGAGCCGATGGTTTCCATACTGTACAATACAATGTTACTGGATTTAGCGGGACTGTAAAAATGCAAGGAACACTTGCTACAGTACCAGTTGAAGCCGATTACTTTGACATACCAGGAACAGAAGAAACTGGAACTTCGGGATCTTTCTTTAAGAATTTTACTGGAAATTATGTTTGGGTTAGAGCTGTCGTTATATACACAGACGGTACTGTACAAAGTATATTATTAAACCATTAAGGAATTAGTTATGAAAAATTTTATTAGCGTTACGCTACCAAGCAGAAAAGCTAAAAGAGCAGTATTAGAAAAGATGTTACGTGCTGTAAATGCGCCGCTAAATGAAAAGAAATCAAACTTTGGAATTTTTGAAGGTGTTGGCAAAAATATTATACTGAAACTTGAAATATCTAAACAACTATCCGAATCACAATCAGATAAGGTTGCACATAGTTTATCAGAAGGACTATTTGGACTTGGTTACAATGACTTTGATATTGAAGTAAGTACAGACGGAACAGATAAACAAATACTAAGCGACACGGATTGGCACGTTAATGAACTTGATACTTTAGAAGCTGCAGGTGCAGGAACTGAAGAGGCTCTTATGGCAATTGTTACACAGTATGCAAAGCCCGGAATAACATTGGCTAATGTAGATGCTATGGAACGTGCAGCTGCTGGGTCTGAACCTGAAGGTGATGGCGTAATTGGCATGTTTAAAAAATTTGCTAGATCAAAAAGGTGGAGAGTAAATTATGTACTTGCAAAAGTATCAGAACTACAAGGTCTACCAGGACTATTTAATTCT
>Ga0308010_1001600_pt1 | contig 12399 bp, 6 predicted proteins | sample Neamet129_FD_202368 | JGI IMG/M metagenome (GOLD analysis project Ga0308010, IMG submission 202368) | Marine microbial communities from water near the shore, Antarctic Ocean - #129 | ecosystem: Environmental > Aquatic > Marine > Unclassified | place: Southern Ocean | collected 2014-07-24 | reverse complement strand
GACCCTGCTTCAGTGTCGCATCAATTTCTGCTTTGCTTATTATAGTAGAGCCGCCGTCGTCGTCGGCGCTAGCTACAATGCAGCAATAGCTCAGCACTATTGTAGAAAAAAATCGTGTAAAATTTTTCATTCTTCACTCCTTGGTCGCTTACTAAATTCAGCGAATTTTTGTTTTTATGTGCTAATTATTATTGCTCAATGAAATTAGGCTTCGCTTAGAAATTAAGACTTATTCTGCTTGAATTTCGGCTGCGATGCGCTGCACGTCGTCAAGTACTCTCAACAGATTGCCACTCCAAAGCAGACCAATCTGTTCTTCGTTATAGCCACGACGAACCAATTCGAGAGTCACATTCGCTGTTTCCGATGCACTGTTCCAACCACTGATGCCGCCACCACCGTCGAAGTCAGAGCTAATGCCCACATGCTCTAGTCCGATCAGCTCTACCATGTAGTCGATGTGATTCACAAAATCTACAACGTCGACCGGTGGTGCTATCACATTAACCTCTGCGTCTAAACGTGGTGCAGCTAGAGCGCTAACCTCATCCATAAGACCGCGGTATACCATTTCCTCAGCTTCAGTTAAGGCGCCAATTTCCGAGAAGCTTAGAACTTCGACGCCTAGGTCCGCGGCTACTTTGGCAATCAAATTATTCCGTGCATCATTGAACTGCGCATTCTTCTCCGCATTCAGGTAGCCGCTGAAAGCCACTGTTTGCACGACGCCACCATTATCCTTGATGCTTAGCAATTGCTCATCGTCCAAATTGCGACTGTGTTCGCTAACTGCGCGAGCAGAAGAGTGAGAAGCGATTAGTGGTGCACGCGTGAGATCTAGCATCTCCATGATCGCGCTCTTGGAAGGATGAGAGACATCGATCATGATTCCCCATTTGTTCATCTCGGCAACGGCTTCTCGACCCATCTCGCTCAAGCCATTGTGTAGCCAAATATTGTCACTCTCACCCGTATTCGAATCCGAGAACTGGCTATGTCCGTTATGCGCTAGTGACATATAACGCCCGCCGCGTTCCTGAAAATCTTTTATATTGGCCATGTCTAGGCCAACCGGGTACGCGTTTTCGATGCCAATCATTGCGACTTTCTTATCCGCAGCAACGATTCTTCTTACGTCATCTGAGGTATAGGCAATTTCGATTAGATCTGGTGCAATCTCCTCTGCTAGGCGATGAATGGCATCGAACTTGTCGATGGCATTCGCGTACGCTGCCGCATAGCCTTCTGCATCTAGAGTCGACTGGCTGGTGTAGACGATAAACCAAGCCACATCCAACCCACCTTGTTCCATCTTAGGCAGATTCACTTGTGTATCTAGATCTGACGTATAGTTATTTTCAGGCGTAAAATTACTAGTATTTATGTCCGCGTGCGTGTCTAGTGTGATCACTCTCTCATGGATACCAAGAGCGCGCTCGACTAGCTGCTCTTCTGTCTCCACCGTAGCACTAGCGACAGGTTCGCCTGCCGGTGTAGAACTCTGAGTTGGAGCAGCATCTTCACTGCAAGCGGTTAGAAAAGCCGTAAAAAAAGTAACCGCTGTAATTAGCTTTAGTGATCTTAGATGAAAGGTCATAATTGTAGAGTCTCGTTGGTGTGTTAAAGATAAGTTAAAAGTAAATCTCTTGCTGCTATATATGGGAAAGCAAGCTGATTGGGAATAACGCGCTTAGTTCTTTGTATTCATCGCTGATGAACCGACACAGCAAAGTTAGCACTTAGAATTGCCTGATTACAATGGATTAGCAGAAAAATGACTGATTCATAGTTCTTTCCTTCTGCAAATTAGATAATAGATAAGGGTTAGTCAGATAGAGAAGAGATATCTGCCCACTAAACCGATGTTTTCTCAATAGTAGGCGCGGTATTATGGTGGGATAGTGAGCTTTTACAGTGAGAGTTAAGTACCGTTTCTAACAAGATAAAAATAGCCAAATGTGGTGAGAGTTAATATGAGAGTCTGCTTTTCAAAATCTGCCGTCATACTACTGTTCGTAAGTTCCTTCTCCGCGTATTCGCAGACGGCCACGATTAGCAGCGAATCAAAACAGGAAAGCTCGTGGTCTCATGGTTTTATGGCCGCTGTAGCTAACCCCCTAGCCACCGAGGCAGCAGCTCAGATTTTGTCACGTGGGGGGCATGCAGTCGATGCTGCTATCGCGGCGCATGCTGTACTTGGTTTGCTTGAGCCGGAAAGCTCGGGCCTTGGAGGCGGGGGCTTCATGTTGGTCTTCGAACGGTCTGACAGGGAAGTGCGTTTTTTTGATGGACGTGAAGCGGCGCCCAGTGGCGCTCGTGCGGACATGTTCATGAATGGCGACCGCCCCATGGGTTATTTCGATGCAAACCAAAGCGGTAATGCAATCGGTGTACCCAGCGCTATAGCACTGTATAAAAGCACGCATGACACGTATGGCAAGCTGCCTTGGGCTGATTTATTCGAGCCGGCTATCGAGCTCGCCGAGCAAGGTTTTGAGGTATCAAGCAAAATGGCGAGTTATCTCCCTGCTATGGCAAGCCGCAGTCGTCTTGACGAGAATGAAGGTGCTGCAGAATATTTTTATCCTGGTGGCGATCCACTTCAAGCCGGAGCACTGATTCGAAATCCTGCGTATGCTGCGACTCTTCGCCGCGTTGCTACCGAAGGCCCGTTGGCGTTCTATACTGGCAAAATTGCAGAGTCCATAGTCGCTGCGGCACAAGCTGGAGATGACGGAGGCACCCTCACTATGGAAGACATGGCCAATTACAAAGTAATAGAGAGGCCTGCCGTATGTGGCCTCTGGCGTGAACTGAATATTTGCGCAGCAACTCCTCCTTCATCTGGCGCTATGCAAATTATAATAGCCAATCTATATGATAAATTATTGCCACCCAACCCCACGACTACTCAGCGAGTTAAGGCCTTCGTGGACGCACAGCGTCTTGCCTATGCAGACCGTGACTATTATTTTGGTGATCCGGATCATGTAGATGTACCTTTAGCGGAGTTACTTGATTCACGTTATTTGGACCATCGCGCCAACAATCCTGCAGCGCCCGGTTCATTGCCGGTCCATGGTGACCCTATGCTCGTCTTAGGGAATGGCAGTGCGGCAGTATTTGCCGAAGATAGTACCCGCGAGCCTGCTGGCACTACGCATTTTTCTATCGTGGACAGTGAAGGCAACGCAGTCTCAGCCACCATGACTGTGGAATCGGCCTTTGGATCCAAGCGCTGGGCAGCTGGCTTTGTGCTCAACAACGAGATGACAGATTTTGCCCGGGTGTATGATCCAAACAAGCCGGAGGCTGCGAACATGGTGCGTCCCGGTGCCCGACCCCGCTCTTCCATGTCACCAACAATCGTACTTAACGCAGACAAGGATTTGTTTATGGTCACCGGCTCCCCTGGGGGCAACTCCATTCCCGCCTATACCGCTAAGACTTTGCTCGGCATTGTCGACTGGCAATTGTCTGTGCAGGAAGCGATCAACTTCCCCAATATCATCGCTCGTGGACAATCCGTGCGCGTAGAAGTTGGGGTGGAGCCAGGTCCAGCCTTGTCGGCAGCATTGACTGAATATGGTTACCAAGTACGAGAAAGTCAGGGCGAGAACTCTGGCTTGCATGTTATTTTAGTGAGTGAACATGGCTTGGAAGGTGCAGCCGACCCGCGTCGACTTGGAACCGTAATGAGTGCTGCGCCTTAAAGTTGCATTGTACTCAGAATATTGTTTCAAATTAAGAGCGAGCTCGCGAGTCATGTCCATATCTTAGGGCTAGCCAAAAGCTAAGTTTCCGTATGCTTTCTTAAGTGTCCTAATTCTCTGTTTCTGTGGTCATTATGCATTAAGATGCAGGCCAGCAAAGATTCTGAAACCATCTGAGTGCAAGAGACAATTTATTCTAATGGACTATTTGAGAGCAATGTAATGAGTTATCAACTGTTTGGCAGAAAGACCCTAAAGAGCCTAGTATTTTTCCTCAGCTTCTTACTAACGTCTACTTCATTTTCAGAGGGTGGCAGAACGCCACTGCGAGTGAAGAATGGCATTGTGACGAGTTCCTCGAGACTAGCGTCCGAAGTTGGTATAGCAGCGCTCAAAGAGGGTGGTAACGCGGTCGATGCTGCCATCGCAACAGCTTTCGCATTAGCCGTAACTTTGCCCAGTGCGGGTAATATCGGAGGAGGCGGATTTATGGTCTATCACGGTGACGATGGCCATGCGACTACCTTCGACTTCAGAGAGAAGGCTCCACTTGCTGCTACCGAGCGCATGTATTTGGGTCTAGATGGAAATGTTGTCGGCAACTCAAACCATATCGGAGCCCTTGCAGTTGGCGTGCCGGGGACTGTTGCTGGTTTGTACAAGGCGCATCAAGAGCTTGGGAGCCTGCCTTGGGCTGACCTTGTTGCTCCGGCGGTTAAGCTGGCTCAAGACGGTATTCCCATTAGCTATTCTCTCTACACTGGATTTGCCAGCAACAAAGGTCGCTTCGATCAGTATCCTTCCACCGCTGCCAAATTCTACAAGACTGATAGCTCGTTCTACGAGTTGGGCGAAACGTGGCGTCAACCCGATTTAGCTCATACCTTGGAATTGATTCAAAATCATGGCGCTGATGGATTCTATAAAGGTGAGAACGCAGCACGCTTGGCAGATTTTATGTTGGACATCGGTGGATTAATAACCGAAGAAGATTTGCTCAAGTATGAACCACAGGAGCGCGAGCCTATTCGCGGCACTTATCGGGGTTATGACATCGTTAGCATGCCACCACCAAGTTCTGGAGGTGTGGCTCTGGTGGAGATGTTAAACATACTTGAAGGCTTCGATCTTGCCGGCATGGGGCATAATTCTGCGGACTACTTACATGTTCTAACCGAGACTATGCGCCGTGCCTATGCGGATCGTGCAGAACACCTAGGCGACCCTGATTTTAATGAGGGTATGCCGCTGCAACGTTTGATGGATAAAGACTACGCAGAGACTCTGCGTGCCTCTATCGACATGGACGAAGTATCTGAGAGTAGCCCTGTGGATTTCGCACAGATCTATGAGAGCGAGGAAACTACACATTTCTCAGTTGTCGACAAAGGCGGCAATATGGTCAGCATGACCTATACGCTGGAATTCAGTTATGGTTCCGGAATTGTGGTTGAGGGCGGGGGTTATCTGCTCAATAATGAATTAGGTGATTTTAATGCAGTGCCAGGTGTCACCACTACGCGTGGATTAATCGGGACGCCTCCTAATCTGGTCGAGCCAGAGAAGAGGCCATTATCTAGCATGACGCCTACCATTGTTGCGAAAGACGGCAAACCAGTTTTTACAGCAGGTAGCCCAGGTGGAAAGACGATCATTAATACCACAATGCAAGTGATATTAAATGTCATCGATCATGAGATGAATATAGCGCAGTCCGTGGAAGCAGGGCGTATACATCACCAGTGGTTACCTGATGTAACCAGCATGGAGACAGGCATGTTATCTCCCGATACGATTCGTCTGTATGAAGAGAAGGGTCATCAAGTGACAGCGCGCGGAAGGCTGGGAGCAGCTATGGCCGTCTACCATGATCGAGAGAACGGACTGTTTGAAGGTGCGGCAGATTCTCGCAGCGATGACGGTGCTGCGGTAGGTTACTAGTAACTCGCGTTGGACATGACGATCATTGATTTTATTAAAAAGCCTTGATTAGAGTCGGGGCTTTTTAGTTTTCGGGTATTAACCCTCAAATAGATTTATGTATTTGGCGGGTCACTAGTTTTTTCATAGGCTAATTCCCGGGAGAATACTCTCGATCTAGATTTGCTCCGATATCTTCTCTATAAAACAACACGTCCCTAAATTCGCCTTTGGTATACATCTCTGCCTGATCATCGAAATGGGGCGAGTTAGGGTTATTGTGCAGTCCGCCAACTGTTATGGCCTTTGCAGTCAACTTATCGCCGAACTCCACAGCTGCAACGAAGCTATTGCCGCTCGTTCCGTACATCTTCTTGGTGCCTGGATAGGTTTTGCTGCCAAACGATGCAAGCGAGCCCCAGCGTGAAGAAGCGAAGGCCACCGGCAGACTCTTTGCCTCATCGTTGAAATCCTGCACGATATCGCCGTTCAGTCGTTGATAGCGATTCACTTCTCCCCAAGGGACGCGCCAGTCACCGAAATCGACTTCCAGTTGTTGGGCGGCACTGCGCAGAGCGCGTATTTTTTCCGCGCTACTCGTATTGTTTGCCATGTAGTCATAGATATTAATACCTGCCGCCGCAGCATCATTGGATACCTCAATCATTAGAGCCTGCCCCCAATAAACAGCGAGTGTGGTGGCGGTTGAGTCTAGGGAAGATTTGTAGTCCCAGTTACGGAGCAAATTAATATAGCTTAGAGTGTCAGATTGAGTTGATATCTGTTGATCACTCTGGTCGTCGGCAGTGGTCGTGAGTAGCAATTTTGGAATCAAGTCTTCGAAGGCCGTTAGTGTGGGATCGTAAGCCGCTGCGATAAGCTTGTCTATTGTGAAGTCACTTGTCTCTTGTAAGACACGAACGGCGTGGACTCCACGAGGATTTTCCGAATTGTTTGCCATATAAGGAGGGTAGTCCTCAGCTCGCGGGCTATAATCCCCTGCCGCAGTGAACGGCCAATTGTTAGTGTTTTGAATCCATCCGTTGGGTGGATTCAAAAGATGTATCATCTCATCGACTGTGTGCAGGCCTTGCCACTCTGTGGCCGGGTCGCTGCCATCTAGTGGGTTGTTCCAATCGAATGAGGTGTCACGAACTGGTATGAAGTTGCCATGATAGTAAGCGATATTGCCGTCGGAGTCCGCGTACACCGTATTGTTCGAAGAGTTAGTCTGCAGCTCCATGCTCGCATAGAATTCTTCATGATTCTGTGCCTTGGTGCGGGTATAGGATTGAGTGAGCGCTTTAATTGGCTCTTGCATAAGCTTAATGCTTACCCACTCGTCATCCTGCTCACGAATTATGGGGCCATGATGACTGTGATAGACCGTAAAACTCTTCATTTCCATGCCATCGCCATTCTTATATGGAACGTTAATTCTTGTCTCTATTAATTTTCGCTCTTCATCACCAAACAAGTAATAGTAGCCGTCATCTTTTTGCACAATAGTTTCTAGATATTCATCAATAGCATCAGCTCGGCTAGACGTATGCATCCAGCCAGCATTTTCATTAAACCCCTGATAGATAAAGAATTGGCCCCATGTTACTGCGCCGTAGGCATTCAAACCCTCCTCGCTGACCATATGCAGCTCAGAACGAAAGAAAAAGGAAGTATGTGGATTGATCAAAAGTAGCGAATTGCCGTTTTCTGTATTAGAGGGGGCAATCGCAAAACCATTTGACCCGCGTGGTTCGTCATCAGAAAAAGACTCTGCCTGCGCCACTAATGCGCCATCGCCATAGAAGCGTTGTAGTTCTCGAAGGTTGACCCTCTCTATATCGCCACCGATGCTGCCTTCCGAAAACGCTAGCGCCATCCAGGGCTCGAAACGACCGATAACTCTGGGTGTAACTTCAGGGTGTGTGTAGAGATAATAGTTGAGACCATCGGCGAAGGCAGTCATCAAAGTCTGCAACCACTCGGGGCTCTCATCAAACTGCGTCTGCATAGTAGCAGGGTCGATGAACAGCTTCATGCGAAGGTCGCGAAAAAGTTCGGCTGCCCCCTCGGCTTCAGCCAATCGTCCCATTGCATTTATATAATTTGTCTCGACTCGATTAAAATCGTCTTCGGCCTGTGCGTATAGCGTGCCGAATACGGTATCGGCATCAGTCTTTCCATAGATGTGTGCGATGCCCCAATTGTCTCTCCGGATGGTGACATTTCCTGCCTGTTTTTCCCAACGGGCTAACTCAGCAGAATCGACTTGTACGGTCGTTCCGATTCCCTCGCTTGCCAGTTCGGCGTTCTGGGAAGACGGCGAACAGGAGTTAAGAAGAGCGATTAGTAACAATAGGATTAGGGGGTAATTATTCATAGTCTTGCACCTGTGCCGTGAGGCCTCAGCAATGGAATATACTTAACCGCGAGCGAAGAACTAGTTTGTAATGCGCTGCCCATCAACCCATGTTTCTTCTACTTCGATCTCCCAGATTTCGGTCTCATCGATCACGAATAAGTCCCTATCCAGAATTATAAAGTCTGCCTTCTTGCCTGATTCTAAAGTACCAAGCAGCTTTTCTTGATGGCCTGAATAGGCCGCATCTATCGTGAAGCTGGCGAAGGCCTCAATTGCAGTCATTTTCTCTTCAGGGAGCCAACCACCAGGAGGCTGATTGTTCTTATCCTGACGTGTGATCGCCGCGTGCAGCCCAAAGAAAGGATTAGGTGACTCTACAGGAAAGTCGGAGCCGTTAGCTATGAGAGCCCCGGCGTCTATTAGCTTACGCCAGGCATAGGCGCCCTGAATACGGACATCGCCGATCCTGTCTACCGCCATGTTCTTATCACTGGTTGCGTGTGTTGCTTGCATTGAAGGAATAACACCTAACTCGGCGAAGCGTAGTATGTCTTCATAGCGCAAAATTTGTGCGTGTTCAACTCTGTGTCTCAGGTCTCTGGAGCTAGTTTCTGCGATGAGCTGCTCATAATTGTCCAACACAACCTTATTAGCATTGTCACCGATTGCATGAGTGTTCACCTGAAAGCCGGCGTTCATGGCGGCGCGCATAAAATACTCAAGGCGTTCGGGGTTGTTCAATAGCAGGCCAGTGTGTCCGGATTGGTCAGAATAATCGTCAATCATTGCAGCTCCGCGGCTGCCCAGTGCACCATCAGCGGCGATTTTTACACTGTTTATGGTTAGCGTGTCGTCTGCGCTGCGGTAGTGTCCTTCGGCGAGGCGCTGCTCATAGAAGCTGTCCCTGGCAGATAACATTACATTGACGCGGATGGGAAGGGGGCCGTCGTCTAGTAGCTGCTTATAGGCATCTATTACACTACTTCCCGCGCCTGCATCATGAACGCTGGTTAGGCCATGTTTTGCCAATGCAAGCATTGCTGTGCTCAGCGCGGACTTTATTTCTTCTGTGTTGATTGGTGAAATTGCCGACTGTATAAGGTTTTCGGCGTTGTCGATGAATACGCCGGTGGGGTTGCCGTCCTTGTCGCGAATGATTTGCCCACCGTCGGGGTCTTCTGTTCGAGCATCTACCCCAGCTAGCTTCATAGCCGCGCTATTTGCCCATCCTGCGTGGCCGTCGACACGGCTAAGCCAAACAGGTTTGTCTGGGAAGGCGGCGTCTAGGCTAGCCGCCGACGGGAATTCGTTGCTGTCCCACAGCACTTGGTTCCAACCGCGCCCCTGAATCCATTCGAGCTGCTCTTTACCCTTTGCGAAGTCTACGACTCGCTGCACCGCGTCCTGCTCTGTCTCGGTTGCTACCAAATCAACCCTTAACAGACTAAGGCCATAGCTTAAAATGTGTCCATGGGCATCGATTAGCCCTGGTATTAACGTTTGACCATCGCCATCGATGAGATTATCTGCTTGTTCTGGTAATTCTTCGCCTTCCGAGAAAACCCGATCCACTAAATCATCGGTGAATTGTATGGCGCTAAACTGCCGTAGTTCACGATTCGCGTCGAGTGTGTAGCCATTGACGTTTAAATAGAGAGTGGTATCAGCGAGAAGAGAAGCGCTATAAGCAGCTCCCATTGATAAGGCTAGCGCAGAAAGGAATAGTTTCTTCATTGTTATCTGATTCTTATCTAATGGTTGGGACGACGATACTAACAATTTCTCTCAAAACAGTCATGAACGTCAGTGGGAGTCATTTATACTCACAGCATGTTCGAGGCGAGAAGGCAGTTCTCTGTGGAATTCTTGCTGTGCATTATGGCAAAAAAAACCCGGTCACTTTAGAGTAACCGGGTTAATACAAACATTTGGCAAACACTATCCACCTTCGCCTGTTTCCGCATCTACATAGCGAAAGAAGCCGAACATCATCTCTTGCCAAGTTTGTTCCCCCCACGAGATCGTTGACGATGGGTCAGGGTTGAAAGGGTTATTCGCTGAATTGTCGAATGTAGCCCTGAACACCATCTCAGTGCCGGCAGGCAAGAACTTAGGCTCTTTAAAGTCATAGGTCTTCTGCCAGTTGAACTGATAATTAGGTACGTTGAGAATCTCTTCTTCCGTTCCGTCAGGGTAGACGAGTTTGAAGTTCGCATCTTGTCCTCGGTAATGCATGTGAGGGCCAACCATAGTCAAGTAGGCGTCTTTACGGAATTTCTTAGAAGCCACCATTTCATGATTTGCTTCGAACGGTGCAATAGCGATCTCGAGATCAGCAGCCGAACCACCTAAAATAGCGCGCTCAGGCTCTTCGTCCCAGAAATGTATACCAATTTCAGAAGCATCAACGGTCTCTTTGCCTGAAGAGGTGTAATGCATTTGAAGAATTAGGCCGCTTCCCTGAGCGAGCGGGAATCCTGCGTCGTCTGGGTAAGTATTGATAGTGTTACCTGGGGCGTACGCACCGAGGCCGATGCCTTGATTAAGAATGCCGAAGGGGTTCGGGCCACGTCCGCGGCCCGTATCAGGCGCTTGCGCCCAAGCGATAATGTGGTGGAGAACTGTGGTATCGCCGGCAACGAACTCAACCGCCTTAACCCACTTATCTTCTGGTAGGTCTAAGGGGAGAACGAGGTTACGGTACTCAACTGTGCCAGTCGCAGGGATAGTCTGCGGTGGGATGTTAACGATCATATCTGGCTCGCCGTGGCCCCATTTAATCGGAGAAATTTTGTATTCTGCGAGAGGGTCTGTTGAGCTGTCGTTCCTCGCGCCGCCGTCGATCCAATGGACGAGTTTCTGGGTCTCTTCGACAGAGATCTGGTTAACACCGTGGAACTGGTTCGAATACTCAGTCCCGATCTGTCCTGGAGGCATGCGCTTAGTAATCAGCACTTCACGAATCATTGGCGACCAACCTTGAACCATCTGGTGGCTGCTCATTGCGAAAGGGGCTATGCCGCCTTCCATATGGCAGGAAACACAGCGTTCCTTAAGAATAGGCGCAACGTCGTTGGCGTAGGTTACGGAAGCGACAACAGCGGCGCTGGTTGAGAAGTCAATCTCGTCGCCCTTGCTTGCAACTTGCTCGGCAGCAATGCTTTGACCTGCAATAAACGCGGTTAGCGCGTCCGCGACATAATGTTCTTTAGCGCGCCTTGCGCGGCTGCCTTCAGAAAAGCGATCGTTAAGTGCACCGCGGTAAACAACCTCTTTGGCTGTTGGGTCAAGAATTGCTACTTCTGCAATTCGGCTAAGGCCAAGCTCTTTGGCAACCAATTGTGAGTCATCCATGAGAATACGCAGAGTTATGTCTTCTTTCTCCGCTGCTTCTCGCATGGCCAGCTTGTCAGTGGAGCCAGTTGAATTGATCATTAAGAACTCGACCTTCTGCCCTTCGAATTGCTCAGCGACGTCCGCAAGATCAGAAGCGGCACGACGTGCGTCTCTGTTTTGGGGGTCGTAGGAAATAAGAACAATAGCCTGTTCGTCGCCATGGCGGCTTAGTTGAAAAAAACGGCCTTCGGAATCAGTTAATGAGAAATCGCTAATTCGTTCAGCGGCATTGACGGTTATGCCAACAAAAACTGTCAACAGGGATGCGGTTGCAATCCTGACAATAAGCGGAAATCTAAGCATTTTGCTCTCCTTAACTTCAAAAATATAATGTACTGACATTGACTCAGACAGCATAGTAGGGCGCAAAGCCTAGGAATGCTTCCTAAATATTTAAAAAATATTGAATTTAAATAATCGAATAGCTTTTTTTAATAGAACTGCGCCACATTTTAAATATTTTGGGGTATCGATAATTATTTAATGATGGAAAGCTAAAGAATAACTTACAGGAGGAGCCAAGGTGTAATTGAGGTTCTAGCCGTTTTAATAAGTAGCCAATTCCGGGTTAACGCGATGCTGGTGCTTAGGGGGCAGCAGGAGTTAGAATTCAGCTCTTTTTCGCGTCTTCTCAGACCTTCAGTGAGGTTAGTAGGTTGCTTTTGAAATACATTCAATATGCAGGAATAGTCATTCGCGTATGGCATTCGGCATTATTTCCTGGCTTGATTTATCTATTTAGATCAGCTGCTCTGGCGGCGTTTTTGATTGCATCTTTGTCCCAAGGTCAGGCTGCTGAACTGCGCATAGCCCATTGTTTGCACGGCTGCCCTGTTGGGAGCGGAGCAGAGAACCATCTGATTATTCGTCCTATCTATGCGCTTTCATACAACATACTCAATAAAGTGGCGGATTGGGCTGCCTACAGGGTTACGTCCGGCTCGATAGGAATTGCTTCAAACCTATCGCGTGAGGCTGTGGATGATGACTTTGTCGAGAAGACCCTGA
>Ga0308010_1001599_pt1 | contig 12407 bp, 12 predicted proteins | sample Neamet129_FD_202368 | JGI IMG/M metagenome (GOLD analysis project Ga0308010, IMG submission 202368) | Marine microbial communities from water near the shore, Antarctic Ocean - #129 | ecosystem: Environmental > Aquatic > Marine > Unclassified | place: Southern Ocean | collected 2014-07-24 | reverse complement strand
TAAAAGACTTTCAATATTCGGTGTATTTTCAGGAGTGATATGTAGTTGGTATACTCTCGTGTTTGATGCTATCTCATTACCAAAATAATCTTCAATTATTCCTCTTGGAGGTGCAAACTTACTTTCTCTAAATCTATTCTTATCAGCTAATGATCTGTATTTTGTAGCTTCGTTAATTTGCAATGTAGCTAGTCTTCCAAAAATTCCGATCAAAACTACTGCTTTTATTGAATTAAGTAAAAACATTCTTCTACCGATAGTTCTTGTTTTGCTAGCTATATTTGAGGAATTAAATGTAAGCATTAGTCTTTTGAAATTAATTTTTCGTATTGACTAAAAATATAATAAAAAATTGGAAAGAATAAAAAAGTGAAAAAAGTATTTTGTAAAAGTTCTACATAATAAAATGACACATTAGAAAAATTATTAATAATTATTAAATATACTAGATTAGAAAAAAATAATGCTGGAATGAATGCGAACCACTCTGATGTAACCACAGATCTAATAGTTGCATTTCTGATGTAAGAGGTAAAAGTTGACAGTGTTAAATAACTTAAAGATGTTGTGCCAAGTGGCGTTCCTAAAACTGTATCATTTATAATACCTGCTAAGAATATATTGCCATACCCTAAATTATCGGGATGTTTTAAAACATAAAAATAAATAAGTATCATTTGAAAATTAAAAGCAAAAAAGTTAATTTTTCCAACTTCGGCTACTTGAAAATGATAGAATGAAAAAAAATATAATAAAATTATTGGTAAGGAGGAAAAAAATTTTTCTTTAATTATTCTAAAATATAACATTTTAAATTTATTGATTAATCTGTCCGTTAGTAACGTTAACTATCAAAGCTTGATCTGGATCACCCAAAAGTTTTATTAGAACTTTATTTTTTTTACCTAAATAAGTCACTGCTAGTGGAATTCCAGGTGAAAGAAAGCCTCCCTTACCTGAAGAAAAAATAATTTTATCTGGTTCAATTTTGTAGTTATTGGGAAGATAACTTAAGCGTAGTTTTAGTTTTTTTCCTGTTCCTTCCAAAATAGCATTAACTCCACTCTCCTCGATAATAACAGGAATTTTACTATTTAGATCAGTTAACAAAAGAACTCTAGAGGTTAGATAGTTGCTTTCAATGATAATTCCCATCAAATAGTCATTGTGAAATACTGTCATGCCCTTTGTAATATTATTTTTTGTTCCTCTATTTATTAGTATAGACTTTAAAAAAGGACTTTCTTGATCAAGGATAACCTTAGCTGCAACGGAAAAGTATTGTTCAAAACTTTTGTCATCATTTAAATATAGAGCTTTTTTCAATAACTCATTTTCTGACGCAAGATAAGCATTGTTAAATTTTTGTTTTTTTAAAAATTGCATCTCTTTTTTTAAAAATTGATTTTCACTTATTACATTGTAGTGTTTCTTACTTTTTTGAATCAAATATTTTTTTAATTTAGTTGGCTGTGAAGCAATAACCGATACATGATAAACGAGATCGTTCAATACTGCTCTTGTGGGGCTCATTAATGGCAATGAATATCTATCTGCAGTGATGATTAAAATAGAAAGTATAATTAAAAAAAATAAAGAAAATTTTTGTTTTGCCCCTTTTTTTAAAAGTGCATAACGTATGGATATTATAAAATCATCTCGATGGTCTGACATATTCTTTATAAACTATATTAATACTCAGACATCATAGTTGAAAACAACTCTTCATTCTCTAGAGCTTTTCCTGTTCCTGTCGCAACACATTCTAGTGGATTATCAGCAATTGTAACTGGTAGTCCGGTGTCTTTTGAGATTAGTTTATCTATATTTTTTAATAAAGCTCCTCCACCTGTAAGTACTAAGCCCATGTCTACTAGATCAGCTGACAATTCTGGTGGTGTACTTTCTAAAGCTTCTTTAATTGCTGACAACATTTGATTTAAGATCGGCATTAATGCTTCACATGCATCTTCTTCTGTAAGTGAGATTTCTTTTGGTGTTCCGGTTCTAATGTCTCTTCCTTTCATCAAAAAAATATTATTTGTGGTTGGAATTGCAGTTCCAATTTCTTTTTTAATTTTCTCTGCTGTAGACTCCCCAATTAATAAATTAAATTTTTTTCTCATATAATTTATAATAGCACCATCCATAGCATCACCAGCGATACGTAATGATTTAGAAAAAACTACACCTCCTAGAGACATAACGGCTATTTCTGTTGTGCCACCGCCTATGTCTACAATCATGGAACCAGTTGCTTCTGAAATAGGAAGACCAGCTCCGATAGCTGCTGCGATAGGCTCTTCAATCAATTGAACTCTTCTTGCTCCTGCTGCTAAAGCTGAATCTTGAATAGCTTTTCTTTCAACAGGTGTTGATCCTGTGGGTACGCAAATTAAAATTCTAGGATTAGCAAATGTACTCTTAATATGAACTTTCTTTATAAAGTGTTTAATCATTTCTTCCGTTACAATAAAATCAGCTATAACACCGTCTCTTAATGGTCTGATAGCCTGTATGTTTCCGGGTGTTCTACCCAACATAGTTTTAGCCTCATCTCCTACGGCTAATACTGTTCTTTTTCCATTTTCATTTACAATAGCAACTACTGATGGTTCGTTTAGAACTACCCCTTTGTCTTTTAAAACTACAAGAGTGTTTGCTGTTCCTAAGTCGATGGCCATATCTTGTGACCAGATAGCCTTAATATTTTTCCATTTCCACATTGTTTATTTTTCTTTCTATGCTGAGGCGCTAAAACTTGCGTCTGGCGCCGTTCGTTTACGTTTAATTATTAACTTATTTAAAGCATTTAAATAGGCATCTGCTGAGGCAACTAATGTATCGGTATTAGCTGCTTGACCTACTGTTATTTTGCCGTTTTCTTCAATTCTTACACTAACTGTTGCTTGTGCGTCTGTTCCTTCAGTTACTGCATGTACTTGATATAATTGTAGCTTAACGTCATGTTTGTACAATTTTTGTATGCATTTAAATATAGCATCAACAGGTCCATCACCAATTTCACTTGCAGATTTAATTTCTCCCATAACTTCAAGTGTCATTTCTGCTTTTTGAGGCTCACCTGTACCTGCGGTTACTTTTAAGGATTTTAATTTTATAACATTTTCTTCTCTGATTAAACTATCATCTACTAAAGCTGCGATATCATCATCATAAATATGTTTTTTTTTATCTGCTAGTATTTTAAATTTACCAAATGCTAATTGAATAACATCGTCAGTTACTCCAACATAACCTAGATCACTTAATTTATCTTTAAAAGCATGTCGGCCAGAATGTTTACCCATAACTAAAGAAGTTTTTTTAACGCCGACACTTTCAGGAGTCATGATCTCATAAGTTTTACTGTTCTTAAGCATTCCGTCTTGATGAATACCTGATTCATGTGCAAAAGCATTTTTTCCAACAATTGCTTTGTTGAATTGAACTGGGAAGCCAGTTGCGTTTGCTACAACTTTAGATGCCTTGCTTATTAACTTTGTGTTAATACCCGTAGTATACGGCATTAAATCATTTCTAGTTTTCATTGCCATAACAACTTCTTCAAGCGCCGCATTTCCTGCACGTTCGCCTATTCCATTAATTGTACATTCGATTTGCCTTGCACCAGCCATCACTCCTGCTAAAGAATTTGCAACCGCTAAACCAAGATCATTATGACAATGAGTTGAAAGAATTGCTTTGTCAATATTTGGTACTTTATTTAATAATGTTTCTATAATTGTTTTAAATTCTGAAGGAACAGAATAGCCAACTGTGTCTGGAATATTAATTGTTGTAGCTCCTGATTTAATGGCAAGCTCTACGGATTTGCACATATAGTCTATATCTGTTCTTGTTCCATCTTCACAAGACCATTCAACATCATCTGTAAATTTTTTAGCATAAGAAACGCTTTCTTTTATAGCTTCTAAAACTTCTTCTGGTGATTTGTTTAATTTATGCTTCATATGAAGCGGACTTGTAGAAATAAAAGTATGTATTCTGAATTTTTTAGCGTGTCCCAATGAATCTTTACAAGCATCGATGTCTTTTTTGGTTGCTCTGGCTAAACCGCATGGTACTGAATTTTTTAATATTTTACTAATCTCTGTAACTGCCTCAAAGTCTCCAGGTGAAGCAATTGGAAAACCTGCTTCGATGACATCAACTCCTAACTCATCAAAGACACGTGAGATTTGAATTTTCTCTTCCAAGCTCATTGATGCACCAGGTGATTGTTCTCCATCACGCATTGTAGTATCGAAAATAATAATTCTATTTTTTTCGCTCATAATAGTTTTTAGGATCAAAATTATTTAATTTCTTTAAATATTTGATCTTTCTTATAATACAATCAAAAAGCGAGTTTGCCAAATATTTTTTATAACTCTGGGTCTAAAATGGTTTTTAGTTCTTTGATTGATCAACTAATTTATTTTTACCGATCCAAGGCATCATATCTCTTAGTTTTTTGCCAACTTCTTCGATTGGGTGCTTAGCTAAATCGGCTCTCATCTTTAAAAAGTTTTTTTGACCACCTTTACACTCTTCCATCCAATCTTTTGTAAATTTTCCAGATTGAATATCTTTTAAGATTTCTTTCATTTTTTCCTTAGATCTGCTGTCTACTACTTTTTTGCCTGAAACATATTCTCCGTATTCAGCTGTATTAGAAATAGAGTAATTCATGTTGGCTATTCCACCTTCGTAAATTAAATCAACAATTAGTTTTACTTCGTGTAAGACTTCAAAGTATGCCATTTCAGGCGGGTAGCCGGCTTCTGTTAAAGTTTCAAAACCATTTTTAATGAGTTCTACAAGGCCACCACATAAAACAGCTTGTTCGCCAAATAAATCTGTTTCGCATTCATCTTTAAAATTAGTTTCAATGATTCCAGACTTGCCGCCACCAATACAAGCAGCATAAGACATCGCAAGATCTCTTGCTTTACCTGTGCTATCTTTATGTACGGCCATCAAACAAGGAACACCTCCACCTTTTTGATATTCACTTCTAACTAAGTGACCAGGTCCTTTAGGCGCAACCATAAATACATCTAAATCTTTTCTTGATTCAATGAGTTTGTAGTGAATATTTAATCCATGCGCAAAAGCTAAACTTGTTCCTTCTCTCATTCTTTGTTCAACATGATTTTTATAAATTTGAGCTTGTAATTCATCGGGTGTTAAAATCATAACTACATCAGCCCAAGATGCAGCATCAGAAAGAGACATAACTTTTAAACCCTGACTTTCAGCTTTTTTTATGCTTGCCGACCCTTCTCTAAGAGCAACTACTACTTCTTTTACTCCGCTATCTTTTAAGTTTAATGCATGTGCGTGTCCTTGGCTTCCGTAGCCAAAAATAGCAACTTTTTTTTCTTTAATTAAATTTACATCTGCGTCTTTTTCATAATACATTTTCATATTTTTCTCCTAATTTTATTTTAAAATTTCTGCTCCTCTTGTCATAGCGACTGCTCCAGTTCTTGAAACACTAACTAATCCTAAAGGCTTTAAGTGTTTAGTTAATTTATCAATTTCCATTCTTAAAGCAGTTACTTGAATAACTAAAGACTTTTTTGTTTTATCTAAGGTAACCGAATTATATTTTTTACAAGCTTTTTTAACTTTTTCTTGATTTTTTGATGATGAAACAATTTTAAGAAGAGCAAGTTCTCTAAATAATATATTTGGATCACTTCTATTAAAGTCAGCAACCTGATGGACACAAAGAAGTTTTGTTAGCTGTAATTTTATTTGTTCGATAACTTCAGGTGTTCCAATTGAAACAATGGTAATTCTAGATAAATGTTTTAATTTATCAACTTCTGCTACTGCTAAAGAGTCAATATTGTAACCTCTACCAGAAAATAACCCAACCACTCTTGCTAAAACTCCGGCTTCATTATCAACCCATACTACAATTATATGATGATCTAGTTTTCCAAGTTTTGTTGGCTCGCTATAAGCTGATTTAGATTTTGCCATTAAACTAAGGTTTTTCCTTCTTCTGAAATTTTTTTATTTTCATCTTCGGGCCCTAAAATCATTTGATTATGAGCTTTGCCTGAAGGTATCATTGGATAGCAGTTTTCTGTTTTATCAACCAAACAATCGAAAATTACTGGTCTATCAATATTAATCATTTCATTAATTTTTTCGTCTAATTCACTTGGTTTAGAGGCTCTTATTCCAACGCAACCATATGCTTCTGCTAATTTAACGAAATCAGGTAATGCCGCAGAATAACTTTCGGAATAGTTTTTTTCATGAAGTAGTTCCTGCCACTGCCTAACCATTCCCATATATTGGTTGTTTAATATAAATATTTTAATAGGTAATTTATATTGAACGGCGGTAGATATTTCTTGCATCGTCATTAACACTGAAGCTTCTCCTGCAATATCAACCACTAATTTTCCAGGGTTGGCTATTTGAACTCCAATAGCTGCAGGCAATCCATACCCCATGGTTCCTAATCCACCGGAAGTCATCCATCTATTAGGCTTGTTAAACTTGTAATACTGTGCAGCCCACATCTGGTGTTGACCTACTTCTGTTGTAATAAATGTATCTTGATTTTTTGTAAGCTCATAAAGTCTTTCAACAGCATGTTGAGGCTTAATAATAGTTTCGCTAGTTTTATAGTTTAAAGATTTTTTTTCTCTCCATTTATTAATTTGCTTCCACCACTTTGAAATATTTTCTTTATTAATGTCTGTAAAGTTTTTATTTTTTTCCTTAAATCTTTTGATTAAAGCTAAAAGAAATACATTCACATCGCTCACTAAGGCTAAGTCTACTTTTACAATCTTACCTATAGATGAAGGATCGATATCAATATGAACTTTTTTAGATCTTGGAGAAAACTCATCAATTTTTCCTGTAATTCTGTCGTCAAATCTTGCACCAATATTTATCATTAAATCACAATCATGCATTGCATTATTTGCTTCGTAAGTTCCATGCATTCCTAACATTCCTAAAAAATGATTATTGTCACCAGGGTATGCTCCCAAACCTTGAAGTGTTGAGGTAATAGGAAATCCAGTTATAGAGACGAGTTCTCTCAATAACTCACTAGCGTTGGGCCCAGAATTAATTATTCCACCTCCAGTATAAAAAATTGGTCTGGATGATTTTTTCATCATTGCTATAAGTTGATCTAATTCTTTTTCAGAAACTTTTTTCCTTGCTGTGTTATTTAATTTTTTTGCAGTTTTATTTTTAATAAAATTGTAAGTTCCTTTTTTAAACTGAATGTCTTTAGGAATATCAACTAGCACAGGACCAGGTCTTCCAGAGGTAGCTACTTCGAAAGCGGTATGTAAAACTTTAGCTAAATTATTTACATCTTTTACTAACCAGTTGTATTTTGTGCATGGTCTTGTAATTCCTGTTGTGTCACATTCTTGAAAAGCATCTGTACCTATTAAATGCGTTGGGACTTGCCCGCTGATGCAAACTAATGGAATTGAATCCATATACGCGTCTGCTAAGGCTGTAACAACATTTGTTGCTCCAGGACCTGATGTAACTAAAACAACACCTGGTTTACCCGATGATCTGGCATAACCTTCAGCGGCGTGTCCTGCTCCTTGCTCGTGTCTAGCTAAAATATGTTTAATAGTTTTGTGGTTTTTTAACTCATCATAAATAGGAAGCACGGCACCACCAGGGTATCCAAAAATATGATCTACATTTTGATCCTCTAGTGCTTTAAAAACTATTGCTGCTCCTGATAATAATTTTGACATTCGCTTAATCTATCCGAGAAAATTCTGTGGTCAAGTTTTAGCTTATAACTTTTAAAATTTTTTTAGAAAGAGAGCTAAAACTGTTTGAATAGACCTTGTTCCAATCCAACATGTGGCCTCTTGCCCATGTAACTTGTCTTTTTGCATACTGTCTTGTTTTTATATTAATAAGTTCTTTAGCCTGCACTAGATTCAAAACACCTGACAGATAATCTTTAATTTCTCTAACCCCAATTATTTTGTTAACAGATAGTGATGAATCAACATTTAAACTTAAAAAAAAATTTACTTCTTTAATACAATTATTTTTAAACATTTGATCAGCACGGCTTAAAATATTTTTTAGTAATTTTTCTCTTGGTACATCAATAAAAATTTTAATTATTTGAAATTTTTTAAATTCTGATTTTGTCAACTTATACCATTCAAATATTGATTTTTTTGTGAATTTTTTTATCTCATATGCTCTGATAGATCTCTGTGTATCAGAAGGTTCAATATTATTTTTTATTAATGGGTCGATTTTTAAAAGTTTTTCATAAAATCTCTTTTGACCAATTTTTTTTTGTAGTTTTCTAATTTTATCTCTTACTTTAAGATTGATGTTTGGAATTTTACTTATACCTTTAGTAATAGACTCAAAATACAAGCCGGTTCCCCCAACAAGAATAGGAATTTTTTTATTTTTTAAACATTTGTTGATTTGTTTTTTAACTAGTTTTAGCCAAGCTCCGGTTGAAAAATGTTTTTTAGCTGGTTGAAAGCCATAAAGATGATGTTTAACTGTTTTTAAATCTTTTTTTGTTGGCCTGGAAGAAAGGATGGAAAACTCTTTATAAACCTGCATGCTGTCGGCGTTAATGATTTCACCCTTAATTTTTTTAGCAATATCAATTGCTATTTTTGATTTTCCAGAAGCGGTGGGACCAGCGATGAGAATGATCTTCTTAGGCAAACCTAGTTGGTTTTAACACCAAGGTATCTTCTTTGGTTGCTGTTATTAATTATTGTAAGTAATAAAGTTTGTTCTCCTTTTTTATAAATACTTTCAATTAATTTATTTAATTGTTTGGAGTTTAAAACTATATTTTTTTGTACTTCTAGAATTATATCTCCTTTTCTCAACATTCCTGCTACCGCACTTCTAGTTGAGATACTTGTTATTACAACTCCTTTTAAGTTTTCTTTTAATTTTCTCTCCTGAATATCTTTTTTGGTAATATCTCTAACTGTTATTTTTAAAGTTTCAATTTCAGTATCTTTTGTTTTATTTTCATCTTTGGTTTTTTTATTTTCTGACTTGAAATCATCTGAGGACTCTAATCTACCTAATGTAAGCTTTTTGGTAACTAGTTTTTTATTTCTCCAAATTTCTAATTTCACAGTTTTGCCAACTTCTGTATTTGAAACTAATTTTGGTAAAGCTCTCATTGTGTCTATTTTTTTCCCATCAAATTTTAAAATAATATCTCCTGCTTTAAGGCCAGCTTTTTCCGCAGGGCTCTTTTCGCCTACACTAGCAACTAGGGCACCTTCGGTAGTTTTTAACTTTTCAACCTCAGCTATTTCTTTTGTAACTTGCTGTATTCTAACACCTAACCATCCTCTTTTTGTTTCGCCATATTTAATTAATTGAGTGATAACATTTGATGCAGCATTAGCTGGGATAGCAAAACCTATGCCGACTGATCCTGCTTGACCAGGCGCAATGATTGCAGTGTTAATTCCAATAACATCTCCCTCTAAATTAAATAGTGGACCGCCTGAATTACCTTGGTTAATAGAAGCATCGGTTTGAATAAAATCATCATAACGCGTTAAATTAATATCTCTATTTCTTGCAGAAATAATTCCCGATGTAACTGTTCCTCCAAGACCAAATGGATTTCCAATAGCAACAACCCAATCACCTACTCGCGCTTTATCTGAGTTACCAAACTTAACGGGTGTAAATTTATCATTAGAATCAATTTTTAATACGGCAAGATCGGAATAAGGATCTGCTCCTAAAACTTTCGCCTCATATTCTTTTTTCCCAACTTTAACAACAATATCTTCCGCGTTATTGATGACATGATTATTTGTGATAATAGTTCCATTTTTATTAATAATAAAACCTGAACCTAAAGAAGAGGCTTTTCTTTCGGTTGGTTGGTTAAAGTCTTTAAACATTTCTTCGAAGGGTGAGCCTGGAGGAAACTGAAAAGGGAGTGCGTTACCGTTTGTCTTAATAGTTTGCGTTGTTGAAATATTTACGACTGATGGCATTAATTTTTCTGCAAGGTCTGCAAAGGAATCTGGAATAGGTTTAGCGTTTGAAAGATTAATAAATCCAATGTTAAATAATACAAAAATTAATAATATTTTTTTAAATAATTTCATCTAATTTTTTATATACCAAACAATTAAAAATCCTAATATTAAAAAAAAAACTCCTGTACTTCTTAATTTAGTTTCAGGAATTTTATCTATGGCTTTAAGCATATTTTTTATTCGTGTTGGAAAAATGGCAAAGAATAATCCTTCTATGAAAAGAAGTAATCCTAAAGCCAAGATTAAATCTTTCATTAAAATAAATTAGGGTTTTTTAGTTATTCCTGCTTTTCCAAAAAACTTAAAAAAGTCACTATCTGGTGAAAGAATTAAAGAAGTATCTCCACCTATTAAAGCAGTTTCGTAGGCTTGCATTGCTCTATAGAAACCAAAAAACTCAGGATCTTTTCCATAGGCGTCAGCAAATATTTTATTTCTTTGACCGTCACCTTCTCCTTTAAAAATTTGTGACTGTTTGTTGGCATTAGCTAAAAGAACAGTTACATCTTTATCGGCTGTTGAGGTTATTTTAGCGGCAATCTCTGCTCCTTCCGCTCTGAATTCTTTTGCTTCTCTTTGTCTTTCTGTTTGCATTCTCTTGTAAATAGCTTCACTGTTTGCTTGAGGTAAATCTGCTCGTTTAATTCTAACGTCTACAATTTTTATTCCAAAACTTTTAGCTTCCTCATTCACGTCATTTTGAATAATCGCCATTTGTTTTGCTCTTTCTTTTGAAAGTAGCGTAGATAATTCTTGTGTACCTAAAACACCCCTAATTCTTGAGTTTATAATCGTTGATAATCTTGATCTAGCGACTCTTTCGTTACCTACTGAGATATAAAATTTTAAAGGATCTACAATTTGGAATCTTGCAAAAGCGTCAACTATTAATCTTTTTTGATCTGCAGCAATAACTTCTTCTGGTGCGTTATCTAAATTTAGAATTCTTTTATCAATGAAAACAACGTTTTGAATAAAAGGTAATTTAAATTTTAATCCAGCTTCTGTAATAATTTTTTTGGGATTACCAAATTGTAAAACAATAGCTTGATCAATTTCTTTAACGACAAAAGCTGATTGAAACATAATTACGCCAATTAAAACAATTGCTGGTATTAAGAATTTAGGAAGTTTCATTAATTAGTACTCCCTTTCTTTTTTAGCTCTGGTAAAGCAAGATATGGAACTACACCTTGTCCAGAATTTTTATCAATAATAACTTTTTCTATATCTGCTAAAACCTTTTCCATTGTTTCAAAGTACATACGTTCTTGTGTCACTTTTTTTGCATTTTTATACTCATTATAAATAGCTAAGAACCTACTCGCGTCACCTTCAGCAGATGCAACAACTTGTTTTTTGTATGCGTCGGCTTCTTGTAAAATTTTTTCAGCTTCACCCCTTGCTCTTGGAATAACATCGTTAGCGTAAGCTTCAGCTTCATTTTTAGATCTCTCCCTATCTGCTCTAGCGGCCTGCACGTCTCTAAAAGAATCAATTACTTGATTTGGTGGATCAGCTTTTTGAGTTTGCACTTGCGTGATTTGAATTCCTGAACCATATTCATCTAAAATACTTTGGGTAATTTCTTGCACATCAGTTTCGATTTGTAATCTTCCTTCAGTTAAAATTGATTGAATTTCACTTCTGGCAATAACTTCTCTCATCGCAGTTTCTGATGCAGCTTTTACAGTTTCTACTGGGCTTTGAATATTAAATAAGAATTTTTCTGCATCTTTAATTAACCAAAAAACTGAATAGTTAATATCTACAATGTTTTCATCTCCTGTTAACATTAAGCTTTCTTCTGGAACATTGCCTACACCGGAAACTCTTCCGTTGTCACTAGCTGGTCTGAATCCGATATCAATTCTATTAACTTTTGTAACTTTGGGAGTTAGTGCTCTCTCGATTGGTAATGGTAAGTGGTAGTTCAAACCTGGTTGAGTAGTTTTTATAAATTTACCAAATCTTAAAACAACTCCTTGTTCATCAGGAAGAACTCTATAAAGACCGCTTGCCAACCAAAGAAAAACTAAAATAATTAAACCTAAAAAAATAGGTTTGCTTCCTCCAGATTTTCCACCGGGGAAGAACTGGTTAATTTTTTTTTGGATATTAGCTATAATTTCATCAAGACTTGGTGGTTGATTTGCATTTCCTGATCCGTTTCCAGAAGGACTGGATCCCCATGGTGATTGATTACTAAAAATTTTATCTTTGAAACTCATGACACTTTATATAGTTACTTTCGGTGGAAAAACAAGTTAACTTAATGTCTTATTATGACAGATAAAGACGAAAAAATGAGTAGTGCGACAAAACAAA
>Ga0308010_1001598_pt1 | contig 12409 bp, 11 predicted proteins | sample Neamet129_FD_202368 | JGI IMG/M metagenome (GOLD analysis project Ga0308010, IMG submission 202368) | Marine microbial communities from water near the shore, Antarctic Ocean - #129 | ecosystem: Environmental > Aquatic > Marine > Unclassified | place: Southern Ocean | collected 2014-07-24 | reverse complement strand
CAAACAAGATTAGAAATATTCAATACCCAAATAACTTCATTAAATAAAAATGAATTAGCAAGATTTAGAAATGAGAATTTAGGTTTTATATTTCAATTTCATGAACTTTTACCTGAATTCAGTGCCTTAGAAAATGTTTGTTTACCAGGTTGGATTGGAAAAAAAAATAATACCAAAACTCTAAATCGGGCTAAAGATATTTTAGATCAACTAGGGCTAACAAATCGTCTAGCACATTACCCTTCTTCTCTATCAGGTGGAGAACAACAAAGAGTTGCAGTAGCTAGAGCACTAATTAATAATCCTAAAATTATTTTTGCAGACGAACCTAGCGGGAATTTAGATTCAGAAAATGCAAATGAACTACATGAGCTTTTCTTTAAAATTAGAGACACTATGGATTGTACATTTGTGATAGTTACACACAATGAATTATTAGCAAATAAATCTGACAGAAAAATATTAATTAAAGACGGTTTGATTTTCAATGACTAAAAAAGAAGTTTACTCATTTCTTATCGAAAAAGCTGAATTTTATGAAAACCCTAAATTTATTGAAACCGATCCCATTCAAATCCCACATGAATTTACAAAACATGAAGATATTGAAATTGCAGGATTTCTTTCAGCTACAATAGCATGGGGGAACAGAAAATCTATAATAAATAGTTCAAAAAAAATAATTAAATTATTAGAATACTCTCCTCTAGATTTTATATTAAACCATTCAACTAATGATTTAAAACCTCTTAAAAAATTTGTTCATAGAACTTTTAATGGAGATGATTTGATCTACTTTCTATTAAAATTAAAACATATATATAATGAGAAAAAAACTTTAGAAAATTATATTTATATGCCAGACTCATCTGTCTCAGAAATGCAAAATAATTTTCATTCAAATTTTTTTAATTTATTACATGAAAAAAGGATTGAGAAACATCTTGCTAACCCAATAAAAGGTTCAGCTGCTAAAAGAATAAACATGTTCTTCAGGTGGATGGTTAGATCAAGTAAAAATGGTGTAGATTTTGGTATCTGGAAAAAACTTAAAAGCACCGATCTTTCCTGTCCATTGGATGTGCATTCTGGTAATGTTGCAAGAAAAATAGGGCTATTAAATAGAAAGCAAAATGATGCTAAAGCAGTCGCAGAGCTAGACAGTGTTTTAAAGGAGATAATCCCTAATGATCCTGTTAAATTAGACTTTGCTCTTTTTGGTTTAGGAGTTCACGAAAAATTTAAATAACATATAGTTCAATCAATCACTGATCTATAACTCTTTTTCACTATTTTTGTTCATATATAAAGAAATAAAGCTTTTTCATTGCATATGAAAATTCTGCTTAAAAATGCAATAATAATTGATCGCAGTAGCCCACTGCACTGCCAAATGGTTTCCATTCTTATTGAAGATGGTGTTATTAAAGAAATCGATAAAAAAATCAATGCTAAGGCAGATATTACAATAAAAGAAAATAATTTACATGTTTCCAGAGGATGGTGGGACCCCTCAGTTTCTTTTGGAGAGCCAGGTTATGAAGAAAGAGAGACTTTAAATAACGGGTTAATTACTGCTGCTAAATCTGGTTTTACCTCAATAGGATTAAATCCAAATTTATATCCAGTATCTGACAATCATGGGGCAATAAGCCACCTTGTTAATAAAAGTAGAGGGTACTCTACGGACATTCATCCAATAGGTTGTTTAACTGAATCTGCACAAGGAAAACAAATGGCTTCTCTTTATGATATGAAAGAAGCTGGAGCAATCACTTTTGGAGACTATAAACTTCCTGTTGAAAATTCTAATTTACTTAAGATTGCATTAGAATATTCACAAAGCTTCAATGGGATTATAAGTACTTATCCGTTAGATGAAAATATTGCTTTGGATGGAATGATGAATGAAGGAGCTACTAGTGCTCAACTTGGACTCAAAGGCTACGGATCATTTGCTGAGAGTACTAGAGTTTTTAGAGATATTAAAATTTTAGAACATACAGGTGGTAATCTTCACTTTTCATTTATAAGCTGTAAAGAGTCTGTTAATTTAATTGAAGATGCAAAAAAGAAAGGACTTAAGGTAACTTGCTCTACATCACTCCCCCATTTATTATTTACCGATAGTTCGTTGAAAGACTTTGATTCTAAATTTAAGTTTTTTCCACCTCTTAGAACAAGTGAAGATCGATTAGCACTAAGAAAGGGTTTGTTATCTGGAGCTATTGATTGTATAACTGCAATGCATGAACCAAAAAATATTGAAATAAAAAATTTAGATTTTTATTCTGCCGCAGACGGAAGTATTGGTCTTGAATCTTTTTTTCCACTATTGAATACTATTTTTCCAATAGAAAAGACTATTCAATTCCTTACCAGAGGCAAGTCTATATTTGGAGTAAATGATATTAAAATTGAAGTAGGAAGTCCTGCAAACATTACTATGTTTGATCCTGATGTTAAAAATATTTTTACTGAAAAGGATATTTTATCTACTTCAAAAAATTGCTCATATATAAATCAAGAAATAAAAGGAGAAGTAATTGGATGTCTTAATAACTCTATTTTATCTCTTAGAAAAAATTAACATGAGTAATCCTTCCTTACCACTTATATATAAAATAAAAATATCAAATATTACAAAAGAAAAAAAACCTTGCCTTGTATTACTTCATGGGTATGGAAGTAATGAAGATGATTTATTAAGCTTTGCACCTAATTTTCCCTCTAAGTACACTATAATATCATTTAGAGCTCCTATACCACTAGATATGGGAGGATATGCATGGAGCAATATACATTTCGATAATTCAGGAGAAAAAAGTACCGTTATACTTGAAGCTAGAGAATCACTTAAACTGATAAAAGAATCAATCGAATTATCAATTACACATTTTAATTTAGATCATAATGACATTAGTTTAATTGGTTTTAGCCAGGGATGTATATTAAGTTGGGCTATGATAATCAACTATCCTGATTTGATTAGAAGAGCAGTTACATTAAGTGGCTATATTGTCACTGAATTAATTGATGCTCCTCTAGAAAATGTTTCTGAACTAATTATTTTTAATTCTCATGGCGCTTTAGATCAGATGATTCCTATTGAAAATGCTAGAAAAAGTATTAATTTAATTAAAAAAAATAATCCTAAAATTATTTATAAAGAGTACAATGAAGGACATGGAATTAGTCAAGATAACTTTATAGATTTTCTAAATTGGATAAAATCTACTTCTCGATAGGATAAAGAAGGTGATTTATTGTTTTAAAGACTATTTCCTTATCACCTATTGAATATTCAATTAGTAATTCACCCCAAATTTTTCCATCAGAAAAATTAGCAATAATCCATTTATGATTCAGCACTTTTACTTTATTTATCAAGAAAACTGAACCCATATCTGAATATGGGATTATATCTTCCTTTTTTTTTGAAATATTCAATTCATATAAAGCATCTTTTATTACTAAAACTATACTATCATTATAACTACCTCCTAATGCATTAATTGATTTTTGATTACCAAATAAAGAAAAATAACTTTCTTCATCAAGACGATTTTCCAGTAAAGTTTTTTGAGATTTTAAAATCATTATAGAATTCACTTTTTCATCTAATAGAACTTCTTCTCGTTTTAGAATTCTTCCAGAATTAACTATTTGAAATAATAAGATTACTGAAACAAAAATTAAAAGATAAATAAGAATTTTATTTTTCATAAAGTACTAAAAATTAACATTTTATAGATAAATTATCATGTGCAAGGAATATATTTTTTGGTAATATTTTATTAACTTCATCATGAAACCCTAATGAGTTACTAATGTGAATCAAAAAGGTTTTTTTTGGTTTTAATTCATTGACAAGCTGAATAGCCTCTTCTAAATTTAAATGAGACTTATGAGGTTTAATTCTTAAACAACTCAGTATTAGCAAATCAAGATTTTTAAGTTTTAATTTTGAATCTGCATCAATAGTTTTAACATCAGTCATATAAGCTATGTTATTTATTCTATATCCAGTCACAGGAATATTATTATGCATAGCTTTTATCGGCATAACCCAATTGCCTCCTAATTTAAATTTCACATTTTCTTTAATAATGTTTGAATTAACAGAGGGAGCTCCAGGGTATTTATCTTTATCACTAATTATATAATCAAAACGTTTTTTTAAATTTTCAAAAACCTCAGTTGTTGAATAAATATCAATTAATCCCTGTCGAAAACAAAAAGGTCTTATATCATCAAAACCTGCAGTATGATCAGCATGAGAATGAGTAAAAAGAACTCCATCTAAAGAACTGATCGGATTATTAAGTATTTGTTGACGAAAATCTGGACCACAATCAATAACATAGTTTTTATCATTCCAGCTTATTAAAAGTGAACACCTCAATCTTTTATCCTTAGTATTATTGCTTAAACACACCGGATTATTGCTTCCAATTACTGGAATACCTTGAGAAGTTCCAGTCCCTAAAAAAATAATTTTAATCATTTAAAATCAAAGGTAAATATTTGCTTTAAAATAAAACAATCTTTGTAATTTTATAACAAAGAATAAGACTTATGTCAATTGAGTTAAGTGGAGATCGTCCTTTCGAAAATAGGCCTTCAATTGAAGCAAAAGCGTTAAGAATAAATCTTAACGAGCATATCTACGGAACTTTTGCAGAAATTGGTGCTGGTCAAGAAGTTGCAAGACATTTTTTTAGAGTTGGAGGTGCTTCAGGTACTATTGCAAAAACAATTAGCGCTTACGATAAAAGCTTCAGTGACAATATTTATGGAGAAGAAAATGACGGGAGATATGTTACAGATACCAGACTGAAAAAAATGTTAGATCACGAAATCAGTTTATTAGAAGATAGAATTTCTAGAAAAGATCATCCTAATAAATTATTTTTTACTCTTGCAAACACCGTAGCCACAATTGATTATGCTAAGAAATTTAAAGGTCATGGATGGATGGGTATTAGATTTCAAACATCAGTTGACCAAGAGTACAGTGAAATAAGTTTACACTTTAGATTTCATCATCAAGAAGCAAGACTTCAACAAGAAGTTCTTGGCTTAATGGGAGTGAATTTAGTTTATGGTGCGTTTTATAAGAATAATGATCCAAAAAAACTTTTAAAGTATCTATATGATCATATTGATACAGATGGAATTAATTCAGGTTTTCTTCCTGTTGAAATAGATACAATTAATTTTTCAGGTCCAGTCTTTAAAAATGTTGATAATCGATTAATCAGCTTAGAATTGGTAAAACTAGGAATGACTGATGCTGTAATGTTCAATCCAGAAGGAAATAATATTTTACCAGCAAGAGTTTTGTACAAAAAAAATATTCTAGCATTAAGAGGTAGTTTTAGACCTGTCACAAATGTTAATATAGATATGTTTAATAAATCACATGAGGTTTTTTTAAAAGAGCCTAATGTTGATGAAGAAAAAACAGAAGTAATTTTTGAAATAACTCTTTCAAACTTAATGTCTGATGGGGAAATAGATGAAAAAGACTTCATGGATAGAGCTATGCTACTTTGCTCTTTAGGCCACACTGTAATGATTTCAAACTTCAAAGAGTATTATAAGTTAGTTGATTATTTCTCTAATTATACAACAAGTCAATTAGCTTTATCTATGGGGGTTAATAGTTTTGTTGAAATTTTTAATGAAGAATACTATAAAGACTTGAGTGGTGGAATATTAGAAGCCTTTGGCAAACTATTTTATAACAATCTCAAAGTTTACCTATATCCTAACAGAAATGAAGAAGGTGAAATTATAAATAGTAATAATTTAAAGTTACATCCGAGAATGAAAGAGTTTTACAAGTTTTTTAAATACAATGGCAAAATCGTAGATATATTTGACTTTGAAGAAGAAAATCTATCTATTTTCTCTAGAGAAATACTTAAAAAAATTAAAAATCATGAATCTGGTTGGGAAGAAAAATTACCTGAAGGAATTGCTGAAATGATTCTTAAAAATAAAATGTTTGGATACCTTCCTGAATCGGATAGATAAATCCTATAATATTTGTGAAGCGTGATATTTAGTGACAACTTTATCTATAACTCTTTCAACAATTCCTTTTTCATTTATAATAAATGTCATTCTATTAATTCCCTCATAGTCTTTACCACGAAACTTTTTTGGGCCCCAAACTCCAAATATATTTATAATTGAATGGTCTTCATCTGCTAATAACGAAAATGGGAAATCAAATTTATTTGAAAAGCTTAATTGGTGCTTGACGCTGTCTGCACTTACACCTAAAAGACTATACCCTGCATTACTCAATTCTCCATAATGATCTCTTAAATCACAGGCTTGAGCAGTACATCCAGGAGTATTAGCTCTTGGATAGAAAAAAATAATTATTTTTTTGCCTGTAAAGTCTAAAAAATTAATTTTACTCCCATGTTGATCCACAGCTGAAAAATCCGGAACTTTATCACCAACTTTTAATATATTCATGAAAAATTTTATTTATCTAAATAACGAAAAATCATATGAACAAAAAAGAAAAAATTCTTTTCGTTATAAACAAACTTGAAGAACTCTACCCTAAAGTTCCAATTCCACTTGAACACTCAGATCCCTATACACTTTTAATAGCAGTTTTACTTTCAGCTCAAAGTACTGACAAAGGCGTAAATAAAGTAACACCTATTCTTTTTAATAAAGCTAGTAACCCCTATGAAATGATATTATTGACCGTTGACGAAATTCGATCAATAATCAGACCTGTTGGTTTATCACCTATGAAGTCAAAAGGAATTCATAAATTATCAGAAATTCTAATTAATGACTATGAAGGAAAGGTTCCCAAAGATATAATTGCTCTCGAAAGTTTACCTTCAGTCGGTCATAAAACTGCAAGTGTAGTAATGGCCCAAGCTTTTGGAGTGCCATCTTTTCCGGTTGACACTCACATACACCGGCTTATGTATAGATGGGGTTTCTCAAATGGTAAAAATGTAGTTCAAACTGAAAAGGATGCCAGAAGAATATTTCCTATTGAAAAATGGAATAAGCTGCATTTACAAATTATTTGGTATGGAAGAGAATATTCTCCTGCAAGAGGATGGAAAATAGGTGAAGATAAAATAATGAGAGAGATTGGAAGAAGAAGTATTTTAAAAAAAGAATTTAATTTTTAATAATCTTTTTTTTTAAGTCAAAGGAAAGTGAATAATCCATAATACGTTTTATGACAACAGGACTTGGAAGAAGTAAAGGGATATGTTTTTTTGAATGAACAGTTTTTATCATAATACAATAGTATGTGATTAAAACGCATAATTAATTAATTTAGTATTATTTGATGAGAGAAATCTTATAACTATCAATCAACTTTCTTAAATTTATAATAGCATACCTCATTCTACCAAGGGCAGTATTGATACTAACTCCTGTTAACTCTGCAATCTCTTTAAAGCTCATATCTCTATAAAACCTCATAAGAAGTACTTCTTTTTGATCCTCTGGTAACTCTAAAATTATTTTTTGTATGTCAGCTATTATTTGGTCATGAATAATTGCATTTTCAGCATTGAGAGATCCATCAGAAATCAATTGAAAAATATCAAAGTTATCATTGTTTTCAAATAATGGAATTCTATTTTTTTTTCTAAAATGATCAATAACTAAATTATGAGCAATTCTCATCAACCATGGCAGAAACTTTCCCTCCTCATTATAAACTCCTCTTTTCAAAGTGTTAATCACTTTAATAAAAGTCTCTTGAAAAATATCATCGGCTATATCTTTATTTAAAACTTTTGAATAGATAAAATTAAATAGACGAAGTTGATGTTTTTTAATTAAAAACTCTAATGAACTTTCACAACCCTCGACATAGTTGACAATAAATTTAGCGTCTTCTTTAGATGAATTAATATGTACCATAAACATTACTTTTAATGCAAGTTGCAATTGATTATAAAAAATTTTTAAGTAATGTTATGTTATAGGCAATAATATTTAGATAGCTAAATTTACGAAAATTATTTTTATAATGATAATCTGAATAAAACTTAAGTATAAACAAGCTATAAAAATTGTATTTTTATGCCTTTTAATTTTTTAATGAAAAAAGTCTTAGATCTAGATCCAAAGTCATTTATAATCATCAAGGGTGCCCAACTACATAATCTTAAAAATATAGATGTAGCTATCCCAAGGAATAAAATGACAGTTATAACTGGCCTATCTGGATCAGGAAAATCATCTTTAGCATTTGACACTCTTTATGCTGAAGGACAAAGAAGATATGTAGAAAGCTTGTCATCCTATGCTAGACAGTTTATGGGAAGATTAAACAAACCTAAAGTTGATAAAATCATAGGGATATCTCCAGCTATAGCCGTTGAACAAAAAGTCAATATTTCTAACCCTAGATCAACTGTTGGAACAAAAACAGAAATTTATGAGTATTTAAAGCTTTTATACTCTAGAATCGGTGTCACTTATTCTCCAATATCAGGTAGAATAGTAAAAAAGGACACAGTTAGTGATTTGATTGACTTCATTAAGAAATTCAATGATGGAAAAAAACTATTACTATTAGCTCCAATTAAAAAGACTGAACATAGAACCCTTAAAGAAAGGGTTGCTTTTTTAAATCAACAAGGTTTTGCAAGAATACTAGTTAACAATAAAATAGAAAGGATTGAACTAAATAAATTGCCAAAATCTGAATTTGAACTTGTAGTTGACAGAGTTGTGACAAGCAATAATGAGGAATTTTATCAACGTTTTGCAGATGCTGTTCAAATTGCATTTTATGAAGGAAAAGGGGTGTGTTCTTTAAAAGATTTAAATTCAAATGAAATATTTACATTTTCAAATAATTTTGAACTAGATGGAATTGAATTTTTAAATCCTAATGTTCATCTATTTAGCTTTAACAATCCATATGGTGCATGTGATGAATGTAAAGGTTATGGAGATATTGTTGGAATTAATCCTGAATTAGTTGTGCCCGACACCTCTCGTTCAATTTATGAAGAAGCTATTTCTCCTTGGAGAAGTACGGGTTATAGAAAATTCTACTCAAAACTTATAGAATCAGCTCTAAACTTTGATTTTCCTATTCACAAACCATATTTCGAATTATCGAAATCAGAAAAAGATATTTTGTGGAATGGTAATAAGTTTTTTACTGGAATAAATTCATTTTTTAAAAAAATTGAAAAAAAGAATTATAAAATTCAAAATAGAGTTCTTTTATCTCGTTTTAGAGGAAAAACTAAATGTAGTATTTGTGATGGGAGTAGATTAAAAAAAGAAACTAAATATGTAAAAATTGGAAAAAAAAGTCTTCCTGAACTAATTGATCTTCCTATAAAAGAATTACAATTTTTTTTCAAAAAACTTGTAATAAGTAAAAATGATGAAGAGATATCATCAAGAATTTTAATTGAAATAAATAGCAGAATTAATGTCTTAAAAGATTTAGGACTGGATTATTTAACTTTAAATAGAAGATCTAACTCTCTTTCTGGGGGTGAGTCTCAACGAATTAATATTGCTGTTTCATTAGGAAGTAGTCTTGTAGGGTCTATGTATATTCTTGACGAACCCTCCATTGGTCTTCATTCAAAAGATAATGGACGTTTAATTAATATTTTAAAACGTTTAAGAGATCTTGGAAATACTGTTATTATCATTGAACATGATGAAGAAATAATGACTGCTGCAGATGAAATTATTGATATGGGACCTGAAGCTGGAACTTTTGGTGGAGAAGTTGTTGCTACAGGAACACTTAAAGAAATATTAAAGTCAAACTCCCTTACAAGTCAATACTTAAACGGTAAAAAGAAAATAGAAGTTCCAAAAAATAGAAGGAAATCAAATAAATGGATTTCTATTTGTGGCGCTAGAGAAAATAATCTTAAAAATATAACTGCTAATTTTCAAATTGGAGGTTTAACAGTAGTTTCTGGTGTTTCTGGAAGTGGAAAATCTACACTTGTAAAAAATATTTTATATCCAGCTTTACTTAGAAATTTTGATATTTATACTTTAAAGCCAGGTCAATTTTCTTCTTTAAATGGAGATTTTAATTTGATTAAGAGTGTTGAATTCATTAATCAAAATCCTATAGGAAGATCTTCAAGATCAAATCCAGTTACCTATATTAAAGCATACGATGACATAAGAGCTCTTTTTGCAAATCAAAACTTGTCAAAAAGCAGAAACTATAAACCAAAACACTTTTCATTCAATGTTGACGGTGGCCGATGTGACACATGTAAAGGCGAAGGAGTGGTTACAATTGAAATGCAATTTATGGCTGACGTACTTCTTGAATGTGAAACATGTAAAGGAAAAAGATTTAAATCAGAAGTAAGAGAAATTAAATATAATAATTATTCTATTGATCAAGTTTTAGGTTTAACAATAGATGATGCTCTAAAACTTTTTGAAATAAATGGAGAGAAAAAACTTGTTAGAAAATTAAAACCTTTAAATGAAGTTGGTTTAGGATATGTTACCCTTGGTCAATCCTCAACTACCTTATCTGGTGGTGAAGCACAAAGAATAAAACTAGCTTCATTTATAGCAAAAGGAGCCACTAAAGATAAAGTCATGTTTATATTTGATGAGCCTACGACAGGTTTGCATTTTCATGATATTAAAAAACTTTTAAAATCATTTGATGCTCTTCTAGATAATGGACATTCTTTAGTTGTAGTTGAACATAATTTAGATCTAATTAAATGTGCTGATCACATGATTGAACTTGGCCCAATGGCTGGAAGTGAAGGCGGACTAATTGTAGCTCAGGGAACTCCTGAAGAAGTTGCAAATGTTAAAAATGCTCCCAGCTCAAAATACCTTAAAAAAAAATTATCTGTCTAGATATTTGTTAATTTGAGTATTTATATCGTTGGTCAATCCAAAAATATAGCTAAAAGTTGAATACAATAGAGTTATTAAAACTGATCTAATTAGTAGATTTATGAAAGAAGTATATTCTAAATTTATTTCCTTTGTTAAAAAATACACAACAATAATTACAAGTAATATCTTTAGAGATTCTATAGAGTATGGATGAATCTTAAGACCATAAGCAACAAGAATTAATTTCAAAGTATTCATCAAGAAAATTACAAATAAAGTTGCATATGCAGCTCCTAATATTCCATACTCAGGAATTAAAATAAAATTTAAAACTACAGCGATTATAGCTGATGAAATAGAAAACCAAAAAATATAAGGATAGAGTTTTGAGTTTGAAATTATATTATTTAGACAACCTATCGACATTGAGTAGAGTTTACCCAATGAAACTATGCTAACAACGCCCATTGCAACTGCATACATTGGCTGGTTTACAAAAACATAAAAGTCCGTCAAGTTTAAATTGATTAAAAGGAATAATACTCCGGAAACTAAAAAAAGATTATTACTGCTTTTTTTAAGAAGTCTTGTTAAATAAATTTTATCATTAGAATTAATAGCCTTTGAAACTAAAGGACTAACTATTTGAAACATTGCTCTTCCAGGAGCTTCAATCACAGCAGCTATAAATAAAGCGACACTATAAAAAGCAACATCATCAGATGTTATTAAAGAGGCTATCATTGACTTATCAATATCAAGTATAATACTTGAAGCAGCTGCAGATAAAAATATTAAAAAACTATAAAAAAGTATTTTTAAATAAAAAGGTGGAAGGGTAAGCGTAAACTTTGGTGTGTAAATCTTAAGACTATAAAAAATTACAATTACAAGTCTAAAGTAGTACCCTATGATAAGCAAATAAATAAATAATTCAAAATCAATAAGATTTGAAGCGAAACATACTAATAAAACAAAACTTAATAATCTAGGGTAAAACTCTTTTAAAAAGTTGCCAAAAACAGAAGCTAAATGAACTCTTAGCCAGCTAAAAAATATTTCAAAATAGGATGTTGATATTGCAATTAAAATTATCACGAAGGCGTAAGTACTAATTAAAGGTTCCTTTGATGATATATCAATAATTATTGATGACGAAAACATCCATAAATAAATAGATATTAAAATAATCACTATTAATGGTGACCAAATGGTAAATACCAAAAGACTATCTCTTTCTTCTTTAGTTTTTAATGAACTGTAGTATTTTATAACCGCATGCTGAAGGCCAAAAGATATAAACGGCTGAACTAAGTTAGAATATGCTAAAAGAGCAATCACAACTCCTTGAAGCCTACTACCCATAAAGTTTGGAAACATGTAAAGTGTATTTAACGCACCCAAAATAAATGCTAAACCAATACTAAGTAGATTGTAAAATGTCTGTTTTGCAACAAGTCCCATCATTTATAATTTTTATAAAAATTAGGTTTATAAAGCATTAAAAGTAAGATTAAAATAAATAATGAGATACTTG
>Ga0308010_1001597_pt1 | contig 12415 bp, 15 predicted proteins | sample Neamet129_FD_202368 | JGI IMG/M metagenome (GOLD analysis project Ga0308010, IMG submission 202368) | Marine microbial communities from water near the shore, Antarctic Ocean - #129 | ecosystem: Environmental > Aquatic > Marine > Unclassified | place: Southern Ocean | collected 2014-07-24 | reverse complement strand
TCTTTAGTACCTCTTATGTAGCTTTCTATCTGATCTTTAATATTTTTTAATTGTTCGCCTGTAGTTCGATACTCAACTCCAATTACCCAATTAATTCTTCTATTTGTAATTTGTGAATTGTTAATTACAGCTTTTTCTGCAAATTGAAAATTTGGAATAGTAGCTAAAGATTTATCAAATCTTCTTACTACAGTTGATCTAAAGCCAATACCTTCAACTGTTCCTTCAATTACACCATCTACAAATATCCAATCACCAACTTGAAATCTTCTTTCAACTAATACTAATATTCCTGAAATTAAATTTTTAAATAAATCTTGTGCTCCTAACGCAACAGCAACTCCAAATAAACCTAGACCTGCAATAATTGGGCCAATTTTTATTCCCCAGAGTTCTAGTACGGCGGCGGCACCTAGTATTAAAATTAAAACTTTTATGGCTTTAATGATCCAGTTAATTAAATCTTTTGAGAGTAAACTTCCTACAGATTTGATTACCGATGAAAATGGTCCAATAATTTGATGAAAAGACCAAAAAATTAAAATTGTAATTAATGACCGATTAATTACATCAACAGCATTGCTTTCGACAGTCAAAAAACTTGTTGAAACAAAAAAACCAAGGACGATTGGAAAGAACTTTGCCGGGCCTTCCATAGAGAACACTAAGGAGTTATCAAACTTATTAGTTGTTTTTAAAACGTATTTCTCCAATCTTTTAACGACAAATTTAGCAAATATTCCTCTTAAAAAAAGAAAGAAAAGAAAAATCACTAAAGCGATAATTATTTCAGAAATATTTATTCCTGAAACTCCATTTTTCCAAACTTCTAAAAATAAATCTTTAAAATTCTCTAGTATATTCATTAATTTAGGTCTTTAAATTTTAGTATTTCATCGCCAGGATTGAAAATTTCAATTTTTTTCCACTCTTGTTGCTTAAAAATGTTTGCTACTTTTTTACTTATACACATAACAGTTGATTGTGTCACTAATGGGTTTAACTCATATTTTTTCACTATAGCTATAAAGCTTTCAGCACTTCTGACTGAATAAATATAAATAAGATCAGGCGGATAATTTTCTATTAATTTTTTGTTTTCATTATTTAGGTCGCTGATAGCTTCAGAAGAGTAATTTATAATTTTTTTTATTTTTAGCCCCTCTCTTCTTAACTCCAAGTCTAAATCATAGGACGTATTATCACCGCAAATGTAAGCAAGATTTGAATTTTTATTAACTTTATCTGAAATCATTATTAGGTTTTTTAACGCGTTTACTGTTCCACCAGCAGAGGAGGTATTCATAAAACCTGACTGGCGTGCAATTTTTTCTGTTATTGAACCTACGCAAAAACAATGTAAATTTTTATTTGTGTTAGTTAGTTTAAGATTTCTAACCGCGTTTGTACTTGTGAAAACAAAAGCATCAAAGTTTTCGGGGTTAACTAATTCTGTTTCTACAGAAGAAATTTTTAAAGTTGGTAGATGAATGATCTTGTGACCATAAACAAAAAGTTTTTCCATTAAATCTTCAGCGTCCATTAGTGGTCTTGTAGTCAATATGTTCATTTTTTTTTAAAACTATTTCCTGCCTTTTTTAAAAGTTCTATACCTACTATTTCTCCTATACTTATTCCTTCTTCTCTTTTGCCTTTTGTTTTGAAAGTAAAATCTTTATCTCCACTATCAGAAAAAAGTTGTGCAGATAATATGAGTTCATTATTTTGTATTATTGCTAAGCCGCCAACTGCCGTATCACAATCACCACTTAATGTTTTTAAAAGACTGCGTTCAGCTAGGGCACACTGTTTTGTTTTTTCATTGTTAATTTTTTTTAAAATTTTAATAATGTTTGTGTCATCCACTCTGCACTGAGCAGCAATAATGCCTTGTCCAACTGCAGGCAACATTTCTTCAGCTGAAAAAATATGTTTTATATTTTCTTCTAATTTTAAAGTTTTAATTCCTGCTAACGCAAGAACAATTCCGTCGTATAAACCATCCTTTAATTTTTTAATCCTCGTGTCTATATTTCCTCTGATATTTTTAACTAAAATATCTTTGTTAATTAATTTTAATTGAAGATCTCTTCTTCTAGAACTTGAACCCATAACTCTATTTTTTAGTTCTTTAAAATTTGAATATTTAAGACTAACAAATACATCTCTAGGATCATTTCTTTCAATATATGCCGCGATATTAAGAGATGGTATTTCTTCAGAAGCCATGTCCTTCAAAGAATGGACTGCTATGTCTATTTTTTTTGCTAACAAACTTTCTTCTATTTCCTTGCAAAACAAATTCTTTCCCCCTATTTGAGATAATTTTTGGTCATGAAATATATCACCTGATGTTTTTATGCTTTCAATCTCAATATCATCCTTGATTAACTTAGATTCTGCCTCAAGAATCAATTTTTTAACTTTAGCAGCATAGGCTAAAGAAAGTTTACTACCACGTGCTCCTATTATAATTTTTTTCATTATTAATTTATATTTTTAAAAGATCTATTTTATACTATTCTTATATTGTGTTCATAATTTAATGAAAAAAAATATTACATTTCTAGGAATTGAAACTAGCTGCGATGAAACAGCGGCTGCAATAATTCAAGAAAAAGAGGACGGCTCTGCGAAAATACTATCAAGTATTGTATCTAGTCAAATCAAAGAACATGAAAAGTTTGGTGGCGTTGTCCCTGAACTAGCTGCTAGAGCTCATGTAGAAAATATTGATTTTATTATTAATAAAGCACTGATGGATAGTAAAATAAACCTTGATGAAATAGATGGGGTAGCAGCAACAGCTGGCCCAGGTCTAATAGTTTGTTTGACAGTTGGGCTTAATATTGGAAAATCAATTGCAGCTTTCGCTGACAAACCTTTTGTGGCTGTTAATCATCTTGAGGGTCACGCTTTGAGCCCTGGCTTAGAAAATAAAATAGAGTTTCCGTATTTACTGTTGTTGATCTCAGGAGGACACTCGCAATATCTCATTGTTAAAGATATTAATGAATACGAACAACTTGGAACGACAATCGATGATGCTCTAGGTGAGGCGTTTGATAAAACTGCTAAAATGTTAGATCTCGGATATCCAGGTGGCCCAAATATAGAAAAATTTTCAAAGCTTGGCGATAAACAGTTTTTTAAATTACCAGAACCAATTATTAATAGGGCTGGTTGTAATTTATCTTTTGCGGGTCTTAAAACTGCAGTCTTAAGAGAGTCAAAAAAAATTAATGGAGACCTTCAACTTAGATACAACCTTGCTGCTTCTTTTCAATATACAGTAAATAAAATTTTATTTAAAAAAACTAAAGTAGCCATGAATCAATTTAGAGATAAAACTTTACTAAAAAAAAAAATACCATTCATTGTAGCTGGTGGTGTTGCTGCCAATCAATCTATAAGAGAAAATTTAACAGAAGTTTGTAAAGAAATGAATTTCTCACCCCTGTTTCCTAGTTTAAAATTTTGTGGTGATAATGCTGCAATGATTGCGTGGGCAGGAATAAAGAGGTTTAAAAAAAAATTAACTAATAAACTGAACTTTGTTGCTAAATCAAGATGGCCATTAGATCCGTCCGCCAAGTATTTAAAGGGTCCTGGCTTAAAACTTTAACTTAAATAATGCCAAAAATTACACATAAAGCGAAAATTTCCTAAGTTTACTCTATTCTTAAGCTTTAACAGTTGCGTTAATGTGGGTATCTCAGAATCTATTATGTTATTGTTTTTCCATGAAACGAAGTGATTCGTTTTTATGTAAAAACAAATAAAAGAGGGAGTACTTATGAAAATATTAACTGGATTAAGCGCAACGTTCGATAGCTTAACTAAAGTAATCATATCATTACTTGGTTTAGGTATCGTTGTTAGCCTATTAGGTGGAAACGTTCCATTTGTTGGCGACATTGCAACTAACATTACTGGATTAGTTCAAGCGTTAGGTGATGCAGGTATCGTAGGATTAGTGGCTGCAATTATCATTTTAGGCTTTTACAAATAAGCTAAAATTAATACTTATCACCTTAGGTTGTTTGCAATCTAAGGTGATGACCAACAAAAGAAAGAATTATGATAAATTGGATTAATAAAATTAAATTTTATTTAAACAAGTTTTTAGAAGTTGGAGTTCTTTTATTAGCAGTTTCAGTTATTGCTGAAATAATATTTGGACCAGATGTTGCTTTTTTTGGATCTCAAGTAACAAAAAACTTGATTGTCTTAATTAATACTCTTGGAGACCAAGGGGTAGCAGCTTTAATAATTGTTTTTGCTGTTATATTTACTTACCGAAAATTACTTAAATAATTAACAAAATTTACAGCTCATACACACTTAATCAATTAGTAAGTGTGTATGAAAATTTGTTTTATCATCTAAACAGATGTTCGTTACGTATATTTTTTTTACATAATTTGTTTAATCTTTCTATGAATAACTGTGCGAGGGTTTAATTGAATGACTTAGTATTGAGTTTTAAAAGTAAAAAAATAGATGTTATATCGTTTATCAAAACCAATAAACGTGGCACTTGATTGTTCTCAATTTGTAATACTTATTTGACGACATTTTAGGAGCTTATGACTAGGTTCTATTTAATTTTTAATCTTATATATGAAGATAAATTATCTATTATAAATATTGTAATAAATATTATTATTATGATTGCTGAAACTTTTGGATATTCAAACATTCGAAAGGCAGATTGGAGTTCGTAACCAATGCCGCCTGCCCCAACAATTCCTAACATTGTTGCCATTCGAATATTTCTATCTAATATATATAAATTATTTGCCACAAAAGATGGAATAATTTGAGGAATAACAGCGAAAGATATTATTTGCCTTTTAGATGCGCCGGAAGATTTTAGCGCTTCTAGTGGGCCCTTATTAATATGTTCTATATCTTCAGCATAAAATTTAGCTAAAAAACCCATCGTATGTAGTCCTAACGCAAGAACCCCAGGCATAGCCCCGAAACCTATTGCTATAACTAAAATCATTGCAATAATAAATTCAGGAATTGCTCTAAAAAAAATTGTGATAGTACGTGCGATAAAAAAAATTAGTATATTGGGAGCAATATTTTTTGCTGAAAGTAATGCAAGAGGTATTGATAAAACAATGGCAATAAATGTTCCAAGAATGGCAATCTCAATTGTTTCTAACATTGAATAAATTAATTGTTTTAAATTAGAAAAATCAGGTGGTAACATTCTTGAAAAAATATCAACAAAGTATTTATAAGAGTCAGAAAATATATTTATGAAGTTAATTTCAAGATCAATAATCACTGCTGTTAGTAATAAAATTGTTAAAAATATAAAAGTGAATGTTTTCCAAGACCATTGTGGTCGAAGATATTTTTCTAATTGATTGTTATTATTATTTTTTGTCAATTTTAAAATATTGTAATTTATTTTAGCTATATAATTTATTAACGTATCTATTTAAAAACTTTGCTTCTTGATCAAATATAACTTTTCCATTAGACAAGCCGATTGCTCTGTCTGAAAACTTCATTGCTAATTCGGTTTGATGTAGATTACATATAATGGTTATATTGAAGTCTTTATTTATTTGTTTCAATAAATTCATGATTGATAGTGCGGCTTTAGGGTCCAGACTTGCAACTGGTTCATCAGCCAAGAGTAATAATGGTTTTTTTATTATTGCTCTAGCTATACCAACTCTTTGTCTTTGTCCTCCAGAGAGTTGGTCTACTCTGTTATAGCTTTTTTCTAATAGATTGACTGTCTTTAATGCTTGTAAAGCTTCTAATTTTTGCTCTTTTGTAAAGAGGTAGAACATTGATAAAAATTTATTACTCGAGTTTAAGACTCCACATAAAACATTATTAATTGACGATAGATTGTTTACTAGGTTAAATTCTTGAAATATCATTCCGGTTTTCCTTTGTACATCTGGTAAAGTTTTTTTATTAATCTTTTTATTATTAAAAATAATCTCCCCATTTTCTATGGTTTCTAGTCCATTGATACTTCTTAATAAGGTTGTTTTTCCAGAGCCACTAGGGCCTAAAATTGAAACAAATTCACCTTCCTTAACATTGAAACTCACTCCTTTTAAAGCGTGTGTTCCATTTTTATAATTTTTTTTTAAATTATTAATTTCAAGCATTTTAATTATTTATTTTTTAAAAGGTTTACTACGTCTCTTAATACGTTGTAGTCAGAATCTTTTACTTCTATGTAATGAGACATTTGACCTCCATATCCACCTATTGGTCCATACTCATGTGCTTCTAATACTGCTTGCTTTATTTTATTTCTGTCACCAAGAGACATGTTTTTAGAGTACGCTAGTGGAGGTGGAGGAACAGGATCAGACTTATGAATTATTCTTACTTGTTCTAATTTAAATGTACCATCTTTTAGCCTGGCTTCAAAATTTCTTGAACTCATTCCACAAACATCTGCCTGATTGTTTAAAACAGAAAGTAAACATGCATCATGACTTCCTGCATAATAAACTTTTTTAAAATGATCTTTATTAGTTGTAGATAAATTTATTTTTGAAAGCTCAACTTGAGGGATTAAATCACCACTTGTTGAACCAATGCTATTTAGTGCTAAAACTTTTTTTTTTACATCTTTGAGGTGTTGCAAAGAACTGTCATTCTTTACAACAAAATAAGTATAATAGTTGGCATTTATTTCGCCAGGTCTTACACCTGCAGCAAATGCTTCAGCATTAGCTATTTCTGCAGCCTTAATATAAGTTTTACCACCGAACCAAGCTATGTGTGCTCTGTTTGCTCGCATCGCTTCTACAGCAGCATTATAATCTGTTACTTTAATAGTTTCTATTGTAAGGCCTGTAATTTTTTCTGTTATTGCAATTAAACTTGTATAATCATTTTCGTCGCCCTTTTCACTCGCGGGTACAAAGACCATTTTATAAGTTTTTGTTTTTGCCTGAATATTTCCTAAAACCAATGTAAATAATGCTATTAATAAAAAATTTTTGATCATTTTATTCCTCAGATATTAACTATGTTCGCGTACAAGTTAATTAAATGGATAAAATAGTTTTGTCAAGTTGAAATAATAAGGATTTATATTAGTTATTTATTGAACTCTGCGAGGGCCTTTTTATAATCTTCCACGGTATCTATTTCTTTCCAGCCACGTTTAATAATAACGCAATGCACTTTGATCCCTACATCAACCATTTCCTGAATCAAGTCTGTTAAATAGGCCTTTTGAAATATTTTAGCTTTTTGAAAAGGTTTATTCAAAAAAGATTTCTTAACACGATGAAAATTCTGCTTGAAAATTTCACACCCACGATGATTTAATTTAATCATTCCTATAAACTCTCCGTGCACTTCTTCTTTTTCAGTTGCAATCTTACCAATTTTTACAATCTCATTATCTGAATTGAAAACAACATTTTCAGCTTCTGATAGAGGATGCTCTTTTCTGTCAACATAATAATCTTTCCAGTCTATATCAACAACAACAGATATGTCATGATCTGAGTCCAGAGCTCTTTGTACAACAAAGGGTTCAAATAAAATATCTGAGTAGGCGATTAAAATATTGCCATTAATAACTTCTTCTCCATAAAATATAGAATTTAATATATTGTTATTTCTATAATCATCATTATCAAAATATTTCAAATCTTTATAATTGATTTTGTTTTTTTGAAATCCACGAATAACGGAGATATCATCAATGCCGCATTTTTTGTAAGATAGTATTTGTCTTTGCAATAAAGTTTTACCACCAAAATCTAACATACATTTTGGTAAGTACTCTGTATGGTGCTTAAGTCTACTGCCAAGACCCGCCGCAACAATTAAAGCTTTAGCTTTAGTTTTAGATTCATTAACATTCAGCTCAATTTGACTAATTTCACTACTTCCTAAATTATTATTTTTGAGAGAACGAATTAAAGAAATAATTTCTGGATTTTTCTGCATATAGTCAGTGACATCTGGTGCTAAATCTTTTTTGGAGATTCCAGCAAGATCATTTAACAAATTTAAATCAATCTTAAGTATTGCAGAAATTTTTTTTATTATATTAGATTTAGGAGCGGCACGTTTATTTTTCTCAATATCGTTAAGATATGAGGCTGCAATACCAACCATTTCTGCTAATTCTCTTTGACCAATTTTATTTTTGATTCTAAGTTCGCGTATGTGAGTACCAAAAGTTTTATTTACTAAGTTCATTTTTTTATTTTATTTAATCACAAGATGTGAAAAAGGTCTAATGATTTGGTTTATATAAGAATTATCTTAATTATTTAAAAAATTTAAGGCAGGATCTAATACTGAAAACAATATGTCATTAGATAAAACTTTAACTAGTTTTTACTTTATTTTTTTATCTCGCGAGACTGTTAGCCAATGATTATTAGTGCTCAATATATAGCACGGCGCATAGCGCGAGTTTGTTTGCTGTGTTAGCTTAATTGAAAATGAAAATATTTTTTAAAGTCAAAGATATTAAAATAACTTCAGTATCATAACCAAAATAATAGACTGAACTAGAAAGGCAGTCACAACTACCCCAACTGCTCGCCATGTGCTTTTAAAATCTAAGGCTTGCCTTACAGCAATAACCATTGCCACTAGCATCCATATCGATGAGGCAATAAAAATTATGCTTGTCAAATTAGGAATAATACCAAAAACTCGAATAAGTCCTGGAGCACTAGAAAACCCAATTGTTCTTAATAGCTGACCATGGTCAGCTTCAGTTGTAGATTCTGGAAAAATTTTTGCACCAATAAAATAAACTAAATAGGCCCAAACAAACCAACTAACTAATGACAACAGGGGAGCTATTAAAAAATTAGATGTACCAAGTGACAAAGCACCTACACCCGCTGCCAAACTTGATAAAACTACAACTCCTGCTGCTTGAAGTGTCGCTGTCTTATCGGCTTCTACTTCTTCGTAAAGTTTAACATCTAACTTACAAGCTCTTATAATTTTATTTATATATTGAGAATTCATTTTAGAGAATTTATTACTTTTATAGCTCTATTACAACTTTTATTATTGTGATAATGTTTTGGTATTGTGAAAAAAATATTTTTTACTTTATTCTTATTTATTTTTTTATCCGCAAGTGCACTTGGGGGAAAACTAACTTCTCTATAAAAATTTTTGAAGAGTCAAAAAAATCAGAAAAGACTATAATTATTAATTCTTATGAAGTTTGGTGCGGAACTTGTGGAAAACAAACTAAGGTTTTAGATCAAGCAAAAAAAGAATTTAAAGATGTTATTTTCTTAAGTTATGAACAAAGCAAGAATAAGGATATGGCTAAAAAACTTAGAATCAAATCTTGAACAACTATTGTTGTTTACAAAGGCAATAACGAAATTGCTCGTACAATTAGTCAAACAAATAAAAAGATTACTTTTTCTACAATTCAAAAGATATTTAAATAATATAATGTAAAATATTATATATTTATTGATGAAGATGATAAAAAAACTAAAATTGCAATTAAAGAATTTAAAGAAAACTCAAATGAAAAAAATTAAACTTATTGTAGCGGGTGGTGTTGTGGCAAACAAATCTATAAGAGCAAACTTATCTAATCTAGCAGAAGAAAAGGGCTTTAAAACCATATATCCTGATTTGAGATTTTGTGGAGACAATGCTGCAATGACAGCCTGGGCGAGAATTAAACGATTCAAAAAAAACTTAATTGATGACATAGATATTTCAGCTCGATCAAGATGGCCACTGGATGGGAGTACTCCTAATATGAAGGGGCCTGGACTAAAACTGTAATGCAAAAAGATTATAAAGAACAATTAAGAAAATTAGTTCCTAAAAATCTAGTCATTGAAGAAGTTACAGATAATAATAAAAAAATAGTAAATGAGTTTATGGAGAGTAGAGAAAAACTAGAATTTACTTTTACAGGCCTTGATGATCATTTTGGCTGCAATTGGAACTATGAAAAATATCCCTTTGGAAATATTATGAGAAATACTAATGACAACTCCATTGTAGGTTTCATGTCTACAACTTATTCAACAAGGCAAATAAATAATAAGGATTTCATATGTTGCAATTTAGCTAATTTCTATATCGAAAAGGAGTTTAGAATATATGCGTTTTTTCTTTTTCTTCACATATTGGAAAAGAAAAAAATAATTATTTATTCTCACACACCTAAAAATTCAATAATAAATATTTATAAAAAACTAGGTTTTGAGATTCAAAAAATGAAATATACCGTTGCGTTAGGTATAAATATAATTTCAATATTCTCCAAAGATTATAAAAGATTCATCGTTTCTAACAATGAAGAAGAAATTCAGAATATTTTAAATGACAATGATAAAAGAATTTATGAAGACCATAAAAAATATAATTGTGAACATTTTATTATACTAGATAAAAAAAATATCTTAAAACCTTGTTATTTTGTTGCAAAAAAAAAAAAGAAATATAACGTTGAAATATTAGATCTATTATATATTTCCAATATAAAAGAATTCAATCGATATGCTCCTGAAATATTTACAAAAATTAGTTTTTTCTTCAAAAAATTTTTTATAGGGCAAAGATATTTTGAACGAAAAGAAATGTTAATAAATAACCCATCATTTGTAACTAGAACTGTAGAAAAACCTGTGCCTATAAAAAAATTTGATGACTATTATGTTTCTGACACACTTTACTCTGATCATGTTTTAGTTGATGCTTAGGTTAAATCTTTAATTATAAATCATTATGTCGTTGAGAAATTTTTAATCATAGTATAGCTTAATTAAAAAAACTTGCTGTAAACTCTTACATGAAAAAACAAACATTTTTAATAGAACTAGCAAAAGTTTTTAAGAAAAAAAGTTTAAACAAAAACGACAGTGTTAAAGAACTTGATTCTCTCAACTTTCTAGAACTTATGGAGTTTAGCAATACAAACTTTAAAGACTTCGATTTTCCAATCGACGAGTATCGAAAGTGTAAAACTATTAATGATCTCATCAGATTATATGGAAAAAGAATTAATTAACAATTAATGCAAAAAGTTTACATAAACAAAATAGAATACTACCTACCTTTAAAAAAAGAGAGCAATGCGCAAATACTGAAAAGTGCTGGAAAAAATAAATATGATGCAAAAAAATGGATAGATAAAATTGGCATCAAAACTAGGAGGATAGCTGAGAAAAATATATTTTCTAATGACCTTGCTATCATGTCAGCAAAAAAAATTATGAGGTCTATCGATCCTAATGATATTGATTATTTAATTTTTTGTACGAATACACCTGATTTTTTACTGCCAACAAATGCATGCATACTTCAAGATAAACTAGGCTTAAAAAAAAACATAGGAGCTATTGATGTAATTTTAGCTTGTTCTGGTTATATATACACGCTTGGAATTGCAAAAAGTTTAATTGCAACTAAACAAGCTAAAAATATTTTATTAATAACTTCAGATGTGTATTCAAAGTTTATAAAAAAAAATGATTTTAAAAATAGAATACTTTTTGGCGATGGTTCGACTTCTACATTAATAAGCTCTAGGAAACAAAAAAATTCATTTCAAATTGATAATTTTATATATGGCACAGATGGATCTGGACACAAGAATGCTATAATAAATAATTTTGGGTCGAGATATTGCAACAATAAAAAAAAGGGAGGAGATTCCTTAAACCTTGATGGACCCGAAATATATAAATTTGCACTAAAAAGAGTTCCAATAGCAATCAATGAATTTCTTAAAAAAAATAATTTAAAATTTGCTAAAATTGATCATTTTGTTTTCCATCAAGCTAATGAGTTCATAACTAAAAGTTTGCAACGAATACTAAATATTCCTGATGATAAAGTTTTTAATGAAATGCATAGTACAGGCAATACGTCATCTAGCTCGATTCCTATAGTGTTAAGTAAAAATTTTAATAAGCTTTCGTCTAAAAAAAATGTACTCTTAATCGGTTTCGGTGGCGGTCTATCGTGGGGCGTGTGTTTGATTAAAAGAAGTAAATAGAACAAACTTAAAATTATATTAACAGTTAGAATTTTATAAAATACTGGTTAGCAAAAAAACATTAAGCTTTTTTAAAAATTAACTTTAAAAATTTAGATCTATTGATTTCTTATAAGCGGATAAACCTTAGGATTAAGATATTTTAAATTTGTTAACATGATCAGCAATAATGTAATCAGCCCAATTCCGGTGCTTAAATAAATTAATATTTTAAGATCAAGCTCCCAACTAAGCTCAAAAATATTTTCAATAATAAACTGTGAACCAATTGTTGCAAATAAAATAGCAATTAAAATCACTGACAAAAAAATAATTATAAATTCAATTAATGATGAATATACAATTTCTTTTTTTGAAAATCCTAAAATTTTAAACACTAAATTTTGAAATTCTTTTAAT
>Ga0308010_1001593_pt1 | contig 12427 bp, 7 predicted proteins | sample Neamet129_FD_202368 | JGI IMG/M metagenome (GOLD analysis project Ga0308010, IMG submission 202368) | Marine microbial communities from water near the shore, Antarctic Ocean - #129 | ecosystem: Environmental > Aquatic > Marine > Unclassified | place: Southern Ocean | collected 2014-07-24 | reverse complement strand
ATCTTTAAAAATTTTTTTTGCTTCCACTCCCTTTATTTTATCATCGAGTATTTTAGGATAGCTTCCTTTGAATTCCCATGCATGAAAAAACGGAGTCCAATCTATATAATTAACAAGCTCTTCTAAAGGTATTGGGTCAAAGCATTGAATTCCAAATTTTTTAGGTAGATGTGGCTCATATTTTAGGTTAGGTTTATTAGATCTAGCATCTTCAATTGATAGAAGATTAATATTTTTTTGGTTTTCATAAAACAGATCTCTCAATGTTTGATATTCTTTTTTAGTATCTTCTATGAAAACATTTTTTTTATTTGGTTTTAATAATTTCGCAACAACTCCAACACATCTACTAGCATCTAATACATGAAACACATTTAAAGGGTATCTTTCTTCTATTTTTACAGCCGTATGCTTTTTACTGGTTGTTGCCCCTCCAATAAGTAATGGAATTTTAATATTTCTTCGCTTCATTTCAGAAGCAACATAAACCATTTCATCAAGACTGGGAGTTATTAAACCTGATAATCCCAAGATATCAGCTTTTGAATCGATAACTGCATTTAATATCTTATCCGCATTTACCATTACCCCTAAATCAACGATAGTATAACCATTGCAAGCAAGTACAACTCCAACTATATTTTTCCCGATATCATGAACATCTCCCTTAACTGTAGCTAAAACAATTGTACCATTTGAGACCTCCCTAAGCCCTTTCCCTTGTTTTTCATCTTCAATAAATGGGATAAGATATGCAACAGATTTTTTCATTACTCTTGCTGACTTTACAACTTGAGGCAAAAACATCTTCCCCGCTCCAAATAAGTCACCTACTTTATTCATTCCATCCATTAATGGACCTTCAATAACATCTATAGGATTTTCTAATTCTTTTCGTGCTAATTCAGTATCATCTACAATAAACTGATCTTTTCCTTCCACTAATGCATATTTCAACCTTTCTTCTATAGGTAAAGATCTCCATTTGTTTTCAATTACTTTATTTTTTTTTGTTCCTCTATAGTTTTCGGCTAATTCTACTAAATTTTCAGTTGCATCGGCGTTTCTATTAAAAAGTACGTCTTCTATCCCTTTTTTTAATTTTTCTTCGATATCGTCATAAAGAGTAAGTTGACTAGGGTTTACAATACCCATATCCATGCCACTTTGTAATGCATGATAAAGAAAGCAAGAATGCATTGCCTCTCTCATACCATTATTACCACGAAAAGAAAAAGAGAGATTACTTACACCTCCACTGATATGTGAATAGGGCATTTTTTCCTTAATTACTTTTGCTGCATCAAGATAAGCTTTACCATATTCATTATGCTCTTCAATTCCTGTTGCTACAGCAAAAACATTGGGATCAAAGATTATATCTTCTGGTGCAAGACCAACTTTTTGAGTTAAAATTTTAAAAGCACGCTCACAAATTTTGACCTTTCGCTTGAAAGTATCTGCTTGACCTTTCTCATCAAAAGCCATCACAACAACTGAAGCACCATATCTTTTTACTAATACTCCCTGCCTAATAAATTCAGCTTCACCTTCTTTTAGTGAAATGGAATTCACAATGCCCTTGCCCTGTATATTTTTCAACCCGGCTTCAATGACAGTCCATTTCGAAGAGTCTATCATAATAGGAACTTTAGCAATATCTGGTTCTGCCGCTATTAAACGAAGAAATCGGACCATTGCTTTTTCACCATCAATTAGACCCTCATCCATATTAATATCTATTATCTGTGCACCATTTTGAACTTGCTCTAGAGCAACGGATAAAGCCTCATCATATTTATCTTCTTTGATTAATCTTCTAAACTTTAATGAACCAGTAACATTTGTCCTTTCTCCAATATTTATAAAATTTGAATCAGGGCGTATAATAACTGATTCTAAACCACTTAGTTTTGTTAATGGAAGATTTTTGGGGATTTTTCTTGGAATTTTATTTTGAACTAATTTTTCAAATTCAGAAATATGGTCAGGCCCTGTACCGCAACATCCACCAATTATATTAACTAATCCTGAGCTTGCAAATTCATCAAGAAATACTGCCATATCTTTAGGATTCTCATCATAGCCTCCAAACTCATTTGGCAGTCCGGCATTAGGGTAGACCAATACATTTGTATTCGCAATCTTGGAGAATTCATCTATATATGGCCTAATTTGCTCAGCACCTAAAGCGCAGTTTAGACCAACAGCAAGTAAATCCATGTGACGAATAGAATGCCAAAATGCTTCCACCGTTTGCCCTGAAAGCAATCTACCACTCGCATCAGTTATTGTACCTGAGACCATTAAAGGAATAGAAACCTTTGTTTCTTGAAGTACAGTATCTACTGCAAATAGTGCAGCTTTACAATTAAGTGTATCAAAAACTGTTTCTATTAATAATAAGTCTACTCCACCATCGATAAGTCCTTTAACCTGTTCAATATATGATAATTTTAATTCATCAAAATCAATATTTCTAAAACCAGGGCTTGATACATCAGGGCTCATTGAAGCTGTTTTATTTGTTGGTCCTATCGCTCCACATACAAAACGAGGCTTCTTAGGGTTTTGAAGATTAAACCTTTTAGTTATTGCACATGCTATTTCTGCTGACGATTTATTGAGTTCATATACAATACTTTCCATCTGATAATCTGCTTGAGATATACTTGTAGAATTAAAAGTATTTGTTTCAATGATATCAGCTCCAGCTTCTAAATAAGCTGTGTGTATTTCTTTAATTATTTCAGGTTGAATAATAGAGAGAATATCATTGTTACCTTTTAAATCGCTTGAATGATCAACAAAACGATTTCCACGAAAGTCCTTTTCTTCTAGATTATAGCCTTGTACCATAGTTCCCATGGCACCATCCATAACTAAAATTCTTTCTTTTAATATTTCTTTTATATTTTTCATAAAAAAACCAGAGCTAAATCTGGTTTTTAAAGAACAACCTTTTTAGCATATTTTTTAATCGCTGCAATATGGTATAAATCGCGATATATCTAAAATAATTTACAATAAATTTATTATTTTGTTAAAAAGATTCTTAACTATTTTAAAACAGGTCCTCCTGATAATACGTCATCATCTCCAAGATCATATTTTTTATAATTCTCTTGAAATTTGAGTACCAATTTAACCGCTGTCGAATGATATTTTTGTTTATCAGACCATGCTTCGGAAGGGTTGAGAAGAGCGCTTTCAATATTTTTAATTGATTTTGGAATTTCAAATTGAAAATAGGTATCTTTATGGAAATCCGATTTTTCAATTTCACCATCAAGAATAGAATCAATAATTAATCTGGTTTTTGGTAGACTAAAACGTTTTTTTCCAGACTGCGCATCAGTACCAACCCAACCTGTATTAACCATATAAATCTTAGTTTTAAACTGTTGCATTTTATTTTTTAATAACTCTGCATATCTCAATGGGTGCAGAGTTAAAAAAGGACCACCAAAACAAGGTGAAAATGTCGCAACTGGTTCTGTTATCCCAAGTTCAGTTCCAGCAACTTTTGCAGTATATCCGCTAATAAAATGATACATTGCTTGATTAGGATTAAGCCTTGCAACAGGAGGAAGGACTCCATAGGCATCACAAGTTAAAAATATTATTTTTTCAGGGTGTCCCGCCATACTGGGTTTACCTTTACTATAGACTGAATTCTCTATATGATTTAATGGATAAGAAACTCTTGTATTTTGAGTTTTAGAACCATCAGAAAAATCAATTTTTTTAGAAAATTTATCGAAGACAACATTTTCTACTAGAGCACCTTTCCTTATGGCATTGTATATATCTGGCTCTTCTTCAGGATTTAAATTTATCAATTTAGCATAACATCCACCTTCAAAATTAAAAATCCCATTATCTGACCAACCATGTTCATCGTCTCCAATCAAAGGACGCTTTGGATCCGTACTTAAAGTAGTTTTCCCAGTTCCTGAAAGTCCAAAAAAGATAACTGGATTTTTATTTTGTAAATCAACATTTGCAGAACAATGCATGGATAAAATCTCTTTTTGAGGAAGTAAATAATGTAAAACTGAAAAAATCCCTTTTTTCATTTCACCGCCATACTCTGTTCCACCTATAATAGCAATTTTCTTTTCAAGATGAAAAATAATAAAAGTTTCTGAATTCATACCTAAATTTTTAAAATCAAGATTCTGAACCTCCGATGCATTTATTATTGTAAACCCTGGAATAAAAGATTCTAACTCTTCTTTTTTTGGTCTTATAAACATATTATTTACAAAATGTGCTTGCCACGCTTTTTTTGCTATAATTCTAACATTCAATGCATGTTTCGGATCAGCACCAGCAAAACCATCAAAGATATAAGTTTTAGATTCATTTTCTTGATTATAGTAATCTAATATTTTGTTATACAAAATATCAAAAATTTTAGTAGATATCTTTTTATTGACATCGCCCCACCATATTTTGTCTTTAGATGAAGATTCTTCGACGATATATTTATCTTTGGGGGACCTGCCTGTATATATACCAGTATCAACCATGGCCGAACCTTTTAATCCAACTACACCCTCTTTGTTCTTTACAATATCTTCTATCAGACTATCTACAGTGGCATTTCTTTCTAAATTCTTTTGATTTAAAATACCTAATTCTTTTAAATCTACTTTTTTAATGTTTTTATTCATGGATTAATCCTTTTATGAACCATGTGGATGGGATTCTTTATAAACTTCAATTAATTTTTTTGTATCTACTTTTGTATATATCTGAGTAGAGCTTATACTGCTATGTCCTAATAATTCTTGTATAATTCTAATGTCAACATTTGCCTCAAGTAAATGTGTCGCAAAAGTATGTCTAAGCGTGTGAGGGTGAGTACCCTTTGGTTTTTTTATATCAATAGAACTCATAACTTGAGATAAATAATCCTTAAGAATTGATTGTACGGATCTATTTGAAATTCTTTTTTCATTCCAACTACAAAAAAGGGGGAGAGTCCCTTTAGAAAGCCAATTAAGCTCACGTTTTTTAAGATAATTAAATAGTGCATCTTTTGCCTTTTCCCCAAAAGGAACTAACCTTTCTTTCCTTCCTTTTCCTCTAATTTTTAATAACATTTCGTTAATATTTATAGAATTAATATTAAGATTTACAAGCTCACTTAAACGAATACCCGTTGCGTAAAAGAGTTCTAAAATTGCGGTGTCTCTAAGCATCTTTTCATAAGAACCTTTTCGCTCTTTTTTTCCTGACTTTGATTTTTGATATGCGAACATTGGTTGATCCATTAAAAGTTGCATATTATCAACTCTTAGGTTCCCTGTTTTATCCATAGGGTTTTTACTTTCTTTTGGTATTATTATTGGTATGTTTTTTTCAATAATTGGTAGGGAAACATCCATAGCAGAATTTTTACTCAAAAGATTGTTCATCATTAAAAATTTAAAAAAAGATCGTATGCTCGCAAGACACCTTCTTCGAGTCTTGCTGCTTTTACCTTCTTCTTCTTCTTTTCCAAGAAAATTTCTAATTGCCCATTTATCAACAGTTTTATATGTCAGAGATGAGAGGTCGTAGTAACTAATTAAAAATGAATTAAACTTTAGTAAATCTCGTTGGTAAGCATCAAGAGTATTTGCACTATATCCTTTTTCTTTTTGAAGATAGATAATAAATGTGTCAAGTTCTAATTTGAGATTATTATTCATAATACATTTTTATGGAATCTACTAAAGTTAATAACTCTTTGGGCATAGGTGCCTCAAAAATCATAGCCTTATTTTTTTTGGGATGAATTATTTCTATCTTAGAAGCATGGAGTGCATGTCGCCCAATTATATTTATTTGTTTTCTATATAAATTTGTTAGTTCGGGTAGAAATCCTTTGGTTTTTGACTGACCTCCTCCATACTTCTCATCACCAAAAATAGGATGTCCTAAAAAAGCAGAATGAACTCTAATTTGATGTGTCCTTCCTGTTTTAGGGTAAAATTTAACTAATGCTAAATGACGATATTGTTCCTCAATCGAATAATCGGTTACAGAAGCTTTGCCATTACCTACTACTTTATATGAAGTTGGATCTTTTTTATTTCTACCTAGGCTTTCATTAATTACTCCTTTTTCTTGTTTCCAAGAACCCCACGTCAAACCAGAGTATGTTTTTTTTACTTCTCTATTTTGGAATTGATTACTTAAATGGACATGTGCAAAATTTGTCTTTGCAACAATGATAACTCCTGAGGTGTCCTTATCAAGCCTATGGACAATTCCGGGTCTTAGGGACCCATTTACATCAGATAGCATATTAAAATGAAACAGCAATCCATTTACCAATGTTCCCGATTTATTTCCAGCGCCAGAATGAACAACTAAACCCGCAGGTTTATTAATCACGACTAAATCATCATCTTCATAAATTATATTTAATTCAATAGGCTCTGGAGTATTTAAATTTATTGAATCTTCATTATTGGGTTTTTGAACTTCTACTTTGTCATTAATCTCTAAATGGTAGCCCGTTTTTTTCTTTTCACCATTAACTAAAACTAAGCTGTTTCTTATCCAATTTTGAATCCTTGATCGCGAATGTTCACTAAAATTTGAAGTCAAAAACTTATCCAGTCTTATTCCAATATTTTCTTTTTGTAGAATATGAAAAAGAATCAGACTATCAGCTCTTCTTTGGGAGAAATTCTATCTTCAATAAACGAATATAAAATAAAAAGAAACATACCAATAGAAACTGCAGAGTCTGCTACATTAAAAACATACCAATGAAAATCACCAATCATAAAATCTAAAAAGTCAACGACTTTACCATAGAGAGCACGATCAATAAGATTTCCTATTGCTCCACTTAAAATCAACGCAAGTCCATATTTAGAAAGTGGATGTCCATTTTTTTCTTTCCATAAATAACCAATTATAAAAAGGGTAAGGACAATAGTTAAGGCTAGTAGTATATATCGTCCTCCTGGTAACTCCAAGCCAAATGCCATACCTTCATTTGTGACGTATGTAAAATGGAAAAAATTCTCAATAATGGGCTTTGACTGGTACAAGGAAAAAGAAGACTTAATCGCCCATTTTGATAATTGGTCAATAGATATAACTGATATAATTAAAAGAATCAAATACATATACTAAATATTTAATTTTTCATTTTCCTTACAATTAACACATTTAGTAGCATTAGGAACCTCTAGCATTCTCTCTTCAGGGATTAGTTCTTCACAGATTTTACATACGCCAAAAGAACCATCTTCTATTCTTTCTAGAGCATATACTAAGAATTTATGATAATCTGTTTCTCTATTCATAAAATGAAACCCTTTTTCTCTCTCAAAAGAATCCGTTCCAGCATCAGCCATGTGAACACTATATACGGAGTCTTGAGAAAGACTAGCAGTTCCACGAGTATTTGAATCTAAATTCTCTTTTATATCATCTAATTCATTAGCCACATTATTTAATTTTGATTCAATACTTTTTTTAAAAAAAGCTAACTTACTTTTTGAATATGTTTTTGAAGGCATCTTAATTTTCTCCTTAGACCTTTTCGATCCTCAACCTATAAAGGTTATCATCTATTTTTAATTCCTCACTATAACTTTCATCAGAAATTGATGATACAATACTTTTTGTAAGGGTCTCTGTGCGAAAGTAATCTTCAAATTTACTTAAAGCTCTCGCTATATCACCATCAAAATTCCAATTAACTAGGATTCGATCTTCAACAGCATATCCAGCATTCTTTCTCATTGATTGAACTGTACGAACAATATCACGAACAATACCTTCTAAAATCAGATCATCTGTAAGCTCAATTGTAAGCCCAACAGTAATACCTTCGTCACTAGCAGCAGCAAATCCAGAAGTAGCTTCAGTTTCAATAAAAACATCTTCTTTAAGCAAAATATATTTCTTCTCTTCGAAAGAGAGTTCTCCATCTTCTTGCAACTGGTTCACTAAATCATTCGCATCTTTATTTTCAAGAAAGGATTTAATTTTCGTTAACCCCTTACCATACTTACTTCCTAGGGTTCTCAGGTTTGGTTTAATTTTATATTTAATTAAATCACTTGTTTCTAAAATTCTTTCTATTGATTTAACATTTAATTCGTCTGTGATAATCTCTTTATTTTCAATGAAAAAATCTGCGATGGTATTGTCTTCAATTGCAAAAAGAACCTTACTTAATGGTTGGCGTATTTTTATATTATTCTTATTTCTTGCCGATCTACCGAGTTCTACACATTTTTTTAACGAATCAACATTTTTCATTAATTGATTATCGATCCAAGTTTTATCAGAAATTGGATATTCACAAAGATGAACACTCTCAACCGTAGCCTCATCTGAATTCCTAACAAGATTTTGATAAATATATTCTGTTATAAAAGGTAAAACTGGAGCCACAGCTTTGATACAGTTTGATAAAACATGATAAAGAGTTGCATAAGCATTATTTTTATCTTGGTCATCTTCTGATTTCCAAAACCTTCTACGATTTCGACGTATATACCAATTAGAGAGATCTTCTAAATAGACCTCAAATGCCTTCATAAAATGATCTACTCTATATTCCTTAAATGAAGAGCTCGAAACTTCTAACAATAAATGAGTCTTTGAGATTATCCAACGATCGAGCAATGAAAGAGATTCTTTCTTTAATGGGTGTTCCGATGGATTAAAACCATCAACTGATGCATAAGTGGCATAAAATGAGTAAATATTCCAGAAAGTAATCATTTTTTTCCGAACATCATCAGCGATTGAATATCCAAAAAGAAGGTTTTGTTCAACATTTTGAACAGAATACATCCAGCGCATTACATCTACACCCATCTTTTCTGCAGCATCATCAAACCATATTGCATTTCCCCAACTTTTATGCATCTCCCTACCAGTCTCATCTTTTACCAAAGCATGACCTAAAAGAGTTTTAAATGGTGCCTTACCTTCAAGCTCTGCAGACATAGCTAACATTGAATAAAACCAGTTTCTAAACTGTCCAGGAAAGCATTCAGTAACAAAATCACCTGGAAACCAATCGGACCAATATTTTTTATCAGTATTATATTTAAGTGTTGAGAAGGGAACAATTCCAGCATCAAGCCAAGGATTACCAACATCTTTAATTCTTTCACCTATTAAGCCAGAGTCAGGGTGCTTAATTCTTACATTATCAATCCAAGGTCTATGGGGGGTATTTCCTTCAAAGTCTTCCCATCCTTCAACTGCAAGTTCTTCCAGCTCTTTTTTAGAACCAACTACATAAAAGCTATCATCTTCAAAAACCCAAATTGGAAGAGCTAATCCCCAAAACCTTTTTTTGGAGATCATCCAATCTCCCATGTTGTCTAACCATTCATGCTCTCTTTCATTACCCCATTCAGGTATCCAGTTTATATCATCAACAACTGCCTTAATTTTCCCTCTCCAATCCATGTTAATGTACCATTCATCTACAAGACGAAATACTAACTCGTCTCCTGATCGCCAGCAATGAGGGTAGACATGAGGGTATTGCTCTGCATGAATTAGATAACCTCTTTCTTTTAAATCTTTAAGAATTTCTTTTGTTGTTTCTGGATCGGTAGCTGTTTTTCCTGACAACCAACCAAACTTGGATAAAAACTTTGATTCATCATCTAATGGTGCAATATTTAAAAGGCCTAGTTTTTTTCCTATCTTATGATCTATATCACCACAACCAGGTGCCATATGAACAATCCCGGTTCCCTCACCAGCAACTACTATGTCTGCACCAATACTATCTTTACCAGGATCAATAACTCTATGACTCTTTGCAGAAAAAACACCTTTTTCCTTCAATTCTTCATTGACTATTGGATACCCACCTAATTCATTTTGAGCCTCTAAATCATCATATGGTCCAGAGTATTCCCATCCGACCATTTCAGATCCTTTGATAATACCACATTCTTCATATCCACCTTTTTCTTTTAGTATTTGAGCCAAGGTTTTAAGCTTTGGTACTCCTTCAATCCACTGTTTTTTATCTTGAAATTGTTTTCCTAACCTTTCAAATTCTAAATTTTCTTTAGCAAAATAATATATTGATCCATCGTGTGCTTTTACTTTAACGTAATCTAAATTTGCATTAATACCCGCTACAACATTTGACGAAAGAGTCCAAGGTGTTGTTGTCCAGATCAGCAAATATTCTTTTTGTTTATTTTTTAAAGGAAAACGGACAAATACAGACGTATGCGCAACTAGTTTTCTACCTTCAATAATTTCCATTTGAGAATAGGAGGTTCCAGATCTTCCGCTCCAAGGAACAACATCTGTTCCTTTATATATTTTTCCTTCCGTCCACAATTTTTTTAAAAAAGACCAAATAGTATAATTGTTTTCATCAGACATTGTGTAATAAGAGTTATCCCAATCCATCCAATAGCCTAAACGTTTTGATTGCTCAGTTTGAATCTTTGAATATTTTTCTACACGTGCTTTACAAAGGTTAACAAATTTTTCTATCCCAAATTCTTCAACATCTTTTTTGGATTTAAAACCAAGTTCTTTTTCAACTTCTATTTCAACCCATAAGCCTTGACAATCAAATCCATTTTGATATCTAAGTTCAAATCCATGCATTCCTTTATAGCGATTATAGATATCTTTTAAAGATCTTCCCCAAGCATGGTGTACTCCCATTGGATTATTAGCAGTTATAGGACCATCTATAAAACTCCACTTCGGATTACCTAAGTTTAATTCTCTTCTTTTCTCAAAAGTTTTATTCTTATTCCAAAAATCTAAAATATTATGTTCTTCAGAAATAAAATCAATTTTTGTACTTACTTTTTTAATACTCATATTTTTTTTTAAAATTATTAATTGTGGCTAGGAAATTATCTTTATTTAAATATTATTAGTATATCTGTTTTTTAAAACTTTATATAAATGCTATAAGATATAATATTTTAATAATTTAGAGTATAAAACTTTGATCCACCATTTGGTTTTTTTATCAACAATAATAAAAGTCCATTTTCTCTAGATTTATCAATCAATCTTTTGAACTCTTTTACAGTCTCAACTTTTGATGTACCAACTCTTTTCACAATGTCACCTTCTCTAATCCCTTTTGAATAAGCTTCTCCATCTTTATCAATTTTTGTAACAATTAAGGCATTCTCGTCTTTTATATCATACTTATTTTGTAATAACTCTGTTATTTCTTTTAATTGGAATCCAAACTCATTTGAGCGGACCTTCTCTTTTGATGAATATTGTTGAGGATCTTCTGGCAATTCTTTTAAAATTACATCAATTGACTTTTTAGATCCATTTCGCAATACTTTCACCTTATTTTTAGTGTTAGGAGCAGTGAGCGAAACTATATTTTTAAGATTTGCAGGGTTAGTAATTAGTTGTTCATTAAACGAAATGATAACATCTCCCTCCTGGATACCTCCTTCCTCTGCTGGACTCCCATCTATAACATCGGTAATTAAAGCACCATTTCGAGTCTTTATATTTAGACCTTTGGCCGTTTCGCTATCAAGCTCTTGGATAAAAACCCCTAGCCATGATCTTGTCACAAAACCTTTTTCTATTAAATCAGACATAATTCTTTTTGCCATATTAGATGGAATCGCAAAACCTACGCCTCGATTAGATTTCTCGTATCCCCCAGTTGCAATAGCAGTATTAATTCCAATTAATTTCCCATCCATACTTAATAATGCTCCACCACTATTCCCTGGATTAATTGCGGCATCAGTTTGGATAAAGTCTTCATAACTTTGTGAATTCATTATGTTACTCCTTCCAAGCGCTGATATTATTCCAGTTGTAACAGTATGACTTAAATTCTCTGAGAAAGGACTTCCAACAGCCATTACCCATTCACCAACCCGAACCTTATCTGAATTACCTATTGAAATATCAATAAGATTCTTAGCTTCAATTTTTAAAACAGCAAGGTCTGTTTTTGGATCAGTACCAATAATAGTAGCTTCAAACTCTCTCTTATCATAAAGTTTTACTTTTATAGCATCCATATCTTCAACAACATGATTGTTTGTTAATATATATCCATTTTTTGAATCGATAATAACACCAGATCCTAAGGCATTAGTTTTAAATTCTTTTTGACGTGGTTGGCCTGGCTGGTAAAAGAAGAGACCAAAATCTTCATATTGACTCATGGAAACAACTTTATCAGTAATAATTGTAACTACAGCTGGTTTTGCTTTTTCAGCTACATCAGCAAATGCATTACTTAACTGTCTAACTACTGAGTTTTGAGAGAATAAAGGATTTAGAACCAAAATTAATAAGAGTATTTTTTTCATAATTATTAAACCAACTTTTTTTTATTAAAATCAATTATAGCAAACAAGTTCCCAAATAAAAAAAAAAGCCTCGATTTTTTTAACCGAGGCTTTTTTATTTT
>Ga0308010_1001591_pt1 | contig 12448 bp, 11 predicted proteins | sample Neamet129_FD_202368 | JGI IMG/M metagenome (GOLD analysis project Ga0308010, IMG submission 202368) | Marine microbial communities from water near the shore, Antarctic Ocean - #129 | ecosystem: Environmental > Aquatic > Marine > Unclassified | place: Southern Ocean | collected 2014-07-24 | reverse complement strand
GACTCAAACTAAATTTTTTGAAATATGGCTTAATGGTCAAAATGGAACTATCACCTTAGATTTAGGTCAGATTAGTGAAGATACTGATGGCAATGGCTTTTTAAATACTGAGGATGTTCCTGTTGGAGGTCTAATTGGGGATGGAATTCTTGATGATGCTGAAGATATAGGATTAGATGGATGTTCTGATGTTTATGAAGATGGTTGGGGGGCATGTTTAGATCCTAGTGGACCTTCATACTTTGATTATATAAGTCTTAACGAAAATATTTTAATAAATATCGCAACCGATATAAATCCTGAAGATCCAAATGGAGATAATTGGGATTATTCCGAAGGTAGCAATGATTTTTCTCAAATCAATGGAACAGAAAATAATGCACTGGATGCAGGTCGTTATCCAGATACAGAAGATTTAGATAGAACAGGTTTCTTAGATCGAACTAATAATTACTTTACTAAATCTTTTTCTTTGAAAGATACAACTTATTTGGCTGGTGAAACTCGTCTTAATGGTATTCCAACTGGCTGGCGATTATTTAGAATTCCACTTAATGATTTTGATGTCAGTAATATAGGGCAGGATAGAGAATGGAATAATATTCACCATTTACGAATTGGAATGAGTAATGTGAGTCAAAAATCTTATGTTGAAGTAGCTAAAATTGAATTAGTTGGAAATGAATGGCAAGAGTTAGGTGTAGCAGCTGATTCAACGAATAAATACTCTAAAGAAGATGCCGACTCAATTTTCGCAGTCTCAGTTGTTAATACAGATGACAATGCGAATTATAGGCCACCTCAAGGAGTTCAAGGTGAATATGATCGGATCAATCAGATTAGGTCTAAAGAACAATCATTAGTTATGAAATTTACTGAGTTACCAGGTAATGCAAGTGGTGCGGCAATGAAATCACTTATGTCACTTAGCGCAGAGAAAGCGCAGAGTTATCTTTCCTATGATAAGATGAAGATGTATGTTTATGGTTCTAGCCCATGGATTACAAATGAAAATACAAATGTTGATATGTTTATTCGTTTTGGTTTTGGTGATAATTATTATGAGTTAACTCAGCCAGTTTATGATGGCTGGGATGAAGGAGATAGAAGGAATGATATCGAAATTGATTTAGATTGGCTTACGGGGCTTAAAGTTAGAGATTCCTCTTCCGTTAAGAAATTTAGAGAGTCAGATATTTTTATGGACTCAACTAATTATAAAGAATATCGATTTACAGATGAAATGGGTATAGAAACAAAAAAAATAATAAGTATAAAAGGTCAACCCGCATTAAATCGGATTCAGTTTTTTATAGTTGGAATTAAAAATACCTCTGAAACACCAATCAGCGGTGAAGTTTGGTTGGATGAATTACGTTTAAGTGGTGTTAATAAAGACAAAGGAGTTTCAATGAGAGTCCAAAGTCAATTTAATTTTGCTGATATAATGAATACTTCAATTGCTTACAGAAGACAGGATGCGGATTTTCATATGCTTCAACGACGATTAGGCTCTAATCAATCAAATGAATCTTTTAATATAAATTCTGGTTTTAATATTGATAAGCTTTTACCTGCACATTGGGGTTTAAGGATTCCAGTTAATACTAGTTTTTCAAATTCTCTTAGTCGACCTAAATATTTTCCAGGTCAAGATATATTAGTAGATAAAACAAATGCGCCTGATTCAATACTGGTAACTTCAGATGCTCTAACTTTTACAGTGGCGGCATCAAAATCATCAAAATCTGACAATAAGATTTTAAAATATACAATTGATAAAATGAATACTCGATTTTCTGTTAATAGAAGATCAATGTCAAATGAAATACAAAAAGAGGTTTTAAATCAATCATATATTGGGCAAGTAAGCTATGCTCTTCCTTTTGGAAGAAATAATTATTTTATGCCTTTTAAATGGATAAATAGTATCCCTCTTATTGGTAAAAAGATTAGTAAGACACATCTCTACTATAGTCCATCTTCATTAAATATATCCATGAATTTTAATGAGAGACTTACTCAGAAAACACCTCGAAGGGGTAACAAATCTCCCGATGATTATAATTTTGGATTAAACCAATCATATGCATTGGATTATAAAATGACTGAAACAATTAATACAAAATTCAGTAGAGGAATAAAAAGCAACCTTAATGACTATAGAGGTTATATGTCAAATGCCTTGAAAAATAGAGACCCAGGAGTTGTAACTGATATAACAGAAAGTTTCACTTCATCTTTCTCACCTGTGATTCTAGATTGGTTAAAACCAACATTTAACTACACGGCTAATTATAGATGGAATAAAGCAAGAGCTGCTAGTGTTGAAGGTGCAAATATTGGTAATCAATTAAGGTTTTCTTCTGGAATCAGTTTATCACCGGTAAAATTAGTAGAACTAATATATAAACCTTCTTCGGGTAGAACTGTTAGTCCTCAGCGACAAACAGTTAGAGATATACCCTCGAGGGTAAGAAGACGTACCTCCGGAAAAGGATTAAGTGAGGATGAAGCCATCTCTGGGAAAGAAATTGCTAACCAACTAGAATTAGAGAAGAAAGCGAAAGAGAAAGCGAAAGAGAAAAAGAAAAAAGATTTTTTTTCAGATAGTAAAGTGTTAAAAAAAGTACATGGCTTCGCAAGAAAGGTTAATCCAATTAATATTTCTTATACTGAAAACGTAAATAAGACCGGAATGGGCGTTGTTGGAGAGGTCCCATTAGGATATCGTTTAGGAATTAATCGAGATCATGGCTTAGACTATTCGGCACAGGTAGGGTCAAATACAGGGAATTTTGATCATAAACGTGATTTTTCGCTTAGATCTGGTCTAAATCTTACACGAACTTTATCAATATCATTAAATTATGCACAAAATGTATCAAGTAACCTTAGAGGCTCTGGTTTAGAACAGCGCTCAATGTCTAGAGATTATCTTTCTTATGGTAATTATTTAGAAGAGGGATTTCCATTCATGGGTTGGTCCATCAGGTTAACCGGTCTAGAAAGAAACAAGTTTATTGGAAAATTTGTTAGAACTTTAAGTCTTGATCATGTTACCAATGGAAAAGAAAGTCGGGCATGGCAGTTTGATCAATTAGGTGGTCCTAGGATATCTTTTTTTGAGATTGATGATTTTATTTCTAAATATCAAGATAATGAAAGAACCTCTAGGGTAAATATGAATTTTTCTCCTCTTTTAGGTGCTACTTTTTCTTTAAAAAAAGGAATTGCAATTACAATGCGCCATAATAGAACATTATCTAGAGAAATAACAGCAAATGGTGGCCAGAAAGTATTTAATGATCAATCTTACTTAATTACAGCTAATTATGCTCATAAAGGAGGTTTTACTATTCCACTACCATTTTTTGATAATTATAAAGTTAATAATCAGGTTAACTTCACCTTCAATTTTGATATGAACAAAAACAGGACACTTCAAAAAGCACAAGAAGCAACTAAATTTGCTGAGACTACTTTTACTTCAAGTTGGAAAACAGGAATTCGCCTTACTTATACTTTCTCGAAAACTGTAAGTGGAAGTATGATTTGGGAATATAGAGAAAGTGATTCTAAGCATACTGGAAAGAAAATAGATAGAGACTTTGGTTTTGATGTAAACTTGGCAATAAGAGGATAATGAAAAATTTAATCAATATAATATCATTGCTAATGATATCGGTTGGTGGCTGTCAAAGTAATGTGCCAATTTTTAACGGAGAAAATGCTTTTAAGCATATCGTTGAACAATGTGACCTTGGGCCAAGAAATCCAGGTTCAATTGGGCATAAAAAAGCCTTGGCTTATTTTTTAGAAATATTGAACCCATTAGCAGATACACTTTTTACACAATCTTATATCGAAAGTATGCCAAGGACAGGCCAAAAGGTTAATATGAATAATATTATAGCACGGTTTAATCCTTCGGCATCAAAACAAATAATGATTTCTGCGCATTGGGACACAAGGCCTTGGGGTGATAGAGGCGCAAGTATTATGGGAAAGAATCAACCCATACTTGGTGCAAATGATGGTGCGAGTGGTGTAGCCGTTTTGCTCGAATTAGCTCGCATACTTAAGCTTTACCCAGCAGAGATAGGTGTTAATTTGGTCTTTTTTGATGCGGAAGATTATGGGTCTAGCGGAGATTCGTGGACTTATTGTAAAGGATCTCAATTTTTTGCAAAAAATTTACCTATACCATTCCCAGCATATGCTATAAACTTAGATATGATTGCTGATAAGTCGCCTGAGTTCTATATTGAAAGATATTCTTATCAGCAAAACCCTAGCTTGGTTTTAGAATTATGGGAAAAAGCTGAAGCTTTAAAATTAACTGCGTTTAAAAAACAAGCTTATCATATGATTTTTGATGATCACGTACCACTGTATGAAATTGCTGGAATTCCTGCAATTGATATTATTGATTTTGATTATCCTAATGAGAAAATAAATTATCATCATACTCAAAATGATATAGTCGCAAATTGTTCCAAAGAAGGTCTTCAGCAGGTTGGCACCTTAATGGTTCATCATATTTATGAGAAATAATGAAGCTATTTAGAATAAAATCTATAATAACTATTTTTATTTTCAGCATCACTTTGAGTTGCGAAAAAGTTGAAAAGGTAGAAGACCCCTATCCAATTTCTGAAATTGAATTTACTTTTCTTCAGGCCTCAAATAAAGTCTATATCTCGGTTAAAGCGCTAAAAGGATATCAAGGTTTTACTCTTGATTCTATTTTGGTCCTATGGCAGGGTACTAGTATATCAGATAATGCTGATACTTTAAAACTTTTAGATGATGGAACGATGGGAGATTTGATTTCAAAAGATGAAATCTTTACGCGTAAGATTAATAATGATATAACAAATTTGAAAAATATAATTCCTCTCAAAGATGCAGATTCAGTTTTTCTAAGTATTTTAGGAGTCTATAACAGTAAACTTTTAGAAATATCTTCCGCTTTTATTTTGGGAAATCGTAGGCCGATATTTCTTTCAGTTTCAGCCCCAGATACAGTTAATAAACCAACGAAAAATGAAGATGGATCAATTAATGCTGATAAATATTATGTTAAAGCAAAGGTAGAAGATCCAAATGGACCTGATGATTTAAAACGTGTATTTTTTAGATCTTATCATGTTGGGCTTGATTCAATGATGAATGGTGGTAATCCTATTTTGCTTTTTGATGATGGAGGAGGAGATGAAGGTTCGGGTGATGCCAAAAAAAGTGATGGTGAATTCACACGTTTATTATCTATTCCTTTTTCAGCAGAAACTGGAACTTATTATTGGACTTTTGAAGCACAGGATATATCTAATGCTTATAGTACCAGTATAAAAAGAACATTAATAGTCCAATGAAAATATTTAGTATACTAGTCATAAGTATGCAGCTTATTTTGGCTCAAAGTTTGGTCCCAAGCTTGTATAAAGTTTCTTCTTCTAATTTTGATTCCTCGGCTTACAGAGGCTTGAAGAGTAATATGATAAGTGATATTATTCCTCAAGAAGATACTTTATTGTGGCTTGGAACTGGTTCAGGATTAGCTGTATTGAGAGATAAGTCAAATATTTACACTCTTTCTGGAGATAGCTTATTAGGCAAAGGCGGCGTTGTTGCCCTAGCCTCTGACAAGAAGAAATTATTTGCGGCTTTTGCTAAAAGTGGTGAAAATATTACTATAGGTAATGGTTTGATCTATAGTGAGGATGCAACTGGAACCTTAATAAATTGGACTTATTTCGAACAACCAGTTGAAAAAGACTCTATTGATTCTTTAGCCACATTTGTGGGTAAATATTTTTATGGATTACCTATTACCGCAAAAGAAGCTAATGTGACATATGATGCAGCTATATCTGGAAATTATATTTGGATAACTAGTTGGGCTGGCGGGTTGCGTCGATATGATATTTCTCGAAAAACTTGGGAAAGGATTCCCTTACCGCAAGATGGAGATCGAAGCCTTAATACTTGTGAACAGGGGAATTATAAGGATACAGCCATTGGTGACGTTCTTAAGAATTTCTATTTAAACCCTCGAGATCCATGGGATGGTTCTTCAGCTAAAAGCTTAAATCAAAGAGCATATGGAAATCATAATCATAAAGCTTTTTCTGTTATAGCTTATGATAATATAGTTTGGGTGGGTACAGCAAATGGTATTAATAAAGGTATCATTGGAAATAGTGGATGCATTGATTGGACTCATTATACACCTACTGATGGTCTAACCGGTGGTTTTGTAGTAGACTTAGAACGTCAAGTAACTCAAGGTAAAAGTATAATATGGGGGGCTACTGTAACTGCTGGCCAAGGGGAGAAAAGCGGTTTAAGCTATTCTACTGATAATGGTGAGACCTGGTATTCAACTTTAATTAATGAACGTGTTTATAATATAGCAACAGAAGATACTATTATCCTTGTTGCTAGTAAGACGGGTTTATGGAAAACAGTTACAGATGATCCATTAGATTTAGCTAAAACATGGGCAAAATATAAACCTGCAAAGCAATCGATACAGATTGGCTCTACGGATACTTATAGAATGGATGAAATTTTAAGTGATGAAGTTGTTGGAGTCTCATACGATATGCGCCCCTATTTTTCTTCAACTGCAACTATATGGATGGGTTCATGGGATGGTTTAGCTCGGACTTTGGATTCCAAGGGGAATAATTGGCAGATTTATAGAACTAATTATGATACTAAAAAAGTTTACGCTTATCCGAACCCCTTTTCTCCATATGAGCATAACCAGTTAGGCGGAGATGGTTATGTCCATATTCACGCTACTGTAAAAACATCTTTCGTTGTTTATATGGATGTTTACAATTTTGCCATGGAACCGGTATTGGAAACTCAATTTGATAGACGACAAGCAAATACTGGTTCATTAAAATGGAATGGAAAGGATAAGAATGGTCGATTAGTAGATAATGGAACTTATTTTATTCGATTAGAATTTGATCAAAAAATAGAATGGATTAAACTAATCGTAATTAAATGATTAAATCTATTTTTTCATATATCATCTTTTTTTTATTAAGTCTTACGATATTATTTGGGCGTAATTATGCATCCTTTGCGGGTGGGTTTTTAAGGATGGGTTCTTCCGCTCGTTCAATGGCAATGGGGAGTGGCTTTACTGCTGAAATTGATGCAGGCTTTGCAGCTTACCATAATCCAGCATCAATGGCTTTTTTAAAGAAGCGTCAATTAGGGTTTAGTCATCATTTTTTACCGTTAGACCGTAGGTTCACAGCTTCAAATTTATCAATACCATTGCCGCCAACAGCCAGTGTTGGATTAGCATGGATTAGTGCTGGAGTAGATAAAATTGATGGTAGAAGTATGAATGGTGAGCATACTCAATATTTATCTACTTCGGAAAATGCTTTTGTAATATCATTTGCACAAAGAATTCTTCCTTGGTTTTCTGCTGGAATAAATATCAAAATTTTAAAACATCAATTACCGATGAATACAATGGATATTGCTGGAAAGGGTATGGGGATGGATTTTGGTGTTTTTATTCATTCAGAAAATGGTCCAAACCTAGCTTTTATGATTCAAGATCTTAATTCTAGGTATCAATGGAAAACTGATAAGATATTTGAACGAGGTAAAGTTTATATTGAACAATTTCCCACGCTTTATCGAGCTGGTTCATCCTTTATATATAAGAATGTTTACATTACGACAGATGCCGGTGTGGTTATGAATGGTAATGAAAGACTTGGATATACGATGCGAATTGGAGGAGAGTATACTTATCTTGATCGTTACTATATTCGAGGCGGATTAGGAAATAATCGTATGTCTGTTGGGGCAGGAGTTGATTGGTCATTATTTAAAGATAATGATGCACGCTTAGATTATGCTTTTGTTTTTGAAAATCCCGCAGGTGCAGCACATATTTTTACTTATGCATTTTCATTCTAGATTAATAATAATCGGGGTATTTATATCTCAACTTATGGGCACGGGAACTCAGTTTTTAACTATACCTACGTCAGCTATTGATTTAATTTATTTTAATTCCTCCTGGCGAAATCCAGCGGCCTTAAATCAAATAAATAAAGTTCCTGAATTAGGATTAACTTATGGTAATTGGTTGTCAGGCGTTCAATCGATTGGCTTTAAGTGGCGAGGAGAAATTAGAAATAATAGTAACGGACTTGATATTAACTATGTTGGTTTGAACAATATTGAATTACGCTCTAATAAACCTACTTCGCAGCCATTAGGGTATTATAGTGCATATGGTATTTCGGCTAGGGGCTTAACTAGTTGGGTAAGAGGATCTTTGAAATTTGGGGCAGCATTTCAATTAATTAATCTTCAGATTTATCAAGATTCTTCTACGGGTTATGCTTTCGATTTTGGCTCAAGTTGGTCAATAAATAAGTATATTGATTTTACTATTTCTGCATTAAATATTGGTAAAATGGATAAATTAAAAGAAGTAGCTCCTGAACTACCTCAGAGACTTCTGAGCTCAGTAAGTATTACTCAAAGTAAATCTTCTCTATATGCGGCACTGGAATCAAATAGTATGCTAAAAGATCCTTTATTTTATTTTGGTGCAAATTCTCAATATAAAAATTTGATATTTGGAGGAACAGTAATAAGCTCAAAAGAAACAAAAAGTATATCGGGTGGTCTAGGTTTTCTTATCGGGGTCTATACAATTAGGTATGGTTTCCAATGGGGTAATCAACACTTGGGTATGCCACAGATGTTAGATCTTTCAATTCGCTTACCATGATAGATAATATTAAATATAAACGGATTATTATTTTTCTTTCTTTAACAGTAGTTTTTTTACTGATTAGTAACTTTGCTGTATTAAGAAAATTAGAGATTACTCAACGCGCAAATCAGATAGTTCCATCAGAAAAAGAGGTCTTAGATAAAGAGCCTACGATAGTTAAAGTACCTAAAGAAAGTATTGGGACAATTATACTTATTATAGATGATTTTGGTTATAGAAATGATGAAGTATCAGACGGCTTCTTAGACTTAAATGTGCCCATAACTTGTGCCATCATTCCTGGCCATCCACAGAGTTCAAAATTTGCTAAAAAAGCTGTGGCAGCTGGTCAGGAAGTGATAATACATATGCCCATGGAATCAAGTTTAGAATTAATTGGAGAAGAAGATTATAAAATAAAAACAGGTATGACGAGTGAAGAGATAGAATGGCGTATTGAAGAAGTCTTAAAAGAAATTCCAGAAGCAATAGGGATGAATAATCACCAAGGTTCCAAAGCCACAGCTGATGGTAAAATAATGAGTGTTGTTGCTTCAGTTCTAAAAAGAAATAATAAGTATTTTTTAGATAGTCGTACGACATCAAATACCGTTGGAGAAAAATCTATGCGCGCAATTGGGGTCCGAACAGCTAGCCGTCATGTGTTTTTAGACAATAATTCATCGATTGAAAGTATTTCGGAACAAATTGATGAATTGGTTTCGTTCGCAACAAAACGAGGAGTTGCGATTGGAATTGGTCACGCAAAACCAAATACATTAAAAGTGCTTGAACAAAAGATACCTGAATTATTAAAAGCGGGTTTCAAGTTTGATTTTGCATCCAATGTTGTAAACTAAAATGAGTATAATAAAAGTTAGAGTAGTGGATTGTTACGTTTATCGAAAGATAAATAATGAAATCTTATTTTTACTTATGAAGCGTAATATGAATAAAATATATGAACATTTATGGCAGGGAGTCGCAGGAAAAATAGAGCAAGGTGAGACCGCATCAGAAGCTGCTATTCGTGAATTAAAAGAAGAAACAGGGCTTGCCCCATTAAATATGTTTGTGGCTGATCATGTAAGTAAGTTTTACGAGGTTCACGGAGACCGGATCAATCTTGTCCCAGTCTTTGGAATAGAAGTAGATTCAGAAGAAGTAATCCTTTCTGTAGAGCACATTGATTATAAATGGGTTGATATAAATAAAGCCTTAAAAACTTTAGTTTGGAATGGGCAAAAAGAAGGTCTTCAAACTGTAAATGATATGATTATTAACAATGATGATCGCATGCAGTGGTCAACCGTTAATTTAAAATAAATAGGAGTCAAAATGTTAGAAGTTGGTACAAAAGCACCAAGCTTTACATTGCCTGATCAAACTGGGGAAGATGTATCTCTAAGTAATTTTTCAGGAAAGAAAGTTGTGCTATGGTTTTTTCCAAAAGCAAGCACGCCTGGTTGAACAATTGAAGGTCAAGGGTTCCGTGATGAACTCAAAAAATTTGAAGAGAAGAATATTGTAGTTTTAGGTATGAGTGCTGATTCAATTAAAAAACAAAAAAACTTTTGTGATAAGCAAGATTTTCAATACCAGATACTCTCTGATGAAAGTAAAGATACATTAAAAGCCTATGAAACATGGGTTCCTAAAAAAATGTATGGTAGAGAATATGAAGGAATTGCTAGATGTACTTATGTGATTAATGAAGATGGGGTAATTGATAAGGTTTATCCTAAAGTAAATGTTAAAACACATGCTCAAGATATTTTAGAAGAGTTATAAGAGGTTTGATATAAATTTAATTTTATCTCAAACTTGATTGAAAATGAATCTTCCGATTGAAGTCTTTACTGAATGGGCGAATGAGGGTCGCGATGAAGCAATGGCAAAAGGACATTTAGGGTCTGTTAATGCAATGCTCGATTTTGTATTGAATGATCAGTTAGAGCCATTTAGCTTTATTGATGCTGGTTGTGGAAATGGCTGGGTGGTTAAAAAGGTTAGCAATAATCCGTTATGCACTAGTTCTTTAGGAGTGGATGGATCTAAAAGCATGATTCAGAAAGCCATTTCAAATGATCCTCATAATATATATAAATGTGCTGATCTAACTGAATGGGAGCCTAAGGAGAAAGTAGATTTAATTCATTCAATGGAAGTCTTTTATTATGTTGTAGATCCTATTAGTTTAATTAAACGTGTGGTAGATAATTGGCTTAAACCTGCAGGTAAACTAATAATTGGAGTGGATTTTTATAAAGAGAATGAAGTTAGTAAGTCTTGGCCAAACGATTGTGGAATTTCTATTATGTCCAGATTATCTGAATTAGAGTGGATTCAAGGATTTAAAAATGCAGGTTTGCAAAATATTTCTTCATGGAGAGAAGGCGTAAAAGATAATTGGGCGGGTACTCTAATTATTACTGGTCAAAAATAATTAATTATTGATAGGAAGATTTTGGTCAAGGAATAAACCTTGATTCATCCCGGCAAAAAACTTTTTAAAAAACTGAAGTTCATGTATCCCTCCAGAAGATAATATTTTACCATCTTGCTCAACTTCCCCACTCGCACTAACACGGACTTTAGTTTCTGTTTTTGTAAACTCCATCAAATTTATTGTTATACGGTATCGATATATTCTTGGCCCATCAGGCTCATCATTCTGACCATTTTTTAGTTTAATTGGCGAAGAGTGATTATCATTACCATCTAATATCGATGCAAATATTATTGTAGCCAAAGTAACTACGCCGATTGATAAGCAAGCTTTTTTGGCATTAGACATATCATCTTGGATTCTCTCACTTGCAAGATCAGCATTTTTTTGTTCTGTAGTTCGGTTAGCTGTAATTAAACCAACATCTGAATTTAATACAGCAATTGTATAGTCCATGTCTTGCAATGAATTTATGGAAGCTTTCAATACTGTTTTTAGGTTGCCAGGGAAAGTTTTTGTTTCCATCGCCCTAGCTATGGATGAAGGTGGTTTCTCAAGTCTTGGAGGGCTAGAGCAACCTGATACTCCTAAAATTAGATAACTTAATAACGATAAATAAAAGAAACGCCCAACGTTAGTTTTAGGGCGTACAAATTGTATTAACATCTAAAATTCTAATCCTTGATAAGCATAGTCTAAAACATTTTTATTATCATCAAAAGTAATAATAACGGTTAGAGATTTTGAAGAGGAAGTGTCTGATGATCTAGACCCTCCACCAGCTCCCATCCATGAGCCGATTGCGCCAAACCCAAAGCCACCCATGCTATTTGACTTTCTTTGTGTTGAAATACGATCATATACCCAGGTTTCGTTTCCTTGTTTGTCTTTTGAAATAATATTGGGTGCCCCCAGGACTTTAGTTATCTCAACTTGATTTGCGCCCTTTGTTACAGAGGACTGTACTAATCCTAAAGTAAGGTTATTACTAGTTTGTTGCGGTGCATTACTGCATGCACTTAAAAGTAAGAAGCTTAATAAAATTAAGGAATGTTTTTTCATAATATTCTCCTTTAACAATTTAAACGATTTAATTTAATAAATGTTTCCAGTTTTTAATTACGTATTGTTTTTAAAATGGTTTTTTCATTTTCATTTCGAGTGCCCAATCTCGATTATTGATATTGAACTTTTGCGTTTTAGAAACGTTTCTCGAATCAATAGCA
>Ga0308010_1001586_pt1 | contig 12471 bp, 16 predicted proteins | sample Neamet129_FD_202368 | JGI IMG/M metagenome (GOLD analysis project Ga0308010, IMG submission 202368) | Marine microbial communities from water near the shore, Antarctic Ocean - #129 | ecosystem: Environmental > Aquatic > Marine > Unclassified | place: Southern Ocean | collected 2014-07-24 | reverse complement strand
TGAATAAATAGTTTCAGAGTTACGCAGTTATCCAGACTTCGCACTACGTGCTGCCGTCCTGGATACACTGCTTACTCTTTAACGTCATCATTATTATGTTTTAAATCAAACCTATCATCAGTAGATAAGTCTTCATTAACAGCATTAATACATTGATTACATAAGTCTACAAATTCACCTGTGTTGTGATCTTTTCTAGTTGACTCAAAGTCTGATAGATTTCTATCACAAGCTACACATCTCATACTATACTCCTAAAGATAAAAGGTAGAACACTATTGCACCACCTATAAAAATTGTTATAAATTCTTCTAAGTCCATAATAATTAGCTCCCGTAGAACCCACTGTTCCATTCTTGTATATCTTTAGTATCATTAACTTGATCATAAGATTCTACATCATTCCATGCTATGTCAGTATATACAAGAGGTTCTCCACGCATGTTATCATCAAGTAAAGTACAAGTATGATCATGAAGATTAACATCTGTTACCTCTAACCATTCACCCTTCTTAAGGATAGATGTAGCATCACCTACACCTTGAATGATATCTTCTTTAATCTCTACCCAATCACCTATTGCAACAAGAGAGCTCGTCTTCGGGGACGAAGCAAAGAGCGTATCTTGTTTACCATAATTCTTCCAAGTAGTAACTGGATAAGTAGGCATTGGTTGAGGTATTTTATAACTGTCATTACTATACCACACTTTGTTATACCAATGTCCTTTATCTTCATTCATTATATTAAAGTTACCTTTCTTATCCAGGAATACTAACTTACTATAACCAATAACATTTTCTATTAGCTCTTGCATTGGATCATCAAACAATCCCATACTACCATGTTTCTTTACTATCTTTTTAAGGATGGCGTTGTTGAATTGTATGGTGTCTGATAACTTGTCATCTCCGTAACCAGAGATGATACCATTATGAATAAAGCCAAGCCCATCATTGACAAGGAAAGGATGACAGTTTGTTTTATCAGTCTTACCATGTGTTTTGATACGAAAGTGTACGAGTGCTTGTTTAGTTTCATGGTCTTTATATGCCTTATAAAAGGTTTTAAATTTAAAGTAGCCCTTATGTATGTGGAGTTTATTATCTTCTGCAAACATAAAGCCTGCTCCATCTGGGTTAGCCTCAAAGCAACGTTTTAATGCTGCTTTACTTATTACTTGATCTTCAGGTTTATAAATTGCTATGCACATATACTTGACTCCTTAATGTGTGTGTATAATTCTTTGAATTCTTTCTTCGATGATTCTAGCCATGTAACGAAAGAAGCAAAGCTCGTTTGTTCTCTAAGAGTACCAGTGAGAACGGCTGGTTGACAATAACCGATCATTGCCTTTACAAATTGCATACGTATCTTGAATTCCCTGGTATTACTAGGTGATGCAAACATACGTAATTCAATTGTCTTTTTATTACCAAGATTAACATAATTATATCTTTCAGCATAACCTCTATCATGTAATAGATGAAAAGGTTTCTTAATATCATAATCATTATCACCTCTCTGATAGTTAGTAGAACTCCGACCAGCTATTAGTGTAATAAACTTCTTATTGTCTTCTCTATTAATAAATTCAGTAAGCTTACCCGCACCCATATTAGTGAATGCAGTACGACTTATGTGTACATGCATACCACATGATTTATGTGGATGTATCCATGTAGGTAAGCCTTCTAGGAAGGATGTATACTTAAGTAAGTGATTAGCATAACTTGCTGGTCTTGATACTATCTCAAACCCGTTACTAATACTACCATCTTCTTTCATTAGTGCGTGTCCTTCAAGATGATCACCTGTATAAAGCCGACCTGATTTACGCTTATCTACTTGATATTCTATTTCAATACCTAAGTAAGGTTCATCAGTTCTTTTATTTTCTTTAGAGAAACCTAGTGTATCTTCTACCTTATGAGTATAGTTTTGTATCCTATAAGCCATATCAAGACAGTCAACACATTTACCATCACGTGTTTCTTCAACAACACATCTACTATTACACTCATGACATTTTGTAATCTCTACTGTATTAGAGTCATAACAATTACCATCAATCATTATTTGATGTTCAAGTAACTGAGTATGAGATGCACTATCATATGTATAACCATGTTCACTAAGGTTTATACCACGAGCTATAGATGTACGTATACCAGATAAGCTTACCATTTCTAGATGATTACCTAATTTTATTTGCTTTGTTATAGGACAACATTTAATAGCAGGATACATAGGACTCATATACTCTTGCATTTCTTCAGCACATTCTTCAGCTGACATAAGAAATAAGTCATCTTGGTGTGAAGAATTTACCTCAGCTTGATTAAGTATAGAGTTTTGTAATGCTCTCATCATTATGTTTGTAATGTATGAGTTATTAGCAAAACCTTTAGCTCGCCTAGCTAGATGACCTTTGAAGCCTGATTTAAGACGACCATCACGATAATGCATTTGTATTGTATTAACTTTATAATAGATAGCATCTATAAGAAACTCACAATGCTTACGTGAATGACCTATCTTATTCATTGCCATTAGCTCTTTAGCATATAGAACAATTAGATCTTCTTTTCTACTATACATAGCATTATGATCCCAAGCAAATAAACATTTCTCATAGTCACCATTAAGCTTATTATCTTCGTTAGCTTGTTTAGACATAAGTTTATATACAGGTAGATACCTATGTGTTTGTATAGGACCAGCAACTTCATGATTATTAGGATATTCTCCACCATATAAAGTATGATTGTAGGTACGCTGTTTAAATGAAGATTGTATTACATATAAATCATTAGTAATAAACATCTTATCTAATGAGTCTACAAATGTGTCCACTGATGTACCTAGAGGATACTTATTACAAAAGGAAGCACAACTAATAGGTTTCATTTGAATGCTCCCTTGAGGAATTCAAACACTTCCCTTGGTGGTTTCTTGTATGCTTTGATTACACGAAATGATTGATCTTTTCGTTTAATACGTACACAATTATCCCAGCCATCTTTCCAGAATACATCAACCAGGTTTTTAGTTATGTGTCTAACTACCATAACTTATACTCCTATAAAATTAAAAAAAATATAGCAAGAGGCGAGCCTCTCACGATAGGGAGGCGAGACTGTTGATTTCACTAATGAGTGTATTACGACTCATAATACTAGGTAATGGGAACTTACCAAATACTTTATGATACTGAAAACAATACTCTTCTTGCAATGTTTCTAATGCATATTCCTGTAGTGATACAGTATGATACCATTGTTCATAATCCATGTTTTCTACTCCTTAAAAAAATGCCCAGTATGACCGTCCAAGCAGTGCTCTGGCACTTGTTATTGATTTCAGTTATACTATTGTTTATCCTCTTCGAGGATATAGTATATTGTAAATCAAAAATATGTTTTATCATTTTTGAATAAGTCCTAGATTTAAAAAAAAACCAACTCCGAAGAGCTGGCTTAATTTTAAGTTAAACAACTATGATGTTGCTTCGTTGTTTTTAGCTTCAAATAATTCTGAAATTCTTTCTTGTTCAGACTCTTTGTACTTTTTAATTGCATTGATTACATTGTCAACTTTAGACAACTCATCATACTGTCTATATTGAACAAGAGAATCTTTACAATCATTCATAAGAGATATTGCAAATGCCATCTTCATATTAGGTGAAGCTGATTTACCATCTTTAGTACCTAATGCTCTTAATTCACCAAACATCTTACGACCTTCAGCTTTTTGTGCTTCTGAATATACTGCTTTAGTTGTTGTAGCCATGATTTGTAACTCCTTAAATTATAAAAAAAATAAAACATTTAAAAGGAAAATTTTTCCCTTCGTAGAACGCAGGGGAAAATTCTTACGTTCCCCTTTATTCAACGATTTTTCCATTTACCACTTTCTTCATCATAGTATAACTCAAGTCCTGTTTCTTCGTCATACTGAGGTTCTTCTTCTGGTAGATGATGATTAATAATTGCAGTAGTAACTACTTCTTCTTCATCATCATTAAATACTATATCAAATGGATTAAAGATTTCTTCATTCATAATATTCTCCTAAAACCCTCACCTTAATTGATGAGGGATAATATGACCGTCTTCTAATATATCTCAATTGGTGCATGATATATTGGGTCAGATGCTAAGTCACTTGCACACTTACCACCCTCCACGTGGTGCTTACTCCAGTAACAAGGATCATTAGAAGAGTTAGCCATTCTCTCTAATGAGTCCTCCTCACGTTGAGCATCTACTTCAGGTAAGTCTACTCGAGAGTTGGGTATGTACTGTAAGAATCTATACCCTGTATCAAATAACTCATCTGTTAATTCAGTAACTACTTTCATATGACCTGTGTCTTGATTGACTATTTCAAGAAAATTATAACTGTTAATCATGTTACCCTCCTAAGTGAATCAAATAATAATTAAAGAAAAAGATAAAAGCCATTGGCAATAATAAAGCTATTGCAATGAGAATGTTATCTCTACGTTTTAAACGTTTCTCCATTTGAGAATATGTTTCATGTTGCAAGTACTTACTTGGTTTAATGTTCATTGTTTTTGACCTTTTGTAATTGAAAAATAACAGCATTATATATATAATACCTTGCTGTTGGCACCCTACTGCAGAGCTATTTATTATTGTCAATTCATTCATCGTAATGAGTTAGGCAGGGTACTATCTGCCGTATCTATTATTGATTTATCAATAATCGAACGAATTGCGATTAATTACTTTATAATAATAAATAGTTGTGCTTAAGAGAGGACGGGTTTGGTCTTAGCGAGCCTTTCGCTCGAGCTTGCTCGATTAAAGCGAAATGAAAGTTCTTCTCGCTGTCCTCTCTAATTGTGCCTACCGCTAGGTTTTATATATATATACACTGTGGTCTCGACTTAAAAAGGTAGATGCTTTAAGTCTTCCCTAGCAAAGGGAAGGCGTTCACGTTAAGAATGCTGGTTGTTGCTTTTGCATTCTCTTGCGTGATAAAGTGTCATTCGACACATACATCTGCCCTAGCAGATTATGGCAGTTGTACTTGTCGAATCTTTTTAACGATAGGCTCGAGACCTGATGCCTAGATTATGTACAGATATAACTACATGTTCTGGGTTATCAACAACATAGGGTTTGATCTTGCTTAGTTTGTTTTTATAAAGCTCTTAATGTTCTATTGTTTTTATATTATATAAATAAATAATGATTAATAATTTCTTCAAATAATAATTGGATAAAAGTTATTTATATCAAGAAGTTATTCCATTAATACGTATACACATTTGCATATGGTTAGGTAACTACATGTGTATCTAATCTCTCACATCTTTCCTTACTAGTAACAATATATATTATTATTAATAAGGGGGGGTAGTATTAATAAATATACTCTGCTTTTATAAGAACCACACTAGTTTTATCAAAGGGAAAATGGAGGACTTCGTCCTATTCAGCAAGGGGTAATTAAAAGAATTGTAATTATCTCTAATTACCTCTTGACTTTTGATTAAAAGTATGATATAATATTAGTATAATAAGAAATTAGTAATAGTTATAGTAATAGTTATAGTTATATAATCACTTAATTATTAATCAATGTATGATGAAGAGGAGACACCTGTGTCATGGGTAGAAGAACTATTGATGCAACAAATGAGATAAGGGCATCCCAGGGATTACCTCTCATTAAAAGAAAGACTAAGAGACCAAAGGTACGTAAGAGTAATGCAATATTACCAGCATCTAAGAAAGCTAGATCTCAAGAGGTTCTTGCTCAACTACTTAACTCTAAGGGTAAGCGGGTTGTAGACAAGGTCCTAAAGAAAGCTCTCGATGATGACGATGATGATCAAATGGCTTGTTTAAAGATTGTTATGGATAGAGTCCTTCCAACAGATTATATTAATAAAATGAAAAGTAATGGTAATCAAATTCAGATACACATTTCAGGTGTAGAAGATCCTAAAATAAACGAAGTAGATGTAATAGACATGGAGACAGTAAATGGCACGAAATGATTTAGCTAATAATGCTTTTAGGAATGCCCAGAGACTCCTGGATAATACCATGGATAAGACCTTTGAGCCTGTTACGACTATAACACGTCAGGATGCCACTAAGCTTGCTCATAAGATGAAGCTTGATGATACTGTTACTAATCTGGATGGTTCTCCTTTTAATATAAACATGAATCAAAATTATGGTGAAGCAGACGTATTACCTCTTGCGCCCGATGCTACTATTGAATCAGGTATAACTGAAGAAGATTTGCTACCTAAAAAAAATTGGAAGGGCATACCCTTTCTTGATGACATGGTTGAAAAGGTTGACAAGCTTGGGAGTGACTTTCAAGATTATATGCAACCTTATCTACCTAATGATACAGAACCTAGTGAGACGTTTCAAGAGAGCTTAAAGGCTGCTGAAAGCAAGGGTGACTATGACGTAGTTAATAATCTAGGTTATATGGGAGCATATCAATTTGGTGATCTTAGACTAAAGGATTATAAAGCAGCTAATAATATTAAGTTTACTAATAAAGAGTTTTTAGCTGATAAAGGACTACAAGATAAAGTATATGATTGGCATGAAAAAGATATTAAAAACTATATTAAAAAACATCAACTTGAAAACTATATAGGAACAACAATTAATGGAACTGAGGTTACAATGAATGGTCTATTAGGAGTTGCTCATTTAGGTGGAAATGCTGGAATGAGGAAGTTCCTTAAGACTGGCGGAGCATATAATCCAGATGATGGTAAAACTAAATTGTCAGACTATCTAAAAAGATTTAAATAATTGACTGATTTAAATGTAAAGCTGCATGATAAGCAGCGAGAAGTATTTAATAGCACAGAAAGATTTAAGATTGTAGCAGCAGGAAGAAGGTTTGGAAAGTCTAGGCTTGCAGCCTGGATACTATTAATAGAAGCATTACAGTCTACATCAAAGGATGTATTCTATGTTGCACCTACATACCAGCAAGCTAGGGACATTATGTGGGGAGTACTTAAAGAATTAGGACATGAAGTTATTTCTGCAGCTCATGAGAATACGTCCGTCCTTACACTAGTAAATGGTCGTAAGATATATTTAAAAGGTGCAGATAGACCGGATACCCTACGTGGTGTTGGACTAGCTTATGTAGTAATAGATGAATATGCTGATATTAAACCAAACGTATGGGAACAGATTTTACGTCCAGCATTAGCTGACGTTCAGGGTGGAGCTCTATTTATTGGAACACCTAAAGGTCGTAACCACTTTTATGAACTATGGAAGTATGCTGAAGGACAAAAAGATGATGACTGGCATGCTTTTCATTATTCTTCTTATGATAATCCATTAATACCTGCTAGTGAAATAGAGGCAGCAAAGAACTCAATGAGTAGCTTTGCATTTAGACAAGAATTTATGGCTTCCTTTGAAGCAGCATCACGAGACATATTTAAAGAGGAATGGATACATATAGATGAAGACGAACCTGAAGATGGGAATTATTTTATTGCAGTTGACTTGGCAGGATTCATTAAGGTGGATAAAGACGCAGGAAACAAGAATAGTAAACTGGATGAAACAGCAATTGCAATCGTTAAGGTCCATGAAGAGGGCTGGTGGGTTGCTGATATTAAACATGGTAGATGGGACATTAAGGAAACTTGTGAACAAATCTTCTCAGCTGTTAGAGAGTATGAACCAACAAAAATAGGTATAGAGAAAGGTAGCTTAAAGAACGCTGCTCTTCCATATCTAATGGATCTAATGCAAAAGAATGGATTATTCTTTAGAATTGATGACTGTACTCATGGAAATCAAAAGAAAACAGAAAGAATAGTATGGGCACTACAAGGAAGGTTTGAACATGGAAGAGTAACACTAAACTATGGTTCATGGAATAATCATTTCATTGATCAACTAGTGAATTTTCCTAATAGTCAGTTACATGATGATTTGGTTGATGCTTTAGCTTATATTGATCAAGTTCAAGTTGTAGATGTACACTTTGAAGATGTAGACGAGGATTACGAAGTACTAGACGTAGTCAGTGGATATTAATTAATAGGACATAACATGGCAGAATATAAAGCACCATCACAATTAGTTACTTGGGTTCAAGGACACTTAGAGGACTGGAGAGATAGTAGAGATTCTAATTATCTTGAGAGTTGGAAAGAGTATGAAAGACTATGGAGAGGCGAATGGGCTGCTCAAGATAAGCTAAGAGAGTCTGAAAGAAGTAGAATTGTATCTCCAGCACTACAAGAAGCTATTGAGAACCATGCATCTGAAATTGAAGAAGGTGTCTTTGGGTCGGGAGATAGCTTATTTAGTATTGATGATGACATGGCTGATAAAGATGATAAAGATATTCAATATCTTCAACAGTACATGAAAGAATGCTTTAAAAAGAATGGATTACGTAAGAATGTAGGTGATATTATCTTATTAGCTAGTATTTATGGTACTGGTATTGGAGAACTTTCACTTAAAAAGACAACAGAACTTATGCCAGCTACTCAACCTATGGACGAAGTAGAGAGTATTGCTATAGGTACAGTCTCAAAAGAGAAGTTTAACGTTATACTTAACCCTATTAGTCCTCAAAACTTCCTAATTGATCCAAATGCTACAAGTATTTCAGATGCAATGGGTGTTGCTATTGAAGAGTTTGTATCTTCACATAAAGTAGCAGAGAATATGGAGTCAGGTGTCTATAAAAAGGCTGATCTTGGTGGTAATGCTTCAAATGACCTTGATTTAGAAGAATCATGGATAGATGAAGAATATGATCATGATAAAGTTAAGGTAGTTAGGTACTATGGTCTTGTTCCAGAGAAACTTATTGACAGTCCAGAAGATGGAGTAATTGATTTTGTAGAAGGTGGTACAGATTTACTAGCAGAGTATGGAAATCTTGTAGAAGCTATCGTAGTAATTGGTAATGATAATGTTCTTCTTAAAGCAGAACGTTCTCCTTACATGATGAAAGATAGACCTGTTGTTGCTTACCAAGACGATACAGTTCCTAATAGATTCTGGGGTCGTGGTGTAGCAGAAAAAGGTTATAATATGCAAAAGGCTATAGATGCTCAATTAAGAGCTCATCTAGATAGCCTAGCGTTAACTACAGCACCTATGATGGGAATGGATGCAACTAGACTTCCTCGTGGAGCTAAATTTGAGATCCGACCAGGTAAAACATTACTAACGAATGGTTCTCCTGCTGAAGTTCTAATGCCATTTAAGTTTGGTCAAACAGATGCATCTAATTTAACTACAGCAAAAGAATTTCAACAAATGCTTTTACAAGCAACTAATACATTAAACACAGCTGCTGATATGAAACAACCAACAGGTGGTGAATTATCAGTAACACTTTCTACAATACTTAAGAAGAATAAACGAACTCTAGTAAACTTCCAAGAAAACTTCTTAATACCTTTCATTGAGAAAGCAGCACATAGATTTATGCAGTTTGATCCAGAACACTTCCCAGTAGCAGACTATAAGTTTGTTCCTAATGGATCATTAGGTAATCTAGCTAAAGAAGTAGAACAAATACAATTTATTAATCTACTTAAAACTTTAGGACCTACTAGTCCTGTTGTACCTCTGTTATTACAAGGTATTGTAGCTAATTCTAGTCTTGCTAATAAATCAGATATTAAGATGGTTCTACAACAATCACAACAACAAGCTCAACAACAAACCAAACAGCAACAACAAATAGTTATGGCTCAGGCACAAGCTCTTATACAGTTACAGCAATCAGAAGCACAAGAGAATACTGCACAAGCACAGAACTATATGGTTAGTGCTCAAATGAAGCCTCAAGAGGTACAAGCTAAGATGATGACAGCTTTAGCTACTAATTTACCTAGTGAAGCTGAAGAACAAGAAGCAGAATTCAAACGAAGAGTTCAAACTGCAGAGCTAATGCTTAAAGAACAAGAGTTACAAATGAAAGAAAAAGACATGATCGATAATAAAGAGATTGTAAAGATGCAGATGTCTAAGAAATAGCTTGACTTTTATTTAAATATATGGTATAATATTAATATGGTAGATAAAGAATTGCAAGAGTACTATGAAGAGAGATTTAAAATGATGGTATCAAAAGGGTGGGTAGACTTAATAGAAGATGCTCAGAAACTCCATGATCAGTATAATAGCTTAAATTCTGTAGAGGATGAAAAAACTCTTAATAGAAGAAAAGGTCAACTAGATATACTTAATTGGGTACTAACATTAAAAACAGTTTCTCAAGAAACTTATGATGAGTTAGAAAATAATGAAGAAACTATTTGAATTTGAGTGTAGTCAATGTGGAGTCTTTGAAGACCTCGTTGAATATACTAAAAAACATGACTGTCCTACTTGTGGAAAGGTTGCTTATAAAGTTATAAGTACACCTTCAATCCAACTAGAAGGCTGGTCTGGGTCCTTTCCAGGTGCTGCTCTGTCCTGGGAAAAGAAACATTGGGATAAAACTAGAGCGGAACAAACAAAGGATACTGAGGATTAGTCCCCAAAGTAGCCTTCCTAAAATGCTATTAAGCACAGGAGAAATAATATGGCTGAAATAATAGAAGAAGTAGAAGATGAAATAGTAGAAGTACAAGCTCCAGAATTGGCAGTAGATTCAGATATGGTTGAAACAACATTAGCAGCAGAGTTAAAACCAATACCTGAAAAGAAACCAAAGGAAGAAGTACAGACAGAAGAAGATGACTTACCTGAGAAGTATAAAGGTAAATCTGCTAAAGAAATTGTAGCAATGCATCAAGAAGCTGAAAAGCTAATTGGTAAACAAGGATCTGAAGTAGGTGAACTAAGGCAAGTTGTTGATGATTTCATTAAAACACAAACTTCGAAAGAAGCATCGACTAAAGAAGCAGTAACACCAGAAGATTTTTTTGATAATCCTACCAAGAATGTTCAAAGTCAGATTGATAGCCACCCAGCTATTAAAGAAGCACAGCAAGCAGCTCAAGAGATGAAGCGTACTGCTACATTAACTAGGCTAAATGCAGAGTTTCCAGAACTGGAACAGATGGTACAAGACCCTGCTTTTGCAGAGTGGATCAAGGCTTCTAAAGTTCGTTCTGAACTATATAATAGAGCAGAAGTACATTTTGATTATGATTCTGGTCATGAACTACTTAGTAACTGGACTGACAAGCAAGAAAGAATTGCTAAGGTTACAGAGACAAGTAAGATTGATAAAGATAACCAATTGAAAGCGGCTAGTATAGGTAGTAAAGGAAGTAACGAACCTGTTTCTAAAAAGAAGTATCGTAGAAGCGATATTATTAAACTTATGCAAACGGACCCAGACAAGTATGATGCACTATCCGATGAGATAATGCTGGCTTACCAAGAAGGGCGAGTTATTTAAAATAACATTATAGAGAGGTAATTCACATGGCATATCCAACCCCAGCGGTTACGGTGACCACAGCTGCTACCTTCATACCTGAAATATGGTCTGACGAGGTAGTAGCAGCGTACAAGAAACACTTAGTAGCAGCGAATGTATTTAAAAAGATGTCCTTTAAAGGTAAAAAGGGAGATACAATTAATATCCCTAAACCTACAAGAGGCGCAGCTTCAGTTAAGGCAGCATCAACAGCAGTAACATTGATTGCAGCTACTGAAACTAACATTCCTGTATTGATTAATAAACATTATGAATATTCACGTTTCATTGAAGATATTGTTGAAGTACAAGCTTTATCATCACTTAGACGTTTCTATACAGATGATGCAGGTTATGCACTAGCTAAACAAGTTGATACAGACTTAGTTCAGTTAGGTAGAACTTTTAATGCGGGTGCTGCTACAGCTGCCTACACAAAAGGTTATGCAGGTAGTGATGGTACTACTCTGTATGTTGCTGGTTCTAATAACCAAGCAGCTCTTACAGACGTAGCTATCCGTAGAACTATTCAACGACTAGATGACAATGATGTACCTACAGATGGAAGATTCTTTATGGTTCCTCCTTCAGCTAGAAATACATTAATGGGTCTTGATCGTTATACAGCTATGGACTTTGTTGGTGAAGCAGGTAATTCAAACACAATTAGAAATGGACAAATTGGTAACCTTTATGGTATGCCAGTATATGTTTCTTCTAACTGTGATACAACATCCGGTTCAGCAGCAGCTAGAGTAGCACTAATGGGTCATAAAGACGCAGCAGTTCTAGTAGAACAAATGAGCGTTAGGTCTCAAACTCAATACAAACAAGATCATTTAAGTACTCTTTACACTTCAGATACAATCTATGGTGTTAAAGAATTACGTGATGATGCAGCGTTTGCATTAGTTGTACCTGCGTAGTAAGTAATATTAGATAGCCCTCTTCGGAGGGCATATCTTTATATAGGAGATTTAAGATGGCTTGGTATAAATGTATACAATCAGGAAACAAAGTAGAATTCA
>Ga0308010_1001581_pt1 | contig 12489 bp, 8 predicted proteins | sample Neamet129_FD_202368 | JGI IMG/M metagenome (GOLD analysis project Ga0308010, IMG submission 202368) | Marine microbial communities from water near the shore, Antarctic Ocean - #129 | ecosystem: Environmental > Aquatic > Marine > Unclassified | place: Southern Ocean | collected 2014-07-24 | reverse complement strand
TAATTTCGATACTTGAATCAACAATTTTTAAATAATCTTTAAACTGTTCTGCAGTTTGACGCCAAAGCTCTAATCTCTTAAAAAGATTATACTTAACGTATTGATCATTTTTTACATATTCTCTGTTTTTTATCCAAAATTGGGGGGAATCAAAATCAATATAGTCTAAATCAAAAACCCATTTACTGTCAACACGATCATTAAATTTTTTAGTGAATACCTCCTCTTCTTTATCTGTATTTATTTTTAAATATTTGAGTTCTAATCCATCATAGGTTTTATATACAGATTGACCAATTTCAGATCCTAAAAAACGAAATGTTCCATCAAGCTTTATTGCATCATAAACAACTCTAGGAGGGTTGAAGGGATTACGATTAGTATATAATTTTAAAGGGAATTCGTAATCGTTTTTTCCATAAATCCATATAAAATTAGTTTTTTTATCTCTGTCCCAATTCTTATAAAGCTCCTCATATTCTCCAATAATATAGTCATATTGTTCCTGAAAACTAGTTGTATAGATCTTTACTTCATCCATTTCAGCTTTAAGATTATGAAGATTTTCAATATTCCACTCACGATCCTCGAAATCATCTCCTTTTTGTTCAACACCAAATGACACTAATACTCCAAAAAATACAATTAAAAACTCTACAAAACCTTTTTTTGCACGATCAAAAAAATCTCCTAATGAAAAGCGATCTCCCAGAGTTATTAACTTTAAAAACCAATTAAGTTTGTCTTTTTCAACTCCAGCAGATTTTGATGCATTAGCAAATTCATCTTCAGAAATGACACCATCTTTATTAGTATCTATTTTATCAAAGTCTTCTTTTTTCGCCATAATTATTAGAATATAGTGCTATTTTATAAATTTATTCGGACTCATTCGAAATAAATGGTATGTTTTTATTAAATAATTTTTTAATTATTAATATTAATTCTTTCTCAAATTGATTAAATACATCAATAGATAAAACATCACTACTCTCTTTATCAGATGAAATAGTTATAGGATAAAAATAGTTTTTGGGAGTTTTTATCGGAATTAAACCTGCCTTAATTTCTTTTAAAGAATTTTGCTTGTAATAAACATAAGAATAAAGTAATAGTTGAAATAGAGGCGAATACTCCATACTCTTTTTGCTTTCTAGACCTTCAAAGGTAAAGCTTGATAAAAATTTTAATCTATCTTTTTTTACTGACCCTGTTTTATAATCTAAAATCCTCAGTTGTCCATTAAATTCATCAATTCGATCTATTGTACCGATTATTTTAACTGGGAAATACAATTCTTTTAAATTTAAATCATATTCAATTTTCTTTTCTAATGATAATACTTTTAGCTTATTTCCCTTTTGAATAAATGATTTTTCAGTTAATAAAAATTCTTCACATTGTTTTTTTAGCTCCATGTAAATTAAGTAGTTGTGTCCTTTTCGTTCAGGATTCCCTCCATATATTAATTTATATTTTTCATCTAAAATAATAGGCAGTTGTTTTATCATACAATCATAGTCACTAACTAAAAGTTCTTTAGAAATAAAAGGTTTGTAAATTTCTTCTAATGTTTCATGTACTACATTTCCTTTATCTCTAGGCTCGATTACTGGAAATAATTTTCCGTATTCTTTTATTTTTAAAACTCTCTGGTAGTAAAAATTTAAGGGGTTAATCATAAAACCGGTTATAGCTGAAGGAGAAAGTCCTTTTTTTACTATTAACTTTAAAGTTTCAATTACCTCATTAGATTTTGCAACTTTAAATTGAGAATTATTTTTAAAGGATGATTTCACTTTCATATAGTTTAAGTGATGATTTGACTTTTTAAAATATTCTAGTTGATAGATAAATCTACTTTTTTCCAGGCCCCCAAGACCCTTATCACTTAAACTATATAATAAATATACTTTATTTACATTTTGAATTAGCCTATAAAACTGATATGCATATTTCGCATCCTGTTCTAAAAAAGTTGGAAGTTGAAAATGCTTTTTGACGTCAAATGGTAAAAAACTATCATTAGATTTTCCTTTAGGTAAGACACCTTCATTAACATTTGTTATTATAACACAGTCAAAATCTATTAATCTAGTTTCAGGTAGACTCATTATTTGAATATCAGAGCTCGGATCTCCAAAGAATTTTAATTTTTGTTCTTTGATAGCTTCTTTATATAATTGGAAAAGCACCTTCAAGGTTATATTTTTAATTTGGTCTGTATAGTTTGAAAGTTTTATTATTATATTTTTGATAATATTGAACTCTTCTATGTGGGTTGACCCCTCCTTAATAATGTAATTTTTTATCTCAAGATATTTAATCAAATTTTTTATCTTTTGTAATAAATCTGAGGATGATTTAATAGGTCTGAATAAAATATATTGAAATGATTTTTTATCTGAATAAAGTTTTTGAATTGGAAAAGAGGTGTAATTTGATTTTTCAAGGGTCTTAATCAACTTATTTAAATTTACTTTTTCTTTTTTGAGTTGATTTTTAACAATACTATCATTTAATATAGAAAATACATCTTCGAAAAAATAATTCTGCCCAATAGTATTTATATGCATTTCAAAAACCATATCTAAAATAGAAATTGAAGATGAGTTATTAATAGATAGCCCCATTGTAACATTCCAATCGTGTATGTCTGGGTTTATTCCAGAAAGTACTGCAGGAAGAATTTTTTCATCTCCTAAGACTATTCCTTTTTTACTAATATCATCACCTGGTTTACTTTTATTTATTATTTGTCCAACATATTTTGCTTGACTTATTTTATTCGATGTTTCAATAATATGAAATGTTTTATCTTTTTTAAAATTTAAGGATAATCCTTCAGGGATTTTACCTCTTAAACATTTCCATTCTTTATAGTAAGATCGAATAAATTTTCCTGCTGAATGTTTTTTGTCATCATAAAATTCTTTATCCAAGTCCCAAAAAACCTTCCCTTTTTTTTGAGAAATAAATTCCTGAATGATATTACTTTCAGCCGTATTTAACATGTTAAACCCAATAAAATAATGGAATTTCTTGTTTTGAGACATATACAGTTCCAGATGTTTGAGAGCTTCTCTAAACTGCATTCCACTTGTTCCAACTCCCTCTTTGATGAACTTGTTATTCAAAGAAGAGTAAAGTGCTGGTACATTTTTCCAAAAATTAGTATTTATGTTATTTGATGAAGACGGGTTATCTAATTGAGCCCATTCTTTAATTTCTTGAGCAGACAACATGCTTGAAAAAAGAGCTTTTGTATCAATCAAGTAACTATCAATTAAATTAAAGTCATTAATTAAAATTGGAGCCCATCCCATAAATTCATCAAAAGTTTGTTGATTACTTTTTAAAAGTATCTTATTATATATCAAATACAATTCTAAAACAACAGACGTATTTTGAACTTTATTAATTCCAGAAAGCTCACTAATAAATTCGGAAATACTAATAATTTCAGGTGAAATTACTGGATTTTTTATTTTCTGAATTAGTTTATTTCGAAGAAACAGAGAGGCTCTATTACTTGGTAAAATGATCTTTATATCTTGAAAATCTTGATTATCATTTATAATCTTATCAGCTACAAAATCCAAGAAATTAATCATTTAAAAATTTTTATAATTATTGATTTTTTCAATCTTGATATCATCCTTTATGTAGACTAATATACTTTCTATAGGAAGATTTACTATTGATTCTAAATTTCTAGAGTAATTGATGATTTGAATTCTATCTTCCTGATTTGGGTCTCCTGTTTTATAATCAATCACAAAACATCTTGTTTCTGTTAAAACTACTCTGTCTATCCTAACAACTCCATTCTTAGGCAAGAGTATTTCTTTTTCAGTATAAACAATACTTCCTTGTTTGAAAATGAAATTTAAACTCTCATTATTTATAATTTTATTTAATAATTCAATGTAATTATATTTTTCCTCTTCACTAAAAAGACCCTCTTGAATAGATGATTCAATTGCAAAATCAATATCTGATTCAAATTTTACTTTTGATAATAATTTATGAATCAAAATACCTTCTAATAACTTTTCTTTAATTTTTATATCTGTATCCTTTTTCAAGAATTTTTTCCAATTAATGTCAATTATAGGCTTAAGCACTTGATTTTTTGAATCATTGGATGGCATCTTTTCGAAATGACATTCTTTGGAACCAAAAATAAATGGAGTGTTTAAATTTGGAGTAGAACCTTGATTTACAACAAAATCAATTAATAATTGTGCATAATTTTTTTTAACTTTTGGCTTTTCAATTAATGTTGTAATTGCAACTATTTTATGTGAAGCTCTTGTTAAAGCAACATATAAAGTGTTAAAAGCATCCAATTCATTTTCTGTTTTATCGTTATCAGATATTTTTTTACCTTCTATTCCGTAAGTCTCTAATCTTGAAGAAAAATTAATTCTTCCAAAATTAATTTTTGATTCATTAAAGTTTATAGGGAACCATGTTTGCCTTTTTATTCTTGAATCAGGTTGAAAATCTGAATAAAAAAATGGTAAAATCACCAATGGAAACTCCAAACCTTTAGCAACATGAATAGTCATGATTCTTACAGCCTGATTATTATCAGGCAAGGGAATAGTGAGTTTATCTGAATCCTTCTCCCATTTTTTTAAAAAATTATATATGTTACTTTTTGATTGAACAGAAAAATCATAACAGTAATCTAAAAAGAATTCTAGATAAGTATCAAAGTTATCCAACAAGCCTAAACTCAAAATAAGAGTTTCAATTAATTCATACAGGTTTGAATTTTGGATTTCTCTTGGGTCAAATGAAAACCCAAAATTTAAATCTAAAAAAGTTGCAAAATCTTCTATAGACCCATCTAAAGATTTCTTAAAAATCTCATGGTGTTTTTCATTTTGCTTCTTTTTTTCTATAAAAAATCTACAAATATTAATTCTTTCAATTGAGTTTTCAGGCTGAAGATTTAATCTTAATACAGATAGTATTAGTTTTATTGAAGATGACTTTTTAAGTAAAAGTGATTCTGATGAAACTATTGGAATTTCAGTATTTGAAATTGATTCAAAAATAGATATTGCTTGTTTTTTCTTCCTAACTAAAACGGCCATTGATCCCCACGAAAAACCATTTTTTTTAGCTTCTAATAAAGCGTCTATAGTTTTTTGAATATGGACTGAATCCATATTGTTTTCAGTAAAATGAATTTCTATTTTCCCCCCAGGAGAATTATTATTTTTTTGATAAAAAGATTCTTGATAAAAAGAACGATAATTTAAGTCATCTATAGACTCTAGGGCTCCTTTTATGAAAGTATTGTTAAATTTAATTATGTTGTCAAGGCTACGATAATTTGTGGGTAATGAATTGGTGTTTATCTGAGTTTGATTAAATTTTTTATTAGTTGAAAGTTCTAAAAACATTTTAACATCTCCTCCTCTCCATCTATAAATTGCCTGTTTGGGGTCTCCTACTAAAAAAACTGACCCAGTATTACCACTAAAATCTTTTGTTTCTAAAACATACTCAAGTAGTGGTTTAAGGTTGGACCACTGCAACTTTGAAGTGTCTTGGAATTCATCAATAAAAAAGTGCTTATACTTTTCTCCTATTCGCTCGTAAACATATGGGGCATCATAGTCTTGAACAACCTCAGATATCTTTTCGTTAAACTGGCCGATTAGCATTTTTTTTTCCTCTATTTGATATCTATTAAGTGTTTTTTCCATCTCTGCCATAAGAGAAAGTGGTGTCCATTGTTTATTTAGCTCTTGAATTAAATTATAAATTAAAACAGATTTTTTAGCATTTAAATATGATTTATAAATCTCAGGTATCATATTCTCTGCTTTGATTATTAACTCTTCAGGATTACCTGTTTTTTTTAAAACTTTTGAACCTTCGCAAAGATTTTGTTCTAACTTATTCAAATAAATTCCTTCAAATTTACCTCCAACTATTAAAGAAAAATGTTTGATTACTGAACCACGAGAAAAAATTGATTGATCCAAACCATTTGACGCAATTTTATCTAAAATATTTACTGCAATCAGTTTTGCTTTTTCAGATTCTTCAAATTTAATTTTATTTAAAGTCTTTTGGGATTCTCTAAAATCTTGTAAAGAATTATTTCTTAATTTTTTAAGAAAGCCTCTTTCATTTTCTTTTAAAATAAGTCTAGCCACTTCAAGTAAGGCGTCATTTATAGATTCTTTATTATCATTATCAATTTTATAATGAACAAAATCGATTAAAGATTTTGTAATTTCTTTTTCAACTCCTACCTGATCAATTATTATTTGTACTATTTCTTTTAATATTTCATCTTGATCAACAACTACTTCAAATGATTTTGGTAATTTAAGATCTAGGGCAAATGTTCTAACTATTCTATGTGTAAAAGTGTCAAGAGTTAAAATATCAAAGCTTGCATAGTTATGCAATATTTTTTTTAGGACTCTTTCTGATTTTTTTTTAATTTCTAATTCTTCAATATTTATTTTTTTTGAGATCTCACTTCTCATCTCAGAATGATCATTATTAATAAAATCAGATAAGGTTTCAATTATTCTGTTTTTCATTTCCTTAACAGCCTTATTTGTAAAAGTTAAAGCTAAAAGACTTCTGAAATGATTGTCATCTGGACTCGAAAGTAACTTTTGTAAATAATTAGAAACAAGAGAATAGGTTTTTCCAGATCCAGCTGAAGCATTTATTAAATTAAATGAGGATTTTACCATTTATTGTTAAATAACATATAAATGTAAGAGTTTCTTTATGTCAAAAAAATGTAAATAAGAAAAAGAAATTATATTTTTGTATAAACATAAAACAAAACTCATGGCATTTAAATTACCTTCTTTACCATATTCAAATGATGCACTAGAACCAAATATCGATAGAACAACAATGGATATACATCATGGAAAACATCACAATGGATATACTACAAATCTTAACGCAGCAGTTATGGGAAGTGTTGATCTTGAAAATAAATCAATAGAAGAAATTCTCAAAAATATTGATATGGATAATACAGCACTAAGAAATAACGGAGGTGGATATTTTAATCACTGTTTGTTTTGGGAGAGCATGAGTCCAAATGGTGGTGGTTTGCCAACAGGTGATTTATTAGAAGCAATTGACTCAGCCTTTGGCTCATTTGATTCATTTAAAGATGCATTTTCAAAAGCAGCAGCAACTCGCTTTGGATCTGGGTGGGCATGGTTATGCGTTCAACCTGGTGGAAAAGTTGAGGTTTGCTCTTCTCCTAACCAAGATAATCCTTTAATGGCAGGTGTTGGATGTGAGGGTTATCCAATTCTAGGTCTGGATGTTTGGGAGCATGCATATTATCTTAATTATCAAAATAGAAGACCAGATTATATTAATGCTTTTTTTAACGTAATTAATTGGGAAAATGCTTCTAGACTTTATGAACTTAAATCATAAAGTATAAAAAATTAGTATTTAATATGCTCTTTTAGATTTACCCTCGTAAAAGTTCATAAAAGCTCTATTTACAACCTTGTTTCCTCCAGGAGTAGGGTAATTTCCTGAAAAGTACCAATCTCCTTTGTGGGAAGGACAAGACTTGTGAAGGTTTTTGATAGATTGATAAATAATTTTAAGTTCTGACTTCAACCCTCCTATTGAAAGTAATTCTGATATTTTATCAGATATTATATTAGCAGTAAAAGGTTTATATAAATCTTTAACAAAATTCTGAGATTCTTGAGTATTATTAATTACGGCATCATTACACTTTTGATATATAGAATCTAAAATTTCAGTTTTCGTCCCTTTATCTTCATGGAGCGAAATTGCAGCCTTGAATGCGATAAAGTCTTCTAATCTAGACATATCTATTCCGTAACAGTCTGGATAACGAATTTGAGGTGCGCTTGAAACAATAATTATTTTTTTTGGCCCCAATCGATCAAGCATCTTAAGAATACTTTTTTCTAAAGTTGTTCCCCTTACTATACTGTCGTCTATTATAACTAGATTATCCGATTTTTTAATAACTCCGTAAGTTATATCGTAAACATGCGCAACTAGGTCATCTCTGCTTGAGTCTTCGGTTATAAACGTTCTTAATTTTGCATCTTTTATAGCAATTTTTTCAATCCGAGGTTTTAAGGATGCAAGAGCTTTAAGAGTTTCAGAGCTTGAACCATTTGAAATTGACTCTAAAAGTTGATTTTTTATATATTCTTGAGCGCCTTCTACCATACCATAAAAAGACGTTTCAGCTGTATTTGGAATAAATGAAAAAACAGTATTTTTTAAATCTGAATCAATACTTTTTAAAACCTCTGGGAAAATTTTTCTACCAAGTGATTTTCGTTCTTTATATATTTCGGCATCACTTCCTCTAGAAAAATAAATTCTTTCAAATGAACATGGCTTTTTGGGTAATTCATCTAATATTTTTATAATTTTTGAGTTTTCTCCTTTTTTGGTGATTATTGCATGCCCTGGCTCTAACTCTTTAACTTCAGAAAAAGGAACATTAAATACGGTCTGTATTACAGGTCTTTCAGATGCAACCGCTACAATCTCGTCATCCTCATAAAAATATGTAGGCCTTATGCCGGCTGGATCTCTTAAAACAAAGGTGTCTCCATGCCCTAACATACCTGCTATTGCATAACCTCCATCCCAGTTTTTAGAAGCTTTGAATAACACCTTGGACATGTCTAGTCTTGATGCTATTAGAGGAGTAGTCTCAGTCTTTGAATAGCCCTCTTTTTTTAATTTCTTATATATTTTTGCAACTGCGTCATCCAAGAAATGACCTATTTTTTCCATCACTGTTATTGTGTCAGATTTTTCTTTAGGATGCTGACCTAGGTCAACTAGGTTGTCAAATAATTCCGAAACATTAGTCATGTTAAAATTACCAGCAATAATCAAGTTTCTATGTTTCCAATTGTTTTGTCTTAGTAATGGCTGAACACTTTCAATTGTATTTTTCCCAAAAGTTCCATATCTGACATGACCTAGCATGATTTCTCCGAGATATGGGACTTTTTGTTTTAGATCTTCTGGTTTATCTAATAAATCAGGGTGTGTTTTTAATTCTGAAATAATCCTATTATTAATTTTCTTAAAAATATCTTGAATAGGCTCGTTATCATTAGACCTTACTCGACTTATATATCTTTGACCTGGAGGAAGATCCAACTTAATACTTGCAAAACCAGCTCCATCTTGACCTCTATTGTGCTGTTTTTCCATCATTAAGTACATTTTATTAATACCATATAGAGTCGTACCATATTTTTTTTTGAAATAACTTAAGGGTTTTTTTAAATGAATTAAAGCAATTCCACATTCATGTTTTATAGCGTCACTCATAGTTCATTTAAATTTATTTTCAAGAATTAAGTTTTGTTAGATTTTCAATTCCTTTAAAACGTTGTTTCAAATTTAATTTGTTTACTGTTTGCAGTTTTTCTGTTCCAAATTCTTCCACAGTAAAAGATGCCATTGCAGAAGCATATACTAAACCTGCTTTCATAGTTTCAAAAGATGTATCTGATTTTTGAGCAATATACCCTGCAAATCCACCAGCAAAACTATCTCCAGCTCCTGTAGGGTCTTTGACTTTTTTTATTGGAAATGCTGGTGCAATAAAAATCTCATCATTATGAAATAACATTGCACCATGTTCCCCTTTTTTAATAATAACATATTTTGGTCCCAATATTTGAATTGCATTCGCAGCATTCACAATAGAATCTTGTCCCGTTAATTGAAGTGCTTCTTCATCATTTATACATAAAAGATCAATCTTACTAATTACCTCATCTAAAGTTGAACGAAAATTATCCATCCAAAAATTCATTGAATCTAGTATGATCAAATCAGGCTTAACCCCCATTTGATGTAATGCTGATAATTGAACTGCAGGATGAAGATTTCCCAAAAGAAGTATGTTTGGGTTTTTCCAGCCTTCAGAGACTTTTGGCTTAAAGTTTTCTAGGACATTTAATTGAGTGTCTAGTGTGTCTCTTTTATTTATGTTATTATGATATTTTCCACTCCAAAAAAAAGTTTTTCCTCCTTTGATTATATCAACTCCAGAAACATCAACACCCCTTTTAGTTAATAATTTTAAATCATTAGAATCAAAATCATCACCAACTACAGATACTATACCGATTTTTATATTAAAATTTGATGCTGCAAAAGCGATGTATGTTGCAGCTCCTCCTAAAATATGATCAACCTTTCCATATGGAGTCTCAATAGCATCATAAGCCATTGTTCCTACAATTAGCAATTTGTTACTCATATGACAAAAATAGAAAACTTACTTGGGTTAATAACGAAGTTTATTTGTCATTTTATATTTTTTCATAAAACTCATCTTTATTTAATTTATTTCCCAAAGCAGCTTTTACAGCTAAATAATCACATCTTTCATTTTGTAAATGATTGCTATGTCCTTTAATCCATTGAAAATCGATATTATGAACTCTATAGATTTTAAGGAATCTTTTCCATAAATCTGGATTTTTCTTATCCTTGAAAGATTTTTTTTCCCAATTAAACAACCACCTTTTATTAATAGGATCAATCACATATTTTGAATCAGAATATATAATAACGTTTGAAGGTTTATTTTTCAGTGCTTCTAAACCAATAATGACAGCTAACAATTCCATTCTGTTATTTGTGGTTTTTTTAAATCCACCTGAAAGTTCTTTATTATAACCATCAGACTCTAAAATAATTCCATATCCTCCTGGGCCTGGATTTCCTCTGGATGATCCATCTGTGTAAATTTGTATTTTTTTCATGAAATTTTTAACAAGTATTCCTTTATAACTTCTGGAAAATGTTTTTTTTCTAGGATTTGAACTTTTTTAGCAATACTTGAGGGGGTGTCTTTTGATAAAACTGGTATTTCAGCCTGAAATATTATATTCCCTTCATCATATTGATTATTTACTAGGTGAATCGATATTCCTGTTTTTTTTACTTTACTATTTATAACTGCCTGATGAACATTATTTCCATACATGCCTTTTCCTCCAAAACTGGGTAAGAGAGATGGGTGGATGTTAATTATTTTGTTAGAGTATTTTTTTACTATTGATTCTGGTATTTTCCATAAAAATCCTGCCAAAACTATTAGATTTATATTTTTTTGATCTATAAAATGGATAAATTTTTCTTTAAAATATAATTTATCAAAAACTATAGAGTCAATACCGTAGTGTTTGACTCTTTCAAAAACGTATGCATTCTTGTTATTACTAGCTATTAGAACAACTTCAATAAAAATATTTTTTTCAAAATATTTTATAATATTCTCAACATTTGAACCACTTCCTGAAGCTAAAAGAATAATTTTTTTAATTTTTGTTTTCATAGGATGACAAACTTTAGAACCTCATCACAAAGAGCATTAAGGATTAATTTACAAATTAACAATAAACAAACATTATATTTTTTTAAAGAAAACCAAGTATTAGACTAAAGTTTTTTATTTTTGCTACTACAAATTTAAAATAATAAATTATGTCTGACATTTCTTCTAGAGTTAAAGCAATAATAGTTGACAAATTAGGTGTTGATGAGAACGAAGTTGTTGCGGAAGCTAACTTTACAAATGATCTAGGGGCTGATTCCCTTGACACAGTTGAACTTATAATGGAGTTTGAAAAAGAATTTGATATTCAAATTCCTGATGATCAAGCAGAGAATATTGCTACAGTAGGCCAAGCAATTCAATTTATTGAACAAGTGTAATATAATTATATTGTAATGAATCCAAGACGTGTAGTGATTACTGGATTAGGTGCGCTAACTCCGATTGGGAATAATCTTAATCAATACTGGCAAGGTCTAATTAATGGTAAAAGTGGTGGTGCTCCTATAACTTATTTTGATGCCTCAAAATTCAAAACTCAGTTTGCATGTGAGCTGAAAGACTTTGATCCACTTAATTTTTTTGAGAAAAAAGATGTCAGAAAATACGATAGGTTTACTCAATACGCTCTAGTTTCAACCGATGAGGCAGTAATTGATTCAGGAATAGATCTAGACAAAGAGGACAAAGATCAAATAGGTGTCATTTGGGGTTCTGGGATCGGTGGGCTAGAAACATTTCAAAATGAAGTGATTGAATTTCAAAAAGGTGATGGGACTCCTAGATTTAATCCTTTCTTCATACCTAAGTTTATTCCAGATATTGCGGCTGGAATGATTTCTATAAAATATGGTTTTACAGGACCAAACTTTGCAACAGTTTCAGCCTGTGCTTCTTCATCAAATGCAATAATTGATGCGCTAAACTATATAAGACTAGGTTATGCAGATATAATGGTAGCTGGTGGTTCTGAAGCTGGAGTTACAATTGCTGGTATTGGAGGATTCAATGCTCTTCATGCGCTATCAAAAAGAAATGATGATCCTTCAAAAGCATCACGTCCGTTTGACAAAGATAGAGATGGTTTCGTCTTAGGGGAAGGAGCC
>Ga0308010_1001574_pt1 | contig 12534 bp, 10 predicted proteins | sample Neamet129_FD_202368 | JGI IMG/M metagenome (GOLD analysis project Ga0308010, IMG submission 202368) | Marine microbial communities from water near the shore, Antarctic Ocean - #129 | ecosystem: Environmental > Aquatic > Marine > Unclassified | place: Southern Ocean | collected 2014-07-24 | reverse complement strand
GAATTTATAAATGGGAATAAAGATTTTTTAGAACAACAAAAGATGTCTTTTTTTGAGATGACCGTTGGTTTGGCCTTTGATTATTTTGCTTCAGAAAAAGTAGACATTGCAATTATTGAAGTTGGTTTAGGAGGAAGGTTAGATTCTACAAATAGTATTACACCAGAAGTTGCTGTTATTACGAATATAGGATTAGATCATACACAGTTTTTAGGAGAAACATTGCCGGAAATAGCATCTGAAAAAGCGGGGATTATTAAAAAGAATATTCCAGTTATTATAGGGGAGGAGCAAGCTGCTGTTAGGGAGGTTTTTATTGCGAAGGCAGTCAAAGAAAGTGCGCCAATTTATTTTGCTTCAGATGCGTCAGAAACTTATATATCTGATTTGGTTGGAGATTATCAAATACAAAACTCGAAAACTGCAGTAGCTGCAATTAAAATATTAAAAGGATACGAAGTGTCTCAAGAAAATATTAAAAATGGATTGCTGAACGTGGTAAAAAACACGAATTTAAAAGGACGTTGGCAGATTTTACAGGAACATCCAAAAGTAATTTGTGATACGGCTCATAACAAAGAAGGATTGGCAATTGTTTTAAATCAACTTAAAAAAGAACCATTTAAAAAATTACACATTGTATTGGGTGTTGTTGCAGATAAGAAGTTGGAAACTATTCTACCGCTCTTTCCATGCAGTGCAGACTACTATTTTTGCAAGCCCGCAATATCAAGAGGGCTTTCAGAAGTTGTTTTAGAGGCAAATGCAAAGAAATTTGGCTTGGTTGGAGAAAAATATTCTTCTGTAAAATTAGCCTTAAAAAGTGCGTTACTAAATGCAAATCAGCAAGATATAATTTATGTAGGTGGCAGTACATTTGTGGTTGCAGAAATTATTTAAATAAAAGTTCGATTTTTGTTTGGTTAATTGAAAATCCGTATTATATTTGCAACCGCTAAGGGCAATTAGCTCAGTTGGTTCAGAGCATCTCGTTTACACCGAGAGGGTCGGGGGTTCGAATCCCTCATTGCCCACATCAATCACAATCCTGATGAATTTTTCATCAGGATTTTTTGTTTTAAAGAAAATAAGAAGCTCGTTTTATCATTTTTTTAAAACAAAAAATACGCTATGTGCGCAGCTCATAGGCATTGTATTTGCAGTAGCGGTTTCAGTCGGGGATCTACAATCCCTCATTGCCCACATCAATTGTAATCCTACTAGAAATAGTAGGATTTTTTTATGCTCAAAACTTTCCTATTACCAGTGAATTCAGTGATTATCTTAATTATACAGCATCTGCATTTTTATATACATTCCAAAGTACAGTTACTATAAGGTATTCAAAAAGGGGTCTCTTTTCTTAATAGGGGTTCATTTCAATCTATTCAAAAATCATAAACTAATTAGACTATGAAAACTCATAAATTAAATATATTATATGTTCTGAAAAAGAATAAAACTAGAATTAACGGTACTTTACCGTTACAACGCAGAGTCACCTATTTAGGTAAAAGAAAACAATTTGCCACAGGGCAATTTATAAATCCTAATTATTGGTATAGTAAGTATCAACTTGCGAAACCACCTAATGATGAAAACAATCACATCAATACTCAACTAAGCCTTATTAAATCAAAAATTAATAGGGCTTTTTTATTGCTTCAAGTTAAGGACGATGAGTTTAGTGCAGCTGATGTCTACAATCAATTTGTAGGTAAAAGAACTGCTTCTGAAAGAATATTATTGGATGCTTTTGACTATCACATCAATAGAATTCAGCAATTGGTACATATAGAGGTGAAGCAAGTATCTGTTGAGAAGTACAATCAATCTTTAGTTCATGTCAAGTCCTTCTTAAAATTTAAATTCAACAAAAGAGACTACTTACTTAAAAATTTAAAATTGAATTTTTTAATTGAATTAGAGACAACTTGTATTTTAGTGAACATAAAATAAATTTGTGAATGTACTTTTTATTAAATGTTCAATTGATTTACGTAATAATTTATTTTAATATTCAACTTTATTCAACTTTATTCAACTTTATTCAACTTTATTCAACTTTATTCAACGTTATTTAACACTTGAAAGAAAAAATAAATATGAAAAATTTACTTATTACAGTTTTAGGATTAAGCATAATGTTTGGATGCAGTGATTATGATTCCAGTGGAAGCACTCCTGGTCCTAGTGGAAACGTTTTTCCGCTTGTGGATGTGATTGATGTTTCTGGTCAGTGGGAATTTAACGAAAATAAAGTGTTAGGAAGAACAACACAAAGAAAAAAAACTGACAAAAGAGGAGTTCGTTTAGTGCAAAAGACGTATAACGACTCAATAGATGTTGGGGTTTTAGAAGAGGCAGTATTGCCTTTAAGTGGTGAGTTATCCGAAAATGAAACAATTACCGCTGTTATTGGTAATTACGGTTATTTACCAATCTTTAATGAGTTTTTAGTGTCCTACAAGATAGCATATGAAGCTGAAGCGTTTGGGGAAGAAGTTTTTGAAACCTATACAATTTCAGACTCGTTGGCATCTGTAGATTTTACATACTTTGATTTTGCTACTACAGCAAATTTATCCCAGCCTGGAACATATACAATCGAAATGAGTACACATTTGGAGACTGATATGGATTCTGAAAATAATACGTATTCTAGGACTGTACAATCATTAACATTTTCAGATGTATGTAATATTCATTCTTTAATTTTTGAGGAGAGTAATTCTACATTTAAGCTTTATACACTTGACGAGAATGGCACCTGTAATTATGTAATTTTTGGGAGCTATACATTAGATCAGGAAAATAGTATTATAACATTATTTGTAAATGAATCAGGAGGTTCAGTAACTACAATTGGTCAAATATATGACGTTGCAATAGATGATAATGGAGGGTTTACGGGGGTAATATCTGTAGAAGGCTTGTGTGTTCAGCTATTGGATGGTTTTGAAGAAGAGTCCTATGCTTCAAACCTTACATATATCCCAGATGATAATTTAGAATCTTATTTAATTGATGCTGGTTTTGATAATGAAATGGATGATTACGTAATAACCTCAAATATTAGTTCAGTTGCTACTGTCACAATTGAAGGAACAGATAACTGGACTCAGAATAGTACTTTTGACTTTTGGGATTTTGACACAAGATTTACGAATAGATTAAGCAACTTAGCAGGAATTGAAGAGCTTACAAATTTACAGAACCTTAATTTAATGGGGCAAAATTTAGATAGTATTAACATTACCCAAAACACTCAATTAAGAACCTTTTATGCAAACTTCAACACTTTTAATAAATTAGATACAAGTGGAAATCCTAATTTAGAAATTATTTCTATCGATAGTAATGAGGTAAATCCTGAGCTTGATTTTTCAAATAATAATAAACTTACTGCTCTTTCAATACCAATGTGTTACATTAATGGTTACATTGGAGAAGGAGGATATTTAGATATTTCTAATTTAACTCAGCTTACCTTTCTTGATTTATATGATAATAAGTTAACCTCTGTTGATATAAGTAATAATCCTAATTTAAAGGAAATACGCCTGAATTTTACTTATAATATTACTTCCATGGACTTTAGCAACAACACGTTATTAGAGACGGTTTTGTTTAATAATAGTAATTTGCAAGGGGTTTTAGATGTATCAATGTGTGAAAACTTAGTGGAGTTAAATGTGTCACAAAACCCTGATTTAAATTGTATAAAAGTGAATGCAACGCAATTAGATGCACTTGAGAATAATGACTCTAATTATAATTGGGAGTTTGATTCTGGCGTCACAATATCTTTGGACTGTAATTAACCTTTAATAGCTTTGTCTAAATTATGTATTTAGGAACTTTTTAATCCCTCATTGCCCACATCAATTACAATCCTGATGAATTTTTCATCAGGATTTTTTGTTTTAAAAAAATGAGAAGCTCGTTTTATCATTTTTTTAAAACAAAAAATACGCTACGAGCGCAGCTCTTAAGGATTGTATTTACAGTAGCGGTTTCTTTAAGGAATATGGCATTCCTCATTACCTATGTCAATTGAAACCTGTTGAATGTCGGCAGTATTTTTTGTTTTGAATCCCTCATTGCAATTTTTCAATCACTTTTGCGTTTTTAGGAAGTTAGTGTTGCGTTTGCATCGGTTTTCTTAATTCTAAATCACATATTGTGTGCGGTACTGTATTATTTCTAAAGCTGCTTTCCTTTGTGTAACGATATGAAGATTAAAATGTATGGTAAATAGCGCAGAAATCTTTAACTTTGCTTTGACTTCATTTTTTTTTAAAGCTAAAAATGACAGAGAGGCTGGTTCTTAATTGTGCAGTATTAAAAATAGATTAAACTAGTTTTGTACGTGTATCATTTTTAATTAAATTTAAACGCGTTAGTTACTAGAAATATAGAAACATGAAAGAGATAAAAATCGCTGTGATAGGTTTAGGGTATGTTGGCTTGCCACTAGCAAGACTGTTCGCAACAAAATATGCTGTGGTAGGTTTTGATATCAACCAACAAAGGGTAAACGAATTAATGGTTGGTAAAGACAGTACGTTAGAAGTTGCACATGATGCTTTAAAAACAGTATTAGTCGAGGCTTCTACGAGTGAGAAAGGTTTGTTTTGTACTACAGATATCCAAGTTATAAAAGACTGCAATTATTACATAATTACGATGCCTACTCCCGTAGATAAAAACAATACACCTGTTTTAACACCCTTACTTGCAGCCAGTAAAACGGTAGCAAATGTATTAAAAAAAGGAGATGTTGTTATTTACGAATCTACGGTATATCCAGGGGCAACAGAAGAAGATTGTATTCCTGTTTTAGAAAAAGAATCAGGCCTTGTGTTCAATCAAGATTTTTTTGCAGGTTATTCTCCAGAGCGGATTAATCCGGGTGACAAAATAAATACGATTGATAAGATTTTAAAAATCACTTCAGGCTCTACTCCAGAAATTGCTAAAAAAGTAGATGCTTTGTATGCATCTGTAGTGACTGCAGGTACCTATTTAGCACCTTCTATAAAGGTTGCAGAAGCTGCCAAAGTAATTGAAAACTCTCAAAGAGACATCAATATTGCTTTTGTAAATGAATTGGCAAAAATATTTAATCTTATGGGCATTAATACCCACGAGGTATTAGCAGCAGCGGGTACAAAATGGAATTTTTTACCTTTTAAGCCAGGCCTGGTAGGCGGACACTGTATTGGTGTAGATCCGTATTATTTAGCGCACAAAGCAAAAGAATATGGGTATCATCCTGAAATTATTTTAGCAGGAAGACGCGTAAATGATAGTATGGGCACATATGTGGCTGCAGAGGTTACTAAATTAATGATTAAGAAAGATGTTGCTGTAAAGGATGCTGCCATTTTAGTGCTCGGAATTACTTTTAAAGAGAATTGCTCGGATGTTAGAAATACGAGGGTAGTAGATATTGTAAGAGAATTAGAAGATTTTGGCACTAAGGTAACCGTGTATGATCCTTGTGCAGACCCTAAAGATGTTTTTGCAGAGCATGGTGTTGTTTCGCAAAAGAACCAACCAGATAAAAAATTTGACGGAATTGTATTAGCAGTTGCGCATACAGAATTTAAAGATATGGATTTAAAAAAATTACAGAAAGAGGCTAGCATTATTTATGATGTAAAGAATTACCTTTCTAATAAAATTGTAGATAAAACGTTGTAAGTTTATGAAAAATTTTGCATTAATAGGTGCTGCAGGTTACATTGCACCAAGACATTTAAAAGCAATAAAAGATACGAATAATAACTTAATTGCAGCCTTAGATAAGTTTGATTCTGTTGGCGTTATGGATCGTTATTTTCCGAATGCAGATTTCTTTGTAGAGTTTGAAAGATTTGACCGTCACATTGAAAAATTAAAGAGGAATCAAGATATTAATTTAGATTACGTAAGTATTTGCACGCCAAATTATTTACATGATTCTCATATTAGAATGGCACTAAGAAGAGGAGCAGACGCTATTTGTGAAAAGCCAATTGTTCTAAATCCTTGGAATATAGATGCGTTAATAGCAATTGAAAAAGAATCTCAAGGGAACATACATACCATTTTACAATTAAGACTGCATGAAGCTATTATTCAGCTTAAAAACAAAGTAGACCTTGCTAATAAAAAAGGAAAGTACGATATAGATTTAACATATATTACCTCAAGAGGAAAATGGTATGATATCTCTTGGAAAGGAGACGAAAGTAAATCTGGAGGGATTGCTACAAATATTGGTGTTCATTTTTATGACATGCTATCTTGGGTTTTTGGAAGCGTGCAAGAAAATGTGGTTCACGTGCGAGAAAAGAATAAAGCGGCAGGATATTTAGAATTTGAGAACGCGAGAGTGCGCTGGTTTTTATCTATTGATGAAACAGATCTTCCAAAAGAAGTGAAAGAGAAAAATCAACGAACTTTTAGGTCTATAAGTATTGATAATGAAGAGCTAGAATTTAGTGAAGGATTTACAGAATTGCACACAAAAAGCTATCAAAAAATTCTTTTGAATGAAGGTTTCGGATTAGAAGAGGTGCGCAATTCAATTGAGATTGTGCATGACATAAGAAACCAAGAAATTGTGCACTTAGGTGAGAAACACCCATTTGTATAGGATTGAATGAAGCATGTATTTGTAAAAAAAAAGTTTAAGAAATGAAAAAAAAAGCAATAATAGTATCAGGATATTTTAACCCAATACACAAGGGGCATTTAGAATACTTTAACAATGCTAAAGATTTGGCAGATGAGCTGTTTGTAATCGTAAATAGCGATTTGCAACGGGCGCTCAAAGGGTCAAAAGAATTTCAAAAAGAAGACGAACGTTTATTTATTGTTCAGAATATTAAGGCGGTAGACAGGGCAATTATTTCTGTAGATACAGACAGAACCGTCTGTGCCTCTATACGTACTATTTTTGAAGCCTATGGAGAGGAGTATCAATTGGGTTTTGCAAATGGTGGCGATCAAGATAACAATTCTATTCCAGAAGCACCCATTTGTAAAGAATTGGATATACAATTAATAGATGGCCTAGGAGAGAAGATACAATCTTCTTCTTGGTTGTTAAATAAACAATAAGCATATGAAAATAGGAATTACCTTTTCGACCTTTGATCTATTCCATGCTGGGCATGTAAAGATGTTAGAAGAAGCCAAGCGTCAGTGTGATTATTTAATTATTGGCTTGCAATTAGATCCTTCGATCGATCGTCCAGAGAAAAACAGCCCGTCACAGTCCATTATAGAACGTTATATTCAGCTCAAAGGATCCAAGCACGTAGATGAAATTGTACCCTATGTATCGGAGCAAGATTTAGAAGATATTTTACGTTCTTTTAAGCTTGATGTGCGTATCATAGGAGTTGAGTACAAACAAAAAGACTACACGGGTAGAGACTATTGCGCAGAAAAAGGTATTGAGATCTATTACAACGCTAGAGATCACCGATTTTCTTCGAGCGGACTTAGAAATCAAGTGAAAACAGCAGAAGATAAATAATAAATGAATAAGACAACTAAAATATACATTGCTGGACATAGAGGTATGGTAGGTGCTGCTGTTTGGAGAGCATTAGAATCTAAAGGGTATTCTAATTTAGTTGGAAGAACTAGCAGTGAACTTGATTTAAGAAATCAACAGGCAGTTACTGATTTTTATAAAAAAGAACAACCTGAGGTAGTCATCGATGCTGCAGCAAAAGTTGGAGGTATTTTAGCTAACAATGACTTTCCATATCAATTTTTAATGGAAAACATGCTAATTCAAAACAATTTAATAGATGGAGCTCACAAAGCGGGTGTCGATAAATTTATTTTCTTAGGGAGCTCATGTATCTACCCGAAGTTTGCACCCCAACCTTTGAAAGAAGAATACCTATTAACAGATTCATTAGAACCTACTAATGAGTGGTATGCAATTGCAAAAATTACAGGAGTAAAAGCTTGCCAGGCTATTCGAAAACAATACAACAAAGAGTATATAAGTTTAATGCCTACCAACTTGTATGGGTATTTTGATAACTTTGATTTACAATCTTCACATGTGTTGCCTGCAATGCTGCGGAAATTTCATGAGGCTAAAATAAACAAGCATTCAGATGTAACTTTATGGGGAAGTGGAACTCCTATGAGAGAGTTTTTATTTGTAGAAGACTTGGCAGCCGCTGTAGTATATGCTTTAGAAAATAATTTACCAGAACATTTGTACAATATAGGTACTGGAAAAGATATTACTATTAAAGAATTGGCAGATACCATCCAAAAGATTACAGGACATCGGGGCAATATTCTTTGGGATGATAGTAAACCAGACGGCACTCCAAGAAAACTCATGGATATTTCCAAAATGAAAGACATTGGATGGGAGTATTCAACAGAGTTAGAAGAAGGTATTGAAAAAACCTACCAATGGTTTTTAGATAATATCGATAAGATTAAAGAAATAAAACTATAATTATGAAAGTTGCATTAATAACTGGAATTACTGGTCAAGATGGTTCTTACTTAGCGGAACTATTATTAGAAAAAGGGTACGAAGTTCATGGTGTTAAAAGAAGAGCTTCTTCATTAAATACGGATCGTATCGATCATTTATATCAAGATCCTCACCACCCTAATCAACGATTAAAATTACATTACGGCGACTTAACGGACGCCATGAATTTGACGAGAATTATTGAGGAGTGCCAGCCCGATGAAATATACAACTTAGGGGCCATGTCCCATGTGAAGGTGTCTTTTGATACTCCTGAATACGTAGGTAATGTAGATGGTTTAGGGCCTTTACGGATTTTAGAAGCTGTTCGTTTACTCGGTCTAGAAAAGAAAACAAGAATTTATCAAGCTTCTACTTCAGAATTGTATGGAGGAATGCCAGAGAATAAAAATGAAAAAGGTTTTTATGATGAAAACTCTCCTTTTCACCCAAGGTCTCCTTATGGTGTTGCAAAAATTTATGGTTTTTGGATTACCAAAAACTACAGAGAAGCATATAATATGTTTGCGTGCAATGGTATTTTATTCAATCATGAGTCTCCAAGAAGAGGAGAAACTTTTGTTACTCGTAAAATTACACGAGCGACTGCTAGAATTGCTTTAGGTTTACAAGAGAAAATTTATTTAGGAAATCTAGATGCCAAACGAGATTGGGGTCATGCCAAAGATTATGTTCGAATGATGTGGATGATTTTACAGGCAGAAGAGCCTGAAGATTGGGTCATAGCTACAGGAAAAACTACTACAGTTAGAGAGTTTGTTAGACTGTCTTTTAAAGAGGTAGGTATTGAATTAGCATTTAAAGGTTCTGGAGTCAATGAGAAAGCTTTTGTAGTTTCTTGTAACAACAAACAATTCCAATTAGAGTTAGGTAAAGAAGTACTATCTATAGATCCTTCTTATTTCAGACCAACAGAAGTAGATTTATTAATTGGAGACCCTACAAAAGCAAAAGAGAAATTAGGTTGGGTTGCTGAACATGACCTTAGTTCATTAATAAATGACATGATGCAATCAGATGTGAAACTGATGCAGAAACAAAAATATTTAGAAAAAGGAGGCTACCATAACAATACCAATATTGATTAAAATAAAATTATAAATGAAAAAAATTTTATTAATTTTTGGAACTAGGCCAGAGGCAATTAAAATGGCTCCATTAATCAAAGAGTTTCAAAAACATTCAGATGCTTTTGAAACAAAAGTATGTGTTACAGCACAACACAGAGAAATGTTAGATCAAGTATTGTTTTTTTTTGGTATCACACCCGATTATGATCTCGATTTAATGAAACCAGGTCAAAATTTATACGGACTTACAGCTACAATTATTGAGTCCTTAAAACCAATTCTAGAAGAATTTTCACCTGACTATGTGTTTGTGCATGGAGATACTACTACAACTATGGCAGGGTCCATTGCAAGTTTTTATTCTGGGGCGAAAGTATGTCATGTAGAAGCAGGACTTAGAACAAATAACAAATTATCACCTTTTCCAGAGGAAATAAATCGTCAAATAACAGGTAGAATTTGTGATTATCATTTTGCTCCTACAGAAACTTCAAAAAACAACTTGTTAAAAGAAAATATTTCTGAGGATACAATATTGGTTACCGGAAATACTGTAATTGATGCACTTTTAAATTCTGTAGAAAAAGTGAATGATAATCCAAGGCCGTTTATTCAAGATCTTTCCAAACAAATAGGAGTTCGAGAAGTTGTTTTAGTTACAGGACATCGAAGAGAGAATCATGGTGATGGATTTGAAAGAATCTGTAATGCTTTAAAGACAATTGCACTAGACAATGTAAACCGTTTGGTTATTTACCCTGTTCACTTGAATCCAAAAGTACAGGAACCTGTTAAGAGAATCTTATCAGGGCTTAGCAATGTAATTTTAATTGACCCTTTACCATACCAAGATTTTATTTGGTTAATGAAGCGATCAAAAATCATTATTACAGACAGCGGAGGTGTTCAAGAAGAGGCACCAAGTTTAGGGAAACCTGTTTTAGTTTTGAGAGATACTACAGAAAGGCCAGAAGCTGCAGAGGCAGGGACGGTTTTATTAGTTGGTACAAATGAAAATTTAATTGTTTCAAAAGCATTAGACTTACTAAATAATAAAGATAATTTTGATAAAATGTCAAAGCTTCATAATCCGTATGGAGATGGTTTGGCATCAGCAAGAATTGTAGACTTTATAAAAAGTATAAAATAATGAACTTAAAAGCAGTAACTCTAGGATTAGGACACGCGTGATTACCAGCATCAGTATTAATTACCGCGCATGGCACAAATGTCTACAGTATTATTAAGAAAAGTGGATTGAGATTTATCGTAACTCTAGAGATCATCGACTTTCTTGGAGTGGACTTAGAAAGCAAGTAAAAGAAGTAGAAGAAAATAAATAAGATATGAATATTACAGTTATAGGATCCGGATATGTTGGGCTCGTCTCAGGAACCTGTTTTGCAGAGATGGGAAACAGGGTTACTTGCGTAGATATAGATCCAGTTAAGATTGAAAAACTAAACCAAGGTGTCATTCCTATTTTTGAACCTGGTTTAGAGACCATGGTATTAAAAAATGTAAAGAATAAAAACCTATTTTTCACAACAGCGTTAAACGAAGCTTTACAAAATGCTGAAATCGCTTTTATAGCCGTCGGAACTCCTATGGGAGAAGATGGTTCTGCAGATTTACAATATGTACTAGCGGTAGCCAAATCTATTGGGCAGGCCATGCAAAAAAGATTGATTGTGGTTGATAAATCTACGGTTCCAATAGGAACTGCTGATAAGGTAAAGGCGACCATTCAAAAAGAGTTAGATATACGAAATTCTGATGTACAGTTTGATGTGGTTTCGAATCCTGAATTTTTAAAAGAGGGAGCAGCTATCGTAGATTTTATGAAGCCAGACAGGGTTGTTATTGGAGCTGATTCTGAGATTGCATTTAAAAAAATGAAGGAATTATATTCTCCTTTTTTTAGATCTCATGACCGTTTTATTACCATGGACATCCGTTCTGCTGAAATGACAAAGTATGCTGCCAATGCAATGCTAGCAACTAAAATATCTTTTATGAATGAAATTGCCAATATCTGTGAAAAGGTAGGGGCGGATGTAAACCAGGTTCGAATCGGAATTGGTTCAGATCATCGGATAGGCTATGGCTTTATATATCCAGGTGCTGGTTATGGAGGTTCTTGTTTCCCTAAAGATGTAAAGGCACTTACTAAAATAGCCAAAGAAAATGGCTATACTGCGCAATTGATAACCGCCGTTGAAGAAGTAAATGATGCACAGAAATTAGTGATCGCTCAAAAAATAGTAAGGCGTTTTGGAGAAGACCTAAGCGGATTTACTTTTGGTATTTGGGGTTTGGCCTTTAAACCAGGAACCGATGACATGCGAGAAGCACCAGCGATTTATGTGATAAAGGAATTAGTAAGTAGAGGTGCTAGAATAAAAGCATACGACCCAAAGGCTATTAATGAAGCAAAAGAGCATTACCTGAAAGGAGTTCAAAATATTACCTACGTAGCATCGAAGTATGATGTTTTAAAAGACTCAGATGCATTGGTGTTACTTACTGAATGGAAAGAGTTTCGTTCACCTGATTTTGAAGAGATTAAAACACAATTGAAAACTCCAATTATTTTTGACGGCAGAAATCAATACAATGCATTTAATTTAGAAGAAAAAGGATTTGAGTATTTTCAAATAGGGAGATAAAATGATCTTTCCTATTGATAAATACAATAAGGTTAAATGGTACTGTTTTTTAAAGATTTTAAATCTAAACACCTCAATTTTTTTACGCTGTAATTTATTCTTAAGATTTAATAAGAAGTAGAGACTTTTCTAACAATTATTATATAACCTCCCTTTCGTTTTAAATAATTCCCTCATTACCTTGTATTCTGCTGGTAAATACGGAAAAAATAATAAAAAGAAAAACAATAAGAAAAGGCAAAATAACTTTTGATTTTTTTTTGCG
>Ga0308010_1001559_pt1 | contig 12625 bp, 4 predicted proteins | sample Neamet129_FD_202368 | JGI IMG/M metagenome (GOLD analysis project Ga0308010, IMG submission 202368) | Marine microbial communities from water near the shore, Antarctic Ocean - #129 | ecosystem: Environmental > Aquatic > Marine > Unclassified | place: Southern Ocean | collected 2014-07-24 | reverse complement strand
TGGCTTGACCCATATTCCCCAACAATAGTTAGCCAGTGGGACTGTAATCCCCAATAACACCATAACTATTGTAGGTGGATAAAACGTCTTTATTAGCGAGCAGGCCAGATAAATTCCACTCTTATGCCACCAGGCTCATTACACATCATGTGCTTTCTTGGGCCTTCGCCTACAAACTCTGGCGCAAACTCTATTTCTACATCTGAGTTGCCACACAGCTTTTCATGTAGCTCATTTAATTGCATTTCAGAACACACTTCCAAAGCAATATGGTGAAGCCCTACGTTCTTCCTGCGGTGAAATGCTTGCACATCAAAATTATGATCTACCTGCCATAGAGTAAGCCGCACAACCCCATCTGTGACTGCTGATCGGGGGTAAGATTCATCTCTTCCTGACTCTGCCCAACCTAGGTTATCAACAAAAATGAGACTGATTGATCTAGGTTAAATACTGACAAGCCTAGGTGATTCATTCCGTTGGTAATACTCATGCTTATTCCTTTGGTTTAGCCTACTATTTGCATTATAGCCTAGGCCTTTGTCAAATATAAATCGCCTATGGCTGTGATTGCCCCCTGAAGCGGTTCAACGTCTACGGCCTTAACGCCAAAACATCATCAATGTCTTTTGCACTATGGCGCTCCGGAAGCAGCTCCCATTTTTCACCTGCATAGCTGTTGACTATGCGTCCGCGTTGCACGCCTTCACGTAGCTCTAGTTTTTTGGCCCAGCGCATTACGTGGGTGTAGGTTTCCACTTGGAGAAATTGCGCCGCATCATATAAGTTGCCTAGCACTAAGTTGCCATACCAAGGCCAGATGGCCATGTCAGCAATGGTGTAGTCTTCACCGGCAACAAAGCTATTGGTCGCCAGTTGTTTGTCTAACACGTCTAGCTGACGCTTGGTTTCCATAGCAAAACGGTTAATAGGATACTCTTGTTTTGTGTCTGCATAGGCGTAAAAATGGCCAAAACCACCACCTAAAAAAGGTGCAGAGCCTTGCGCCCAAAACAACCAGTTGAAAACCTGTGTGCGCTTAGCGGAAGCTTTGGGAAGAAACTTACCAAACTTTTCTGCAAGGTGCACAAGAATGGATGCCGATTCAAATACATTGATATGTTCATCGGTGGTTTTATCAAGTAACGCAGGTATTTTTGAATTTGAGTTAATCGCCACAAACCCTGAGGAAAATTGCTCTCCTGTGCCTATATTGATCAAAAAAGCATCATACTCAGCTTCTTTTATCCCTAGGGCAAGAAGCTCTTCTAGCAAGATGGTTACTTTTTGGCCATTGGGGGTACCAAGTGAATAAAGCTGGAAACCATGGTCTCCAATAGGTAGCTCTTGCTCAACCCTTGCGCCAGATTCTGGACTATTAATACTGGCCCACCGGTTGCCGCCCTTTACATCATTAACCCACACTTTGGGTGGCACGTATTGATTAGTCATTGTGTGTCCTTGAATTAAAATCTGCTACATTTTAATAATGTTCTAGGCTAATTTCAAACTAAATAACATTTACACCAACACGATGCCTTCATCCACCAAAGATTGAATATTCATAGATGTGTTTAACCCACTGGCATGAATTGAATCTTCTAACAATATACTATAGCTATCGGTGACAAAAGTGCCCTCGCCGGTACGGGAAATCTGAAGGGATGCATCATCATCCAAAAAGCTTAGTTGAATATAGTCTTGTAAACTTTTGGTGGGCTGCAGTATTTCCAACAAATAGCTTAGATCTAGCACGTCTTTTTGGCCTACATTAAAGCCCTTCACAATGTCTGTGCCACTAGTGAAAGCGTTGTCTGCTTGGCTAGCCGCCGGTAACCACTGAAAAGTATCAGCACCTTCGCCACCAGCTAATGTGTTACCACCTTCTACACCCGCAACAATAAGCAGGTCATCGCCAGATCCACCTGTGATAGTATCGCTTCCACCGCCACCAAACAATGCCAAGCCATTGGTAGATGCTTCATAGTTTAGCGTGTCTTCTTCATCTGTACCCAATATCCATAGGCTATGGTCTAGCTCTTTTTGCTGGATGCTCATAAGCCCATTTGCATCAAGATTTAGTGTCAGAACCCCTTCTGCCAAACCATGGCTAATAGTGAGCTGCGTGCTGGTTTGCAAAACTTCGCTAATATCAACAACCCCAGAACTAGAGTCTAAGCTATAGTCACTTGTAGTTTGCTCTTGCACGCCTAATAGCTGGGAAAATGTCAAAGTAATACCCGTGTCGGTTTGAACAAGGCTGGTGACTGCCGGTGAATAAAAGGTGTTTTGTATAGCTTGAATTTCATTGATGAGACTTTGGTCTTTTACTGCGACCCATACTGCTTCGCTTGCGTTACTTGCGGTAAGCCCTATTTCAATATCGTCATTTCCTAACCAACGAATGACGTAATCATGAAGGCTGTCAAAATCACTGACCATGCTTTGAGCTTGGGCAACAGTATGGTCTTTGTTACTATCATTGAGCACAAAATAATCGCTACCCTTACCCCCCGAAACAGTATCTCCTTCATTAAACCAAACAATATCTCTACCATCACCACCTTCAAGGGTAGAGTGGTTACCATAGCTAATAATGGTATCTTGGCCTGCACTGCCTGACAACCAGTTGCCTCCCATCTGAGAGCCTACTAAAAGGTCATCACCATATCCGGCAAAGGCATTTTCAAAGCTAGCTCCTGCAATTATATAGGCGTTTACTTCGGCCATTTCAAGATGCCCATAACGACCCAGTTTTATGGTGATATTGCTATTCATTGCCGACGCCATGATGCTGTCATTGCCGCCATCCCTATCATTTAAAGATTGCATTTGATGACGGCCATCTTCATCAGCATCATCCCATTGGCTGGAAATTTCTTCGGTATATATGTATCGATCGTCTACTTGATCTATTTGACCATAGAATAGAAGTTCGACATTTTTCGCTGTAGCAGCATTTGTGACATCTTCTGTGTGCTGGAAAATGAGCTTCCACTCGCCTTCACTAGATTCGCCCCAAAACCTACGACTGTTCATTTGTAAGTTTTGATTGTAACTATTCACGACTGCTGCCTGGCTAATCTCACTGATGGTACCCGAGGGCGAAACCAACCAAAAGTGCAGCTGCTTCATATGCGCCGATGATAAATGCAGCTTGATGGTCACCGACTCTAAAGTGACATTATCATCAGAGGTTAAAACTATTTCAGTCAATACATTGGCACTGGCAGAGACCGTGTGCGAAGTGCTGTCCAAATTGCTGTTATGCCACCACCAATCCTGTTCGTTAGCAGAGCTTTGGTTGCCATAAACGAGTGCAGAATATCCGGATTTTAACCAATCGTCACTTAACCGTGTTGCATTGTAGGCATTGATAACACCAAAACCATAAGTAGAGGAAAAATGCAGCCCTTGGCCATTTAGTGTGTTTGCTTCATTAAGACTAAAAGCCTGATCATTGACAGTGCCCGACACCGTATACGTGGCTGTATAGGCTATAATTTGCTGCACATCCCGATAACCTAGATCTGGATTTTTTTGCACCATCAGCGCGGTAATTCCAGCAACTAAAGGCGCTGCATGGCTAGTGCCCCCACCTCCTGCCGCCGCGATGTGAAGCCCCTCTCCTTGATTACTAAAACCAGTAACAGTGCCACCACTGTTGAATAATGCCCCTACAGGGATAGCTCCAGCGGACTTAGTTGATGTGAGCTGTGCAACGTTACTTCCGTAGTGATTGCCAGCTGAAATAGTGACAATGGCGCCTAACCCCCCCCTGCCAGTGATCACCTGATTGGAGAATGCCCATATGCTAGTAATATGAGCCCCTCCATTTGACACACTCCAGTTCTCAACATGAACTTTGTCTTTTGATAGTGTCGATTGAGACATAATAGTCGCATTATACGCAGACCCCGTGAACCCGCTCTCTAAGCCACCTGCTGCTCGCTGTGCCACTCCATGTGCGTGGGAGCTAGCGCTTACTCCAGTGGATGCTGTAGTCGCATCGACGTTATTTTTTGAAAAGGAGCCAGCTTCTGGGTCAAGCTTGCTACCTTCATGTATATTAATCCGAATGCCTTGTCCGTCTAGGCCAATATTCCAAGCTTCTTCTATTTGGCTATAATTTTTATAATCTTCCCAATATCTAGCGGCTTCTATCCACGGATCAATCTCAATGAATGTTGTTGCTTTTGATCGAGTATGCCATGTGGCACCTTCTAAAAATTGATAGGTAATATTTACAGAATATGACCCACCAGCCCTTTTCGCTGTGTTAAGTTGCAGCTTAGATAGATCAGACCCACTAACAGTCCAGTCTCCACTTATTTCAGATTTACTGCCAGCAGAAAGGCTCCAATCGTCTTCAAGACCAGTCACAACGACTCGCCAATCTGCATCCAGATTAGTATCGATACTGCGTATGTCATATTGGATTTTTGAACCCGCCCTAATCGAAAACTCCTGTATAAGAGGAGTCAGTGGACTGACACTGTCAATCACGATAGGTATCGTCCAATGGTAGCTTTCATCATTAGCGTTCCCCAAACTATCAAAGATAGTGTGAGCCTTTAAAGTGAAACTACCAAGAGTTGCTTCTGATGCATCTACGTCCATCGCTATATCGCGACTAGTGCCACTGCCAGAAACGACTATGTTGTTAAACCCAAATGCTGATACAGCCGTGGCTGTTAAATCAACCCCAGGATCTTCTGAAAAAGTAACCGTTAAAGTAACTTTATCTCCAGCACCTAGATCAGCGGCATCAGTGTTTGATTCAATAGACAGTATTGTGGGCATCACCGTATCTAATTGAACAGTTTTTGATACTAGTGTGGAAATAAAGCTCCCATCAGCCTGCGTTTGATTTACCTTAAGTACGCCTGCAGCATTTTGGGCATCAGAGGGAGCCTGAATGCCAAAAAAGTTATTGTTATTAAAATAACTAACACTCCATAAGCCTTCACTATCGCTGAGAACTACTGCACTTTTTTGGTCTGCCCAGTCTAGCTGAACATAAGTATTGGCACCTACGGTTCCAGAAAACGTAATTTCATCGTTATAGTCACTCTTGTTAAAGGTAACGTCATGACTAGTATAGTCTGTGATCGCGTTAGGCTTAGTAGGTACGATGTTATAATCCAATTTATCTTTAATGTCGCTTGACAAAATATTTGCCCATTGTTCATCTTGATCTGCAATAAAGATTTTAGTACCCACAATTGGTGCACTAATTAATTGGTAGTTAAAAAACAAGCTATCACTTCCAGCCCCACTCACATAAGTTGCCTGGAGCTGTGTATCACCTATATAAAAATTCAATAATACCGAAGGGTCTATGGTAACAACATCAGAAAACATGAGCTCCAACGTCATTATGTCTCCGGAGGCTAGCTGATCATTGAGGGTGCCTTGATGCGTTATAGATGAAGATAGCAGCGTGGTTTCATAAATTACAATTTGTGCGGCATTGGACGTGATGTCACCAGAATAGCCACCAGGAAAGGTTTGTCTTATTTGAATCTGGCCAATGGCGTAAGTGCCACCGTCTAGGATGAAAAAATCTGAACTTCCCGTATCCCAAGTGATACCACTATCTAAACTAAACGCCCATTGTGTATTAACACCATCACTATTTACAGTAATTTTCCGATTGCTAAGAATAGAGTCAAACTCTGGGACATTAAGCGCAAGAGAATGGTTAGGGTTTGTAGTAAACGCATTTTCACTAAGGCCATTCACTTGAGCGACAGGGATTCCAGCATTCGCATCCAATTGCGCAGTGGTGTAGCCAGTCATGTCAGAGTCACTGAGGTATATTTTCGACTCAAGGAGACGCCTACCCCAGCCAGATCGTCCGACTGCCTTTACTGAACTGATCGTATACCAACTCCCTAAGTCGACTTGAACCCATACTTCTCCTACATTGGATGTTTCAGTGAAGCTCGACGAATTGGAGTCCGTTAGCACTGAAGAAGTCCCATTAGCCCAACTGAACTGAGTAGGCCTTCCAGCTGCAACGTTGACCCCTTCAGAGAAGACTTCAAGCTCACTGATGGCTAATAAAGCACTCGTCTCCTGGTAATGCCCTGATACAACCTTCTTCCTAACCATAACATAGCGATAGCTTTGCACTTGTTCCATCGATAGAGCGGTATCTGTGACCGTCACAGCAACATCATTAATAGCTACATTGTCATCGCTATCTCTGGCGTTTAAAGTGTAGGTATAGACATTATTAGCGTCAACATCCTCTGGGTTATCGAAGTCTTTTGCCACCATGCCTACTCTACCTGTGGCACTATCCACAATAAAATGAGCAGCATCTTCTCCTCCTAAGCTGTAGATAACAGCACCAATCGCACCACCTGATAATATTGGAGCTACAGCGCTATAAACTGTATTTTCGGCCACACTGCCATTGGCAGAAGCTGAAAAAAACAAATTAGCAGTTTCAACATTTGCATCAATTACAGTCACAAAAACTGAGTCAGTAACAGCATTTCCATCTGTATTGGTAGCTTTTAGTGTGTAAACATAAGTATTGTTAGCATCACTGTCTACTGGGCTTTCAAAGTTTTTGGCGGCCATGCGCACCGCTCCGGTAGCGCTATCGACAGTAAAGGAAGAAGCATCTGAGCCTTGTAAGGTGTAGATTACACTTTGTGTGGCATCTGTTAGGATCGGTATGGGGGCCCTGTAAATCGTATTTTCAATCACCTGGTTGTCTGGGACTGGGGCTTCAAAAAAAAACCCACTCGCTTCAAATGTCGCACCTTTAACAGTCACAAGCACTGAATCCATTGCAAAGTTACCATCTGCATCTGTGGCTATTAATGTGTAATAGTAAGTGTTGTTAAGATCCTTATCTGCAGGGCTCTCAACGCTTCGTGCAGTCATACTTACCACACCTGTGGTGCTATTCACTGCAAAGTCATCTGCATCAACGCCTTCCAATGTGTAGATTACATCTCCGATAGGGCTGCCATTTAAAATGGGATCTCCTGAGTCATAAGCAATACTTCCGATCACAGTGCTATCTTTGATCGCTGATAAGGTTAACAAAGCACTGGCAACAGTCACATTGGCTGTACTGATAACTTCGTTGCCATTAGTGTCGCTCACAGTGGCCTTTACAGTTAACTCATATGCTGTGGGATAAAGTACTGCTACATGTTTGCCAGAAGAGGTTTCTGAGTATGGCTCATCATGAAGAACCCTCCAGTGCTGTCCATCCACAGACACAGAGACTGATGCATGGTTATAAGTTCTCCCAGGGTAGTATCGCCATACATCAACACTACTTAAATTACGCACTTCCTGCCCAAGGTCAAACTGTATTATATTGGTGGTATTGAAGTTTCCAGAAAGGGCTATATAGTCATCGCTACCAGTAACACCATTTACAATTTTTTCAATATTTGATACGTTATCAACCTGATTTAGAGTTCCATCAGCATCTTGTTCAAAAGAGGTTATGTATTGCTCAGCATTAAGTACTAAGTTTTCTCCTTGGTCATCCAAAATTGAAATTTCTACTAAATGAGACCACTGATTAGCAGTACTATTTGCTTGGGCAACTCGGACAAATCTATATGTAGGTCTTACGTCAAAATCATCTCCCCAATTGCCATCTGAACCTACCACTGCCTCCTTATTAAAAGTTACAAATGGCGCTATATAACCGCCTTCGGCTTTCGCACTTACTTCAATAGTTAGGGTTTGGCCTTCTGCACCTATTGCAGAACCTTTTACGCTGAAACCACTTAAATCAGCAGCCTTACCACTACTGATAGCTGGAAGGGCATCGATAAAAATATTTGGTTGAGATGTATCTAGCACCATTTCGATACTAAACTCTGTAACAGCATCACCTTCTAGGTTACTAACATTTGCAGCTACAACCAAGCTTTCATTATCAGGCAAAGCCGAAAGATCAATTGCGCCATCAAAGACATTATCAAAGATAGTGGCCATAGCAACCACACCACCGATTTCCACTGTAACTGTTTGTCCATTGGGAATGTTCTTCGTGGTACCACCAAACTGGACCTGTGTGGTTAGGTCTGCACTATTAACTACGTCGTCATTGGAAACTGACAATGTCATTATCGCTGCTACCGTATCCACCACTGTATATTCATTGGAATCAATACTTGATACCGGATTATTGCCAGCAACATCACTCCAATCCGTATTTACTGTAACGACATTTGCGGCATCTGAAGTGATCGCAGAAGCTGTCAACACTGCCCTGAAGATTTTATCATTTAAGCTGTCCATGGTTAAGCTACTGATAACACCATTGGTAGCGGTAATATTTCCCTCTGAGAGATTTTTAGGGATTTCGCTAAAAGTTAAAGTGATCGTAGCTGACTCCCCAATATTTAAAACACTTTCATCTAACAAAATTGATACAGTGGGGGGCGTACCATCAACATGAACAAACGGTCCAGTATTGAAGGAATAGACAAACCCATTGCCTTTTGCATCAGTAACATTTTCAGCTAACTCGGCTGTTAAGGCTACTTCGTTGAGGGTGACTTGTCCTTTTTGTCCACTGCTTACAGTGTAGGTTAATACTCGTGTTGAGCTGCCACTGGTTCCCGACCAATAAGCTGCGGTTCCTACCCCTGCAATTTCAAAGATAGTGCTATTTGTGCCGCTAGTTAAGCCTTCAACGTTTCCATCAAAGGTGATGGTCAAGGCGATGTCATCACCAATTGAATCACCACCATTAGCTAAGGCAAGAGCGGGGGGTACATACCGACTGAGGGTAGGGGCTAAGGTGTTGACCGCTAACGAGACTGCTTGAGAGCCCGTATGTGTGCCATCGGTTACCTCAACGTTAAAGTTATAGTCGTCCTTTATGTCCGTATTTGCTGCTGCCTTAATTTTGACATCACCTGTGTTGCTATTGATCTCAAAAAAACGCGCATCACTGCCTGTTAAACTAAAGCTTAATGTGTCACCTGTATCTGCATCCAGTGCTTCAGCCGTGTAAACCATAGCAAAGTTTGAACCATTTTCATCAATTTTTTTGGCTGTCGCGGCCGAGGTAATCACTGGCATATTGTCGTTCAGATTACTAACACTCACTCTGATGTCGTCAGTGGCTGAATTACCATCATCGTCAGTGACTCTCAAGGTGATCGCATAAGTGTTATCAGCGTCAATGTCAGCTGGATTTTCAAAATCTTTTGCTGCCATCTTTACCACGCCTGTGACACTATCTACCGTAAAGTGGGCAGCATCTTCGCCTTCTATGGTATAGGTCACGGCTCCAACTGGACCTCCTGATACAGACGGCACATCAAATGTATAGGCCTGGTTTTCTGATAGCTCTGTGTGAGGAATATTAGATAAATCTAAATTTACTGCAACAGCCTTTGTCGCAGAACTTTCGACGAGCTCACCAACGTTTTTACCATCTGTATAAGATACTTCTACAGTGATGGTTTTACCTACTTCACTTTGAGTCAGTGTGTTCGATTTTTGTGTAGCACCTGAAATATCGATGCTATTTGCTTGCCATTGGTAAGAAAACGCGCCGTTTCCATCTGCATCGTTCAGCGTACTAGTTAGGGCCGTTAATGTTTGATTTTTTTCTACTATTCCACTGATGGCAACACTGCCAGATGGCGCCTGGTTTTCTGAATTTTCTCCACCTAGCAGACGGGATGCCTCTCCTGCTCCAATTCCAGATCTAAAAGCACTCTCTACTAACATTGACTTGACTGAAGCCGACAGGACGAGACTTGTCCCATTTAGGTTTAGATTATTGGTAATGTCATCTATGACCGTTGCTGTAGTATGGGAGGGTGATAATTGCTCTGCCGCAGAAATAATCGCCAGAACCTGGCCATATGCATTAGCATCAGATGTACTATTACCATCACTGTCAATGGTTGTTTTTACTTGTGCCCGTGCAAGATCTATATCGCTGCCCAAGCCGAATGCTTCAGCCACCATTTTGTTGGTGCTGTTAACGTAGTCCACTGGTTTATCGATAAAGACAGCGTCGCCGTTATCAGTAATACCTAACGCTTTTGCTGCTATGGTCGATAAAGGGCTAATGGATAAGGTTATCGCAGACTCGGTATTGTCTACGGTAGCCACAACATAAAGCTCCGCAGTCATATTGGTCTCAAGACCTGTTGCCTCATCAATGTAATCAGCTGATGCATCTGTGTCTTTTAGATGAGCGATTACAATACCAGAGTATCCGGTGGTATCGGTGTATGTGTAAGTGTGGCTTATGGAATCATATTCCATTACACCTATCTTGGTACCATCCGCCTTATACAGATTAATTTCAGTGCCCATACCGCCATTAATTTCTGGACCAAGGAAAACGGATAAGTTATATACTTTTGACACTGCCAATGTGGCCAGTTTGACTAAGCTTGGCAGCAACAAATCACCAATGGATGACAAATTATCAAGAGTGCCTGTACCACCTGGAACCCACCCAAACCCTGACCCAGATTCAGGATTTACAGACGGGCTAAGACTGTTCTCAATGTCTGTCGTTGGATCGATTAAGCCTTCTAATAGATCCTGATCACCATGCATGTATACAATGGATGATGTGTCACTAATTTGCCTAACATCATTGGTAACACCTTGAGATGTAATCGTATGTCCATTATTGCTTTCGTCCGCAACCGTTACTGAACAAAACTGATCATTGGCTTGTTCAGAATTACTGTCTGCATTGCTGACAGGGTCACAAAACAAAAAATAATCAACAAAAACAACCTTACTCCCATCCTCATGGACAATGATAAGGTCATCAAGCTTTCTAATCGCAATAAGGTTATTTAATAACACCTTCTTGCCCACGACATTGTTGCCCAGAATGTAATGGGCGCCCATGCTCATGTTTATTACTATAGTCTCTTTATTTGTAACTAGTTCCTTATTCATGTCAGTCGTAAGTGCAGTATAGATGTCTGTTATGCCACTGCTAGGAGTTATAGATAAGAAAAACATGTGACTAATCCAAAATAATATTAAATTATAATTGCGCCAACAAGCCCAAGTTAAGCCAGTCTAGAGCTACAGGGACCAGTGACAAAAAAGCTGTTTCCAGAAAACTGAGTCCCGTACTTGGCTAATGGTCACTTACATTCTCGATGGCTTTCAATATGGCTTGTTCAAAACTGCTGTAAAAACACTGTAAAAACGACACATACTATACCACTATATTAATATCATAGTCTTATAATTACATTATATTACAATCTGCTTTTTAGATTCTAGTGAAACATAGACCTCAATCAAAAGAGGATTAAGTTAGCTTGGGGAATTCTATCTTAGGACACCGATCCATCACCACAGTAATGCCTGCAGCCCTAGCAGTGGTTGCGGCATCTGCGTGATAGATACCTAGCTGCATCCACACGACTTTAGCGCCTTTGGCGATGGTTTCATCAATCAGGGCAGGCATAGCTTCGCTTGTGCGAAAACAATCAACCATGTCTATAGCAAAGGGAATAGATGCTAAGCTTTGGTAGCAGGTGAGGCCTAAAATCTCTTTGTGCTTGGGGTGCACTGGCACCACTTGGTAGCCTAGCTTTTGCAAATACACAGCTACTTGATGACTTGCACGATGAGGCTTGGGAGACAAGCCCACCACGGCGATAGTTTTTACCTGATCGCGTATACGTTTAATGTCGTCATTGTTTAAGCCGTCTATGGCCATGTGTTACTCGCCGCTGTAAACACAGCCAGAGGTGCAGGTTTCTTTTAGTTCTAAACGTGAAAGCTGAGGTAGCACGGGCTTTAGCTGCTGCCAAATCCACTTCACCATCACTTCACTAGTAGGGTTTTTTAGGCCTTTGATGTCGTTTAGGTAGTTGTGATCTAGCTGCTCATAAAGAGGCTTAAACACCTTCTTAATGTCGCCAAAGTCCATGATCCAACCTGTGGTTTCGCCCACTGGGCCACTCACTACGATGCGCAAGGAAAAGGTGTGCCCGTGCAGGCGCCCACACTTATGCCCTGCTGGCACATTGGGTAAAAAGTGAGCTGAGTCAAAGCTAAAGTCTTTGTATATTTCCATTATCGGATGCCTGTAATTTTGTGAGTTTGCAAGCTTAAGCGCCATTGGGGGTGTTGCATGCAATAGTCTATGGTTTGTTGCACGTAGTTGTCGTCATCACTAGAGGTAGCAATATACGACTTATCTAAGGGCTGTAGGTAGTGATTTTCAAAATCTAAGTCAATAAATTTTTCTGGCATAGCGTGGCGCTGTGGATACACTAGTTTTAGTTCGTGGCCTGTCATTTGGACGATTTGGGCAGTGCCCTTGGGACTAACACAGATCCAGTCGATAGTCGCAGGCACGGGCAGTGTGCCATTGGTTTCTATGGCTATCTCAAAACCTTGCTCGTGTATCTGGCTGACTAACTCTTCATCTACTTGCAACATAGGTTCGCCGCCTGTAAGCACCACTAGCGGATGCCCTGGCATGCCTTCTGGCCAGCAGCCTGCTATGAGCTGGGATAAATCTTGTGCCGTATAGCGGCCTCCTAAGGTGCCATCCACGCCCACAAAATCTGTGTCACAAAAGTCGCAAATGCTTACGCCACGGCGCGCTTCACTTCCGGTCCAAAGG
>Ga0308010_1001557_pt1 | contig 12632 bp, 10 predicted proteins | sample Neamet129_FD_202368 | JGI IMG/M metagenome (GOLD analysis project Ga0308010, IMG submission 202368) | Marine microbial communities from water near the shore, Antarctic Ocean - #129 | ecosystem: Environmental > Aquatic > Marine > Unclassified | place: Southern Ocean | collected 2014-07-24 | reverse complement strand
TCCTTATACCCCATGCTTTAATTCCTTGCATAGAGGCCTTAGCCAAAGGTAGCTCTCCGCGTTTAACCAGTAATCTTCCAATAGATTGATAGGAATGGCCATTTTGATTATGGTAACCCACCCGCACAATCTCACCACTGTCCATTTCTATCCGCCCTGACCCCTGAATTTGCAAGAAAAATAACTCAACAGCATCCTCAACCCATAAAAGTTCATGCCCTTGTAAAGGAGATGGATCACTCTCGATCTCTGCACGACTGTAATAGGAAACTATTTTTTGACCTTCCAGTCGCCCTCTTAACCGTAAATGTTTAAGCTTTGGGTGTGCATTTCCCAAGTCTACAACAAGTAACCCTTTGGGCGCCTTATAGAGAGGAAAGCGATAGCGATCTGATAATTTACGACTGCCTTTTAATAAAGGTTCATAATAACCAGTGATAAGACCATCGCTACTACCATTAGAATTTAATACCTGATATGGCTTAAAATTATGTTCAAAGAATTTATGTAATATAGCGTTATCATTTCTCTGTACTGAGGCCGCAAGTTTACAAGGTTTCATCCATATCTTCTGATTCCTTAAAACTTTACAGCTCTGTAAAAAAGCATCTAAAGCCGGACGAATATCATCACCCCTCCAACCGGGCAACGCACTCCAATTAGTTACTTTTAATGTTGCCACATCTGGTGAAACCACATGTGATGGAATAACTCGTGTGACAGCATGAGTTGGAACTACTGGTGTTAGCGACCCTTCTGGACTAGAAAAAGGAATTATTGACCCAGTTGAGCACGCATTAAGAAACAGTATGAGTGTGGCGCTAAAAAATCTTAATTGGTTTTTCATTGAATATTGGTTAAAGTTGTACTTTATAAATATACAGGAATCATTAAAAAATGTGGGTAATACTATTGGAAATAGTTGTAGCAGTAACATTAGCATTCATTATCATATGGTGGACTCTACCCCGAAAAAAAAATGATAAGAAAGAAGACTGATATTAAGTATTAGAATATCCCTGATTCCTACTAGTACCTACAAATACAAATTATGTTCATTTGTGATTCCCTATTAAGAAACATAATAAACCTCTACTTTCTTATAGTAGGTACCAGATTAATTCTGCGTAAAGAATTTAATAGTAAGCATTCCCAGTACTGTCATCACCAATGAACCAAAAAGATGAGAAGAAATTATGGCGAAGGCCCAGCTATACTGCTCGCGTAATAACAACGTAACAGTTTCAACAGAGAATGTAGAAAAAGTAGTCAGGCCACCTAGAAACCCAGTAATAATAAACAACCGAGCCTCTGTAGGTACTGTAGTGTTTTGAAAAAAATACTCGGCTGCTATCCCAATGAGATAGCAGCCAATCAGATTCGCCGCCAGAGTACCCAAAGGAAGAGTCGGGAAGATTGCGTTTAGCATCAAGCCAAATCCCCAGCGAAGCCATGCTCCCAATGCCGCACCCACTCCTATTGCAATTAACGCGTAGACACCCATTCGCTACCCAGAAATTAATAATCTTTGAAGATACAGTAATGATAAGCACTGATTATCATATCGGAATCCACATAAAGTTCATGCGGGCATGGCCCTTAATTCTTACTCTCTCGTAACATTTCAGCTGCATGTTTACGGGTAGTCTCTGTAATTTTCACACCACCCAACATGCGTGCAATTTCTTCTATTCTTTCCTCATCCTTAAGCACAGTAACATGGCTCAGAACATTCCCACCATTGTCCGAGTCACCAAATTTAGCAACCTGCCATTGCTGATTACCTGCAGAGGCAACTTGCGCTAAATGTGTAACACACATCACCTGACGCTCTATCCCTAATTTTTTTAAAAGCTCTCCGACAATCTCTGCGACTCGCCCGCCTATACCTGCATCAACCTCATCAAATATCAACGTTGGCACTACACTAACCTTACTAGTAATAACCTGTATCGCAAGACTTATTCGGGACAATTCTCCACCAGATACAATTTTTGCTAAGGGACCCAAATCCATCCCCTGATGAGGGGACACTTCGAACTCAATTTTCTCCATACCATGGACATTTCCTTGCTCCAAAGGCACCTGCTTGACTGAAAACCTTCCGCCTTCCATCGCTAAAGTCTGCATAGCAGCAGTAACTTGCTGAGTAAGCTTTTGGGCCGCGCCATCTCTCACTACACTCAATTTTTTTGCAAGATTTAAGTATATATCTTTAGCAGTTGCCTCTTCCTTTATCATCGCTTCGCCATCACCAATTTGGTTAAGTCCATCTAATTTCTTAGTACATATTTTTAATAAATTGGGTATTTCATCCGGGACAACACGATATTTTCTGGCGGCAGCATGAACAACAGTTAGTCGTTCTTCCATTTCTCGCAAAATTTTAGGATCGAGATCAAGACCTTGCTTATACCGTTCCAACTCATAGACTGTTTCTTGTAGTTGAATTTGCGCAGAATCCAGCATATCAAGCACACCTTTTAGGTCGGCATCGTATTGAAGCAAACCTTTTAAATGAGAAGTCACTAAATTAATCTGACCAAGAGAGGCGGATTCACTCTCTGATAATATCTCTAAGCATTTATGGACAGCCTCTATTAGGCTTGCGGAATGAGCTAATCTACTATGATCAGACTTAAGGGCCTGCCACTCATCAGATGAAAAATTTAATGCCAAAAGCTCTCGACTTTGTAATTCTAGCTCCTCTCGCTCCTGCTCAAAGGAGGAAGCATTCTGCTCCCATTCTATACGTCTCTTTTGTAAGCCTTGCCAATGACGAAAACCAGTAGCGACCTCCTTTACAAGCTCACGACTCCCAGAGAATCTATCTAATAAGTCCCGTTGCTCTTCCGTACGCAATAATGATTGATGCTCATGCTGTCCATGTATATCAACTAGTTTCCCTCCTGCCATACGTAGCTGCTGTAGGGTGGCAGGACGACCATTAATAAAACCACGGGAACGCCCGCCAGCTTCTATGACCCGACGCATTAAGCACACATTGTCTTCATCCCCATGCCCTTCTAGATCATTTTCGCGTAGCCAAACCAGTAATTCCGGAGATTCGCTCACATCAAACTCTGCACTTATTTCAGCACGCTTACTACCATTGCGCACCTGACCTGCATCACTCCGTTCACCTAATGAAAGTGAAAGTGCGTCTATCAAGATCGACTTACCTGCCCCAGTTTCGCCTGTAAGAACAGTAAATCCTCGGCCAAACTCCACCTCCATCCTATCAACAATAACAAAATCTCGAATGTTTAAAAACCTTAGCATAATGATAAATAAACTGCTTATTTTTAGGAAAACCCACTCCATCCAAGCTTCTCTCGCAACATACGATAGTAGCTGTGACTAGAGGAGTGCAGTAATCTTGCGGTGTGAGGAGAACGGCGAATTACGACTTTGTCATTTTTATTTAAATTAAAATGAGAATGACTATCTGAATGGATACGAGCACCTTCAGTACGGTGCATCAAAATCTCAACCGTAGCCTCTGGCCCTACTACGATGGGTCGGTTACTTAATGTATGCGGACTAACTGGCACCAAAGCAATCAAATCGAGCCTAGGATGTAAAATCGGTCCCCCACAGGATAGGGCGTAAGCTGTAGAGCCTGTAGGAGTAGAGATTATCAGACCATCTGATCGTAAAGAATATACATATTCTCCATCAATATGTACTTCAAATTCAATCATTCCTCTACCATTTCCCCTATTCACAGCCACATCATTGAATGCCAAAGCACTAAACAAACTATCTTTACCACGTATCACTTCAGCAGAAAGCAACATCCGCCTCTCAGTAACATAATTACCTTCAAAAATAGAACTTAAAGTCTCTAGCATGGTCTCAATAGAAAGGTCTGTGAGAAACCCAAGCCGACCTTGGTTGATTCCAACCAGCGGCACATCAAAAGGAGCCAGCCTGCGTGCAATATTAAGCATGGTGCCATCACCACCTAGAACAACTGCCAAATCAACCTTCAAACCTATCTCATCTAAAGTCAGAATAGGATATTTTGTCTCCGGAATATTTGACGCAGTAAGACTATCCAATACTACAACAAGATTGCGATTTTCTAGAAATTCTCCTAGACGCAGAAGTGGCGCCATAATTTCAGGATTATTATACTTACCAATTAGAGCTATAGTTTTAAATAAAGAATTCATTACAAAGTTAAATATGAACCAACCATAATATAAATTTAGTGGCGCTACCTTCATGATTAAACCATATTGGGCATCACGTGACAAAGAATTCAAATTCAGAGTAGACAAATTTTTTTATTTCTCCTTGGGTCCAAGACCCTCAGTCCTCGTGTAGAATATTTAAATGCTTAATGAGCGCGCTAAAATCTTACTCAAAACATTGGTTGAACTCTATATCAGAGAAGGTCATCCAGTAGGATCTCGTTCACTTTCCAAATTCCCAGGATTGAATCTTAGTCCTGCTACCATACGTAATGTTATGGTAAACCTTGAGGAAATGGGTTTTGTTAGCAGCCCTCATACCTCCTCCGGACGCATCCCTACTCCACTTGGCTATCGTTTATTTGTGGATACCTTACTGGTTGTAAAGCCTCTTGACTCTATCGAAATTCATCACTTAGAAGATCAATTGCCCCCGAATACTCCATCTCGCCTGATCAATTCGGCGTCACAGTTACTGTCTGAATTAACACATTTTGCGGGCATAGTTGTGACCTCTAAACATAACAACACAGCATTTCGCTATATTGAATTCATGACCTTATTTGAAAAACGCATTCTACTCATTATCGTCACTCCTGAAGGTGACGTACAAAACCGAGTGCTTTTTACTGACAGAATATATAGTCAAACAGAATTAATAGAAGCTGCTAACTTCATCAACCAAAATTATGCTGGCTGCGCATTACAAGAAATTCGGAGCCGTCTCCGTAACGAACTGAAGAAACTACATCATGACATGAGTAGCCTTATGACTGCAGCTATTGAGGCCAGTAGTGAAGCAATTAATGATAGTAGTGAGACTATGGTAGTGACAGGCGAACGCAGACTACTTGATGTACAAGATTTATCAAGTAATATGGTAAGCTTGAAAGAGCTATTTAGCTTATTTGAGCAAAGAACTGCGTTACTACGATTACTAGAATTTAGCCGAAAGGCACAAGGCGTACAGGTATTTATTGGAGGCGAATCAGATATGGCGACTCCAAATGAAGTCAGCGTTATTACTGCACCCTACGAGGTAGATGGGAAAATTGTCGGTACAGTTGGTGTGATTGGTCCTATTCGAATGGCTTATGAACGTGTTATTCCAATTGTAGACGTAACAGCTAAGCTTCTTTCCAACGCGTTGTCCCACCACTAATTAACTGATGCGGCCTATTTATACTGTCCTAAATTCAGTATTTTTTAAATCTAATTAAAAACGAACCTAATGTCTTCTCAACCTATTTACCAACATGGATCTTCTAGTAAGACTGGTATCTTACTCATAAATCTTGGCACCCCAGATGCACCGACCGCAAAAGCTCTGAAACCTTACCTTAAGGAGTTTCTAAGTAATTCAAGGGTAATTGAAATTCCTAAATGGGTCTGGTGGCCAATACTAAACATTATCATCCTAAATACTCGCCCCAAGAAATCTGCGGAGAAATATTCTTTAGTCTGGACAGAAGAGGGCTCACCGTTGAGATTTCATACTGAGCGACAGACCAAATTGTTGCTAGAACTCATTGGAGAGCGTATGAAACCAGCCCCATTGGTAGAGTATGCTATGAGCATAGGAAATCCATCTATTTCAGAAGTGCTGGCACGAATGAAACAACATGGTTGCGAACGCATCCTAGTGTTACCGCTCTATCCTCAATATGCAGCTAGCAGCACTGCAGCAGCACTTGACGGTGTATTTGACCAGTTAAGAAAAATGCGAAATGTCCCGGCTATCCGGACAGTCAAACATTACCATGACCATCCTGGTTATATTAGCGCTCTCGCACAAAATGTACGTGATTATTGGATGAAGAATGGAGAACCAGAAAAACTGGTCATGAGCTTCCACGGTGTACCGCGCTTCAGCCTGGAAAAGGGAGACCCTTACCACTGCGAATGTCAGAAAACAGGCAGACTTCTGGCTGAAGAACTTAATTTGGATGCAGAAAAATTCCAAATTTGCTTTCAGTCCCGTTTTGGCCGGACTGAATGGTTAAGACCATATACAGCGGAGATACTAGAACAACTTGGCAAGAGTAATACTAGAAGAATCGATGTAATTTGTCCCGGTTTTGTTTCTGACTGCCTTGAAACACTGGAAGAAATAGCTATAGAAGGAAAGGCGACATTCATTCAGGCTGGAGGTCAAGAATTTCATTACATCCCTTGTCTTAATGAACGTGACGACTGGATACATGCCTTAACTGATATCGCTCTCGATAATTTAGAGGGTTGGATTGGCTTAGAGGACTCAAAGGAAAGTACTGAGCAATCACGGAAATTGGCTATTGAAATGGGGGCAAAAGATTAATACGGGAAATAATTAGTGCAAAGGTCCTAACGATTCTCTACTACGAATTGCTCCATTCAATTCTAACTTTGGCTTTTATTCTTTCTGCTTCTCTCAAACCAAATTCGAACGAATTGTATAATGGCTGGAATTATTGAAATAAAAACGATACCAAGGATGAAGAAAGAAAGATTATCCTTAACTATAGGTACATTTCCAAAAAAATAACCACCAAAAACAAAGAAATTAATCCAGAATAAACCACCAATTGCACTATATGACATAAAAGTCGTATAAGTCATATGCCCAATACCTGCAACAAATGGTGCAAAAGTACGCATAATGGGTAGGAAACGAGCAAATATTATAGTCTTTCCACCATGCTTCTTATAAAATAAATTGGTTTTATCTAGATGCTTGCGATTTAATATCCGCGAGTCAGTCCGTGAAAAAATCTTTGGCCCTAAATATCGCCCGATCCAATAATTTGTATTATCTCCTGCGAAGGCAGCAAGCATTAGAAGCATCACCAGGAACTGCACATCCATTACACCATTTGCTGCAACTGCACCTGCAACAAACAACAGAGAGTCTCCTGGTAGGAAGGGCATTATAACCAGCCCAGTCTCACAAAAAATAATCAAAAACAAGACAAGATAAACCCAACTCTCGTAATTTTCAATCAACCAAACAAGATGGCGGTCTAAATGCAGAACGATATCGATGAAGTCGGTAAGAAGTTCCAAAATATCCCAATAAAAAACGTGACAAATCGATAATTAAAATTAAGGTACAGCTTCTTCTTTTGTCTCTTTTTTCTCTATTTTAATAAGATCCTCACGTGAAACACCCAAGAGCATGACTATAGGGCTTGCTACCAGAACCGCAGAATATATACCGAAACAAATCCCAATAGTAAGCGCTAAAGCAAAATAATGCAGCGCTTCACCGCCAAAGAAAAGCATTGAACATACTGCCATCTGAGTGCAGCCATGGGTAATAATAGTACGCGACATAGTGCGGGTAATTGCATTGTCAATAACCTGCTCTACTGAAGCCTTACGCATTTTACGAAAATTTTCACGTATACGATCAAATACTACTACCGATTCATTTACCGAATAACCCAGAATTGCTAGTACTGCAGCAAGTACTGTTAATGAAAACTCCCACTGAAAAAAAGCAAAGAAGCCAAGAATTATTACTACGTCATGCAAATTAGCAATAATAGCGGCAACACCAAACTTCCATTCGAAACGAACAGCAAGGTATGCAATGATTCCTAATGAAACAATCAGCAGGGCAAGCGCACCATTCTCAACTAACTCCTCACCCACTTGCGGGCCAACAAACTCCACTCGACGCATTTCTACCGTACTGTCCTCCTCACGCAATGCTTTCATAACAATCTCTGACAGCTGAGCGCTAGATATTTCCGGCTTAGTAGGCAAGCGTATTAGTACATCACTTGAATTTCCAAAATGCTGAACACTAGCGTCCGGCATTCCAATCCCAGCAAGGGTGCTCCGTATCTTTTTCAGATCAGCAGTCTGACTGTAGCCAATTTCCATCACCGTTCCACCGGTAAAATCGACACCTAAATTCAATCCCTTGGTAGCGAGAAAAAACACGGCAATAATGAAAGTTAAAAGTGAAATAGTGGTGGTATATTTACCCCAACTCATAAAGGGAATATCACGCCTGAACCTGAAAAACTCCATATAAAACCTTTAAATTCTTACAAAATTAATAGTTACCATCTAATATCACGGATATCATCGTTTATTGCTTGTCGGCTTCCATACTTGTCCAATAGGAACGGTCTCTAATTTTCGACGTTTCCCATACAATAGATTAACTAAGGAGCGCGACACCATAATTGCGCTAAACATTGAAGTCAAAATCCCCAAACACAGCACTACTGCAAAACCTTTTATCGGGCCAGATCCAAAAGCAAATAACGCGATACCAGCAATCAAGGTGGTAATATTTGCATCCAATATCGTGCCAAACGCCCGTTCGTATCCAGCATTAATTGCTGCCTGTGGCGAAATGCCATTACGCAACTCATCACGAATACGTTCGTTTATCAGAACATTAGCATCGATAGCCATGCCTATTGTAAGTGCTATTGCCGCCATACCGGGAAGCGTTAAGGTGGCTTGTAAGATTGAAAGAAGAGCGATAAGCAATAACAAATTCACACCAAGCGCAGTTACCGAGATAAAACCAAAAATTAAATAATAAGCGGTCATGAAAATAGCAATGGCCGCAAAACCAAATAAAGTAGAATTAAAACCACGAGAAATGTTTTCTGCGCCGAGGCTAGGACCTACAGTTCGTTCTTCAATAATATCCATTGGTGCCGCTAATGCACCAGCACGTAGCAATAGTGAAACATCTCTTGCTTCCGAAATAGTCATATTCCCTGTGATTTGTACCCGTCCACTAGGTATTTCTTCCTGTATTACTGGTGCAGTAATTACTTCTTTCTGATTCTTCTCAATCAGGAGTATTGCCATACGCTTACCGACATTTTCTCGAGTCAGTTGCTTAAAAATACGGGCACCATTACTGTCTAAATTTAAATGTACGGCCGGCCGATTATTGTTATCGAAACCAGGCTGCGCATCATTAATACGGTCTCCCGTTAACATCACCTGTCTCTTTACTAACACAGGCCCGCCACCACGCTCAGTGTAAAGCTCTGAATCAGAGGGATTCTGGCCGCTCAATGCCAAGCTCACGTCATGCTCCTCATCAACCATGCGTAATTCCAGCGTAGCTGTTCGGCCCAGTATATCCTTAGCTTTTGCAGTATCCTGTACGCCAGGTAATTGAACCACTACACGATCAGCTCCTGCTTGCTGAATAATAGGCTCTGCCACACCCAACTCGTTAACACGATTACGCAGTGTAGTAATATTCTGCTGCACAGCAGAATCCTGCATACGTTTTAATGCCGTTTCCTTGAGAGATAGTGCAAGGTGAAACTCATCTTCCACATCGTGTTCACGGAAACTTAGATCTTCATAATTATTTTTGATTTCATCAATTGCTTTATCACGTGACTCAAGATCACGAAACTTCACAATAATCTGTAAACCTTCTCTGCTTACTCTTTTATAACGAATCTTCTCTTCTCTCAAACTGGAACGTATATCAGCGCTAAAACGGTCAAGAGACTTAGAAAGTGCACCTTTCATATCTACCTGTAACAAGAAATGTACACCCCCGCGTAGATCAAGTCCGAGATACATTGGTAACGCACTGATATCAGTTAGCCATTGAGGAGACTCTGAGAGTAAATTTAGTGCGACTACATATCCTTTACCAAGCCCTGCCTGCAATATATCTTTTGCTTTGAGCTGAATATCCGTATCTGAGAAACGAACCTTGACACTATTTAGCTCAAATAACATTCCGTTAATCGGTATATTATTCTTCTTCAGAATATCTTCGACCCGTGCAAGTAAAGAAGCATCAGCCTTGTCAGTAGTGCGCATAGGCGAAATCTGAACTGCTGGTGATTCGCCATAAAAATTAGGCAACGTGTAAAGCAGTCCGAGCAGAACTGAAATTAAAACAATTAAGTATTTCCAGAGTGGGTATCGGTTCATGTTATAGGTAAGTACAAATAAAAAGACGATAGGGAAGGAATTACATTCCTCCTCTTATGTTTCAGTTTCACTATTGTTAGTTTTCTTTTCCGTTATGCTTTTTTCATCTTCACTATTGTTATTTTTCTTTTCCGTTATGCTTTTTTCAGCTTCACTTTTTTTATTTTTCTTTTTCATCGTGCCCTTCAAGGTTTCCTTTTCAATGGTTTTCAAGGTCCCTTTTGGTAACAGAGTCTGAACTGCTGTCTTCAAGATAAGCATCCCTATTTCTGGGGAAACTTCCAGAACCACATGGCTCTCGGTAATTTTGGTTATCCTCCCTAACTGACCGCCACTAGTTACCACCTCATCACCCTTTTGTAGATCCTCAACCATCGCCTTCTGATCTTTTGTTCGCTTTGTCTGGGGGCGAATTACCACGAAGTAGAATATTGCTATAACTAACGCTATCAGAGGTAGCTCCATTAACATACCGCCTCCAGCTGGGGCAGCAGCCTGTGCATAAGCTTCACTAATCAACATAGTATTTCTCCATGAGAGGTTTCAAAGGAGATGCATTTTAGCATGATGCAACGTTAGCCTGAAATTCTTGTACGTATTCCCCAAATTGACCAGTCTCTATAGCAATACGAATCTCACTCATTAACTGCTGGTAGTAATACAAATTATGTAACGTATTAAGATGCGAACCAAGAATTTCATTAATTTTCTGTAGATGATGTAAATAGGCACGAGTAAAGTTACGGCAGGTATAGCAACCGCAATCTTCATCTGGTGGTGCTATGTCCTTACGATATTGGTGATTACGCAGCTTAAGAACCCCATTCCGGGTGAATAACCAGCCATTACGAGCATTACGTGTTGGCAAAACGCAGTCAAACATATCCACACCCTGAGAAACGGCATTGAGAATATCGGCCGGAGTTCCGACGCCCATAAGATAGCGCGGCTTATTAACAGGTAGTTGATGAACAGAATGTTTAAGAATGCGTTTCATATCGCTCTTGGGTTCGCCTACTGACAACCCTCCTATAGCGTACCCATCAAAATTCATATCCTTCAACTCCGAAAGAGATAAATCACGTAAATTCTCATACATCCCACCCTGAATAATGCCAAAAAGAGCATTAGGATTTCCTCCATCACTATCATGAGCACGCCTTGAACGTTCAGCCCAGCGCAAACTTAACTCCATAGATTTCTTTGCCATTGCTTCATCTGCCGGATAAGGCGTACATTCATCAAATATCATTACAATATCTGAATTTAGTGAACGCTGAATACGCATGGACTCCTCTGGAGTAAGAAAACATGCATCGCCATTTATTGGTGATTGAAATTTTACCCCTTGCTCGGTAATCTTCCTCATTTTACCCAAACTAAAGACCTGGAACCCTCCTGAATCAGTCAAGATAGGCCTATCCCAACCCATGAATTTATGCAAGCCACCGTGCGCATCGATTACGTCTAAACCTGGCCGAAGCCACAGATGAAAAGTATTTCCAAGAACTATATGAGTATTGATTTCCTTTAATTCTTCTGGTGGCATTGCCTTTACCGCACCATAGGTTCCTACTGGCATAAAAGCTGGCGTCTCCACCTTTCCGTGAGTTAACGTTAAAGTTCCACGACGGGCTAAACCTTCACTAGTGTGTACCTGAAATTTCATATTTGTTTTTCTATTAACATAGCATCACCGTAACTAAGAAATCGATAGCTCTTGTCTATCGCATGCTGATACGCCTGACATATGTTTTCCGAACCACCAAATGCGGACACCAGCATCATTAGGGTTGAGCAAGGAAAATGGAAATTTGTCAACAATCTATCGACTACATTCAAGCGATACCCGGGTGTAATGAAAATATCTGTATCACCATGGCCAGGTATTAATTTACCATTTCCAGCCTTGGCTGCGGCCTCTAATGCCCGTAGTGATGTTGTGCCGACTGCAAGCACACGACCACCTAAAGATTTTGCCAATCGGATATCCTCTACTGTTTTTTCCGGCACATAATAAATCTCTTTATGCATCTTATGATCATTAATATGATCAACTTTTACCGGTTGAAATGTACCTGCACCTACATGTAATGTTACATACGCAATTATTATTCCCATTTCACGTAACTTTAATAGCATAGGCTCATCAAAATGCAACCCGGCAGTCGGCGCTGCAACCGCACCCTTTTCCTTCGCATAAATAGTTTGATAACGGACCTCATCTTCCTGTGTTACTTCCCTTGGAATATAAGGCGGTAATGGTAAATTACCATAACGATCAAGCAACTCAGTTACAGTATTTTTGTGATCAAAACTTAATATGTAAAAATCATTCTCTCGCCCTAATACTGTTACCGGGATCACTCCAGAAAGTTTAAATGTGGAACCATCTTTAGGGGGATGACTTGCACGTATCATCGCAAGCACACAATGCTCATCCAAAATACGCTCCACCATAATTTCTAATTTACCACCACTTTCTTTCGTACCAAACAAACGCGCCTTAATCACACG
>Ga0308010_1001553_pt1 | contig 12644 bp, 8 predicted proteins | sample Neamet129_FD_202368 | JGI IMG/M metagenome (GOLD analysis project Ga0308010, IMG submission 202368) | Marine microbial communities from water near the shore, Antarctic Ocean - #129 | ecosystem: Environmental > Aquatic > Marine > Unclassified | place: Southern Ocean | collected 2014-07-24 | reverse complement strand
TGCAGCAGCAAGATTGTAAAGCAGGGATGGATTGTTGGGCTCTTCCTTCAATGCGCTTAAATAATGCTGTATTGCGTCGTCATGCATGCGCTCAGCAGAGAGCATTAAGGCAATTTGACCGTGTAAGTCAGCACTCAGAGATTGCTGTCCGGCCAGATTTTCCAGACAGTCAGCTACGTCTTTATGTCGATTTAATATAGATAAGAAATCGATTCGTTGAATCAGAATAGTTGCATCATTAGGTTTAATGGCGAGGGCGCGAGCAGTTGAAATCAAACCGGCTTCGGGCTTATTTAGATGTAAATGAATACATCCGGCTAGCCACCATCCGTCAAAAAACTCTGGGAAATCAGTATTTAATAGCCGACAGCTATCAATCGCTTTTTTTATCTCATTATTCGCCAACGCGTGTTGTGAGAACGAATAAAGCTGCAGGACGGGTTGTTGCATGAAGTTTGCCATGTCGGATTGTAATATACAGATTATAAAGCCTATGACTAGAAACGGTAACTAGCCGAGAGACTAATGGTTCTCGGTTGAGTGATAAAGTCCTTTTGGCCCGTACCATAAAAACCATTGGCAACATCTGAGGTCATATATTCTTCTTTATAAGTCGCAACAGTACCGCGCTCATTGAAGATATTTTTTGCCACCAAGGAGGCTGTCCACTGATCACCAACCAGCGTCATCGACATAAACCACAAATCAAAGCCACTGAGCGTAGCAGCCCAATCTTGGTCAATATCCAGGATGGAATTTTCCACATCGGATTGATAATAGCCATCCAGACGACTGATCAATAATAGGCCGTTATCTAGAGCCTTTTCATGCTTGGCACCAATGTTGATAGTATTTTTTGCGGTACCCGGGAGTTGAGCGCCTTTACTTGCTCTTAGCGCAGATTTACCGTCGGTTAGAGCGCTGGCATCATGTAAATAAAGTGCATCAGATAAGGTTGCATCAACATAAGTATATCCACCAAACAGCGTTATCAACTCAGATACCAACCAGTTGAATTCGGATTCAACTCCTTTAGAAGAGGCTCCCGCACCGTTCGCAACAGCGTAGTATGCGCCCGACGGCGTTGCTACATTAACCTGGGGATCTTTCCAGTCTACATAAAAGGCAGCTAAGGTGTAATTCAATGTATCAGTTTCACCTTTGATTCCAATTTCATAATTCATCACAGAATCACTGTCAAAACTTCCCCACTCTGGATCATTGGGATAGCTAGCATCAGGCCGAACCGGCGCAGCATTAGTACCACCGCGTCTATAGCCCTCAGAAATAGTCCCGTAGATCATGCTGCTCTCACTGTAATTCCAGGCCAGATTGGCTTTCAACAGGGTGTCACTATCTTTATTGGAATCAGTCACGACCGGGTTAGTAGCGTACCAAATCGGGAACGAGGTTTGTGAAGTCACCTTGTCTTCGTTATCAAAGTAGCGTGCGCCAAATGTGGCAGCCAGCGTATCTGACAGATGATAGGTTACTTCGCCAAAGAGAGCGAAGTCCTTGAAATCACGGTCATGGGTCCAGTCGAAGGTGATGTTGGTCGCTGGATCGTAGTACAGACCAATGTAACTGTAGGGCGGTAGCGCCAAAAAACCTTGGTAAGGCACCGGGCCGCTAGCCGCCGCCCACCAGTCTTGAAAGCCTAAAGCTCTTGTTTGCTGAGCTGCAGAGGCTTCTTGATCCATATAAAAAGCGCCGACTGCCCAGTCAAGTTTTTGCTCTCCATTAGAAACTAAGCGAATTTCTTGGACGAAGGCTTCTTCTGAATTTTGTCGATCAGCAGCTATTGCTGGGCGTTTCATGAAACCGTACCCGTAATATGTGAGCCAGCCCTTAGCCGCAAAGAAGCCAGTGTTATCACTGGTTCCCTCATAACTGCGTTCATAAAACGACGTGCTAGAACTGAGCGTCGCGAAACCTAAGTCATAGGTCATTTCTAGGCTGGTAAATTCGCTCTCGTTTGATGAGGGTTCGTTGATAACGGCACCAATTTCATACTCACCATAATCGTCGCCCCAGCCATCGAGACCTGATGTTGCCTGACGACGACCACCGTATTCACCCTCTTGTTTCATATAGGTCAGTACAGCCTCAAAGTCATCACCTGGCGTCCATTTAATAGCCGCTCGCGTGTAATCAACTTCTACTGTGTCAGCGTCTTCGTTATTGGTATAGACCGGGCCGCCATAAGCAAGGCCTGTTGAATCAGCCAATGGTACGCCGCTGGCGTCAGTAGCATAGACATTGCGATAGTCAATTACGCCCGCATTATCAACCAGACCAGTACTCACTCGGACAGCTAGATCATCACTGAGTGGGATATTAACCATGGCATCAATACTGAAATTTTCACCTTCTGAGCCTTCGGTTTGGCCTAAAGACGTTCCTATATGGCCAGAAAACCCCTCTGTGCTGGGCTCATTCATCACAAAGCGAACCGTGCCGCCCAAGGATCCAGAGCCGTACAGCGTGCCTTGAGGGCCTCGCATGGCTTCAACGCGCTTGACGTCCTTGAGTAAAAAATTGGCAAAGACCGGAGTATCACCAACATAGGTAGACACCGTGGGATCTGACAAAAAACGTCGATCTGTTGCCGCTGGATCTACATTTAATCCACGGATAGTAATCACGTTATTATTCTCCGAAAATCGGCCGCCGCCATCAGACACAGATATGCCGGGCATCGCTCGCATCAATTCTTGGACATCAGTAATGTTGGCCGCTTCTATTTCAGCTCCTGTAATAGCTGAAATATTAAACGGGATGTCACTGGCTTTCATTTCGCGTCTGGTTGCAGTGACGATAATCTCTTCAAGGGTTGCGGATTCTTCTGCAAAAACAAGGCCCGGTTGAATCAGCACGGCTGTCGCTAAAGCCACTGCCGCTGAAATTTTAGTTTTATTATATATTTTAATCTTGCTCATTCGATTGCTCCCAAATTACTAGGTAATATTCCAAATAATGATGTCAATTACATCATTCTGGATTCAGTTCATACTTGTGATATGTTTAAAATCATTTATAGATACAAATAAATATAAAGTCAACTCCAAACTTTTAAAATAACACAGTTCTGAGATATAAGAAGGTGAACTTATTTGAGGTGCGGCGTTAACACAAAGGTAATATCTTTACGTATAGAATCGGCAAGATCCGAAATAGACATTGTTTTAAAGTAAATAAAGTTTAAAAACTGTATTCGCTCTATTCGGGTGAGTAAATCGGCAAGGTAGTTGACGTCAATATCGGGACTTATCTTACCGTCCTTTTGAAAGGTTTCTAATACGTGAAATAACGCTGTGCCGAGACCGCCAGCAATAGTGTCGATGTATCTTGGCGCTACGGTTTGGTCGGTCGTAGTGGCAACATAGGCAATAACATTGCCCCATAATTCACGAGATAAGGTAGATATGGTGTCATGGATATTGGACATAATAACTTCGATCACCAAATCCACAGGATTTTCATAAATAGCGCGATGGGAAAATTCTGAATCTTTTTCGGCAATACCGACCTCACCACGAGCAACAATGGCGAGTAGTAATTCGTCTTTGGAACCGTAATAGTTGTATACCGTAGCCTGAGATACCATTGCTAAAGCGGCTATTTCCTCAATACTTGCGAGCTCAAAGCCCTTTTCGACAAAAAGGTTTTTGCCCGCGATCTCTATTAGTTCTCGCCGCTGAGCTTTCTGTTGTGCGCGTAACTTTGACATAACTACCTTACTATTTTGGAATCTTAATATAAGTACAGATGTTTTTAACGTATCACCAACGGTAGACTGGAGATTACATTAGAACGTTGTGTTTTTAAAGATCATAGAGGGCCAGTAGAAATAGAGGTGTAGTTTGTTTTGGAAAGTATCAGTTTACGGCAATAAGTTTTCTCGAACTCAGCATAAACCAAATCATATTTCTAAGGAGTATTTGTAGAAGTCGGTGTCGCGCTCATAGCCTAACGATTCGTAAAGTGCTTGAGCATTGATATTGTTCATCTCTGTTTCTAGATCAATGCGCGCCGCGCCGGTCTCCTTAGCATAAGCCATAGCGCTATTCATGAGAGCTCTGCCGACGCCCAGTTTCCGCGCACTGCTGTCGACATAAAGATCATACAGAACCAAAATGGGTGCCGCCTCGACGCTGCAGAATGTTGAGTAGAGTTGGGTGAATCCCAGCGCTTGACCGCCTGTATCCCAGGCGATAAAAATCACCGAAGTGTTTGTCTTTAATCGATCCTCAATGTATCGCTTAGCCAAGCCTAGGTCTGCTTCCTCTTCATAAAATCGTCGATAGAGATCAAATAATACGCTGACATTATCGGCATCTTTTACAGAGGCTCTAGTGATGTTGATCGGTACTGGGACATCTGTAGACTCACTGATTGCCCGAGGGGTCGGCATGTCATAACACCAAGGAAAAACACTCGCCAAAAAGCTGCGACAGATATGACGTGCGTCATCATGGTCATAATCTTCACCAGCAAATAGAATATCGGTCCACATCTCATCGATAAGGCCAGAAATAGCATTAGCAATCGCTCGAGCGTTGATCTCTGCCTTTTTTTCTGCAGCATTAATAATGTCTTCGCACAGGCTAAGAATGAGTTTAAAGTTCTGCCTATCTAGGTTGCCACGAATACGCTGATAATCTTCCCGGCCCCGACTTTCTGATTGGAAAGCATGCCAGACCGCCATCTTACGATGTTCCGTAATGGCGGGGTCCAAAGAGGCATCAATGATGGCAGACAGACGTTTGGCAGGTTCAGGACCTGCATTTTTTAGTGCTTTGGCAATCCCATGATCGAATTCTTCGGAAACGAAGTTAAGAGTTTCTAATAGTAAGGACTCTTTGCTATCAAAATGAAAGTTAACGGTTCCAGCAGTTAGGCCTGCAATAGAGCTAATTTTTGCTAAGGTTAATTTTGAAAGGCCAAATTCAGCGATAGCGGTAATCGTGGCGTCGATAAGCAGTTTACGGCGTTCTTGATGAATAGCTGGATTAGTAATTGGCATTATTTTTGCTCCTATATATCGACTTTATACGCCTGTTTAATTGCCTATATGGGTGTATAGTGTGACACAGAGCAGTGATTAGCAACCCTTATTGTCGTTTAACCAACACCACTAATAACAGGATGTATTGATCTATGACCTACACCTTACCTGGCCCAAAAACCGCCACGAGACTTGTCTCTGGGAAAAAACTCTTCCGTCATGGTTTGAACTATGATGCTGCAGCTGAGCAGTCCGCTGCCAAGGGTTTTATTCCACCGGCACAAATTGTTCTTGGTAAGACTAAAGGTGACTATGTCTGGGACCTGGACGGTAATCGGTTTATTGACTTCCAAAATGGTTGGGCGACTAACCCACTAGGTAACTGTCATCCAGAGGTTTTAGAGGCAGTGCATGATGCTCACCAACGCTATGGTTATCACTGGGAGCATCCGTTGCGATTTGAATTGGCAGAGCAGTTAGCCGAGATTATGCCTGGCAAGCAATTGCCGCGGTTCACCTTCGAAGTCTCTGGTACTGAGGCAGTAGAGTCAGCGGTGCATACTGCGCTGTGCTACAAAAAGCGTCGCTACATTATTAGTTTTACTTCGTCTTTCCATGGCGCAGGTATTGGTACCAAGATGATCAGTGGCTACACCAGTGAGCACAATCTCTATATGGAACCCTGGGATGGAGCCGTGATTAAAGCGCCTTATCCTTATTCACAAAATATTCCTGCTGACATGACTCCAGAGCAATATGTTAATTATTGTCTTTGGTACCTGGAGGAGCACATACCTGAGTACCTCGTGCCGGCTGAGAATATCGCGGCTATTTTGGTTGAGCCAGGCCTCGCTGAAGGTGGAAACTGGATTCCTTCGCCTGAGTTCATACAGGGCATCAGACGTATTTGCGATAAGCATGACTGGCTGATGATCGTTGATGAAGTACTTACGGGTCTTGGCCGCACTGGTCGGATGTGGGGGATTGATCATTATGATGTCATACCCGATATGATGGTGGTTGGTAAAAACTTGTCTGGGGGCGTCGAGCCCTGTGCTGGCGTAGCTGCCCGCGATGAGATACTCGGCGATAACCCGCGAGCCAGTGCTGGTAGTACCTTTGCCGGCACGCCTGCTGGGTGCGCTGCTGGGCTAAAAACATTAGAGATTTTTCAGCGCGACAGTGTTATCGAGCATGCGGCTGAATTGGCCGCAATCGCTGACGAGCGCATGGGTGATTGGCACGAAAAATATACCATTGTTAGCGATGTGCGTTGTTTAGGTTTATTGATGGGAATTTCGTTTACTCACCCTGATAAAACGCAGTTTGGCGAGGATTATGACGATAGCTTTGTTGCCCGTACCGTGCGTAATGAAATGCTCATTAATGGTGTCTGGGCTATTTGTGACACCGAGCCTACGGTGCGTATGTATCCGGCACTGAATATGGACAAGAATGTCTTTGTGGAAGCACTGGATATTATTGAAGCGGCTATTCAAACAGTGCAGAACGGTGCGCCACTAGTGGGTGATTATCCTGCTATTCCCTCAGGCGTTACTGGGTTCTAATGTTCCATCTAGCCTTGCACTTTGTTATGCCTGCTATTGTTGCCGGGCTATTTTTTCGACAGCGTTGGCAAATGGCCTATCTGGTAATGATGGCGACCATGTTGGTGGATCTTGATCATCTGTTAGCCGCCCCCATTTATGATGCCAGTCGTTGCAGTATCGGTTTTCATCCGCTGCATGAGCCATGGTTTATTGTTCTTTATGCTGTGCTTTGTTTTGTCCTAAAAACTCGTTTAATGGGTGTTGGTTTGATGATCCATATGGTATTGGATTCTATCGATTGCCAAGTCACCAATAGTATTTGGATTAACTAAGTTTACTCAATTTAGGCAACCTAGACTGCAGAGGAGGATGCTGTGAGAGAGGACGTTTCAGGTCAAGAAATTCTACTGGTTTATGATAAGCAGTGCCCCGCATGCGATAAATATTGCCAGCGGATAGATATCCACCAGTTAGCTGGCCCGTTGCGTCTTGTTGATGCGCGGCACCCTAGTGATGTACTGGCAGAAGTCACCGCGCAGGGTTTAGATATTGATCAGGGTATGGTGGTAAAGATGGGTGGCGAACTGTATTACGGTGCTGATGCTATCCACGCGCTGGCGCTGATCAGTAGTCGAAGTGGAATTTTCAGTCGCCTAAATTTTTGGGTATTTAGGTCGGCTACAGTCTCTCGACTGATCTACCCCAGTCTAAAAATGTGTCGTAATTTACTGTTGAAAACATTGGGCGTAACGAAAATTAACAACTTGGGTGACAGTGGTAAGGAAAGATTTTAGCTGAAACATGGATTAATGAGTTAGATTGGTTGTCCAAAACCTTAACATTGTTGGTCTAGAGTGCGGCCTAAGGGTAAATAGCTCAACACTCCTTTGTTAGGAACATTTCTGGAAACGTTTCAGTAACTGATGGTAGATCTTAGTCGGCACCGGCCCAACTGCGATCCACTCGAGTGTTAGATCTTGAATATTGACGCCACTAGCCGACGTGTTCTGGCCAAAACCCTGTTGTAGACGAGAGACCTGGTACTGCATACGCAGCTCTTTGTCCTCTGCAGGGGTGTCTCGGTTAGTGAGGATCTCTGCTCGAATACACAGCGTTTTGAGTGTTTTCTCATATTCGCGCTGTTGTTGTGCGTCTACTGCAGAGCTAAGCGCATTTTTTCCCTCAAGGACCGCTAGGCCATTTTTGGGCCACTGCGTAACGCTATCCATAAAGTCCTTGACCTGTTGTTGCAGGTCTTCTTTTTCTTGGTCTTTCTTAGCTAATTGGGACAAGCGAATTTTATCGGCCGCCTCCAACAAATTCACCCATACCTGAGCTTTATCAACCTTTAGCTGCTGTACCACAGCCGCATCAAACTGTTTGATTGCATTGTAAAACTTTTCATTTAGGGCGCTTACGGCGGTTTTAGGCAAGTTACCGACCATCCGAAATTCTTTCTGACACTCAATGACTCGGGTACGGACATCGAGCAATGCTTGACCGGTTAACTTAGCTGAATTTTCAAGTTCTACTAGCAGAACCTGAGCTTGGGCCTTGTGCTGCTGAAGCTCGACTTTAAATTCTTTCGCTTGCTGTTGGCGTTTTTCAAAAATAGCATCGCATCCAACTCTGAATGCTTGCCATAATTTTTGATCTTCTTTATGCGATGCACGGCCGCTCTTTTTCCACTGTGCCTGAAGGCCTTTAACTTTTTCTATTGCATTCCGGTTATCGGGCTGGTCAAGCAACTCAGTTACCTGTTTGATTAATTCTTGCTTTGCCTGAGAATTTTTCTGCTGCTGTTGGCTGAGTTTGCTTCGCATAGCGTCTAGCATGCGATCGAAATTTCGCTGCACTGACTTATTCGCCTTACGGTCTGTAGGGGCATAAGTCTGCCATTCTCTAATCGCAGTCCCTATTAACTTCTCAAAGAAATTCCAGTCTATACTTTCAGAGGCTTCATCTTCCCAATTTAGGGCGTCAAAGTACTCGGTTAGCTGAGTAACCAGGTTGCGACGTTTATCCAGATTAGCGCGTCGAATCTCAGACTGTGCGGCAAAGTATTCTTTGCAGGGTTGGTAGGCTTGCTCAGCGAGTTTGTGAAAAGACTCCCATTGATCTTGGTCCTGGGTGCCTTTACTCAATGCTTTCCACTCATCTTGCAGACGTTGAATTTTGGTGGCTAGCGCTTCTGGATTTTCCTCACTCGCAGTTAATGCTCGCATGTCATCAATCAGCTGTTGTTGCTTTGGCTCCACTGCATAGTTTTTCCAGTCGAGCAATTTCTCTAGTGTCTCGTCTAATTGTTCAAGTTGGGTAGTCACCGAGGCTGGTATTGTCGTAAGTTCCAGCAAATTTTTGTCCAAAGAACGCCTGATACCTGCCGCTTGACGTGACTCGCCAGCTTTTAGGACACTATTCGCCTTGCCAATCAATGCATTTATGTGGCGCAACTGGTTAGTGACAGCCTGTTTTTGGTCGGCCCAGTACTTTTCTTTGGTGGCCATTAAGACTTTGGCATCTTTGACCGCTTGGGGAACCATCGTCGCTGGCAGTAATTTAACCGATTGCAGTCTTGCCTTTAGTTCGCCATACAAACGTTCATGTTGAGGTGGTTTATTTTCCCTCGACACTTCGTCTTCGCTAGTCTGGGGCTTTATTAGCAATGCTGCATGCGCGGTCAGACTTCCATGTTTAGCAAGTTGCTGTAGTTGAAATGCAATACTTTCGTTTAACTGGGAGAATGCCTGTTCATTGTCTGGACTAGCCGGTACCAATTTAAGAGCGTCACTGTGCCGTTGTTGGCAATCGGTAATCGCCAATTTAATAGCATTACACTGCTCCTTGGTCCCATCAATTTCATAAAGCTGGGTTAAACAGAGAGAGAGTTCAGCAATAATGTCGTGTAGGGTTTTGGCGGCTGAGTCTACTGACGCTTCTCGCGCGGCCTGGTCGGCACGCTGTTTGGTATCAGCTTCAATAGTTTTCTGGCAATCTAAAATAGCTTGCTGAACTCTTAATTTAATGCCCTTATTAGTTTGGGATTCCAACAACTGCCACTGATCGGTTAAACGATTTACTTTGCCAGTATATTGCTTATCAAATGCTCTTTTACTGTGGATTTCCATTTTCTCACAAAGGGCTTCAATCTCAGCTTGGGTATTCTCGGCTTGTTTTTCTTTTTCGCGAAACGCGTCGCACTTTTCTTTGACAATGTTGTAGACCAACTTGTCTTTACCCTTGGTGTCTTTTAATAGTTGCTTGAGCTTTTCATGATCATCAATTCTAGCTACGGCTAACTCTCGAAGACGGGCAGAAACGCCCTCAACGGCAATTTTATAGAAAAAGTCAGCATCAGTACTTAGATTTAACAGCTGTGGTAATAATTCTGTTCGTTCACAGAAGCCTACTACCGAGAACTGCGCCATGATCTCCATGCCATCAGTAGTTAACTGTTTCAAGTTAATAATGTCGCTATCAATGAGTTCGGCAATGCGCTGTCGAGCTTGCTGTTGCAGGATTGGAACCGCACAGGTTAGGGCGAGATCGCTTAGTGAGGCGCCATAATTAAGACGGGTAATCGCGGCGGCCCGCAAAATATCAGACTCTTCGCTGGTGGCGATAACAGTTAAAGCGTCCATCGACAATTGGTCTAGTTCAGACACTTGTTCTTCGATAGTTTTGGGATTTATCTTGTTGAGTAATCGGGATATTATGGCCATACAGTTTTCCTTGAGCTGTTACCAAGGCTATTACACTCAACTAGATATCGCTAAATTGCCGTTGATTAGTAGCCTGGAAATATTACAGAGCCGATAATTTGGCTCTCACATTGAGTTTTCGTTTTGCAACTCGATTTATTAAAGTACCTGTGATCTTACACTCAAAAACGTCGAGACGAAATAATTCAATGATTTTCAGATTTGGCGGTTCAAAAACACAGCAATTTTGGGGCTTAGCCATAGAGAAGATGCTATTCTTCACGAAAAGTTTTAGATGGACTAAGGGGTAGAGATTAATGAAGATCATTTTCCTAGGTTGGTTTTTAGTAACATACCTACTTGCGACAGGATCAGTTGTTGTTGCAAGTGAGGAAGCCGAACCTGGCGCGATGCAGGGAATTCCGCCAACGCGCGAAACTCAGGCCACCATGAAAAATTACCGAGAGCACCCTTTCTCTCAGTGGACCTTTCGTAATGCTGGTGGACCGTTGAACGTAGTGATGATTCCTCGTGAGGGCGCCATCAGGGAATTACCCGGGCCAACCCAGCCTGAGTTGGCTGAGTACAGTGTGAGTGATGTTGCCGGCAAGACCATGGGCTTTCAAGCGCTGTTTGCGGCTAACCATGCCGATGGTGTCGTGGTGGTTCGGGGTGATGAATTGCTTTATGAACATTACTTTCACCAATTCAATGCTCATGCTCAGCATATCTGGTTTTCAATGAGCAAGTCGTTGGCTAGTTCTGCCTTGGGCTTGCTAGTGGCAGAAGGTAAGGTCGACCTTCTAGCCTCTCCCGTCAAATATATCCCTGAACTTAAAGGCAGTGGTTTTGAGCGAGTGACGGTGCAGCATGTCTTAGATATGGCCAGTTCGGTCGATTTTCACGAAACTTACACTAATGTCGACTCTGATTTTGCCATCCACTATGCACCGGCACTTAATTTAGGTTGGCTGGAGGGAGCAGCAGACGTGCAGCCAGAAGATGCACAAATATATGGTGTCCATGACTTTTTGGGTAAGTTTATAAAGCCTGACCTCAAGCGCCAACCAGGAGATAACTTTGATTATAATTCGAGCAACGCTGACGTTGTGGGGTGGATTATTGCTCGCGTTAGTGGTCAGCCATTTCAAGATTTTATTCAGCAAAATATCTGGTCTAAACTAGGGGCAGAGCACGACGCTTATATCGCAGTTGATAGGGCTTATATGCCGGCGGTTACTGGGGGCATGAATAGTACCACTCGAGATGCGGCGCGCTTTGGCATGATGATTAGAGACCGTGGAAAATACAACGGTGAGCAAATAATACCCCAAGCATGGGTCGATGCTAATGTAGTGATTACCGACCGTTTGCGATCCAACATGAAGGCAAATACAAAGTACAGCGACGACCCTTGGCGTGCCTATCACAACATGTGGTGGGTGCTGGACGAAACCATCGGCGAATATTGTGCTGTGGGTATTCATGGGCAAGTAATTTATATTAATCGCAAAGCCGATACCGTGATGGCGTGGTTCTCAAGTCAGCCGGGCGCCTCAGCGGCTAGAGATCCCAATTTTCAATCTAAACTAAAAGCCGCCAGAATTTTGGCAGCTCATTTAGCAGAGCAATAACCTAATGAAAAATCGTCTATGGGCTCATTTTTTATCAACCGCTATCTTAGTGGTTGCTGGATTTTTCTTAAGCGTCAGCATCATGGCAGCAGATCGTGAAACGGGCCGCACAGATCTGTCTGTCGAGCAAGCAGCCAACCTAATGCAATTACCGTTGTCCTGTGCTGAGACTGAATACCCCAATAAGTTGAGTCAAACATTGCGAGGTGCTGAAGATCTTGCATCACCAATAGAATTACACCCTGCTTTTTATGGATGTTTTGACTGGCATTCAGCGGTGCATGGCCATTGGTCAATGGTACGTCTTTTAAAGGCATTTCCAAACGTGGCCGGGGCTAATCAAGCAAGGAAGATTTTACAACGCCATATAACCCCGGCAAATGTCGCTAAAGATATCGATTACCTGAGAGCCAATACCTCATGGGAGCGCCCTTACGGTTGGACTTGGTTGTTAAAGTTGATGCATGAACTGCAGGGTTGGAATGACCCTATGGCCGGGCCATTAATCTCAGCACTAAAGCCTCTAGCGGAAGAACTGTCGAAGATGTATATTGCTCACTTACCAAAGTTGGCGTATCCCATTAGAGTTGGCGAGCATGCTAATACCGCATTTGGTCTGACTTTTGCGTGGGATTACGCGGTGTTATTTGAAGACGCTCCTTTGCAAGCGGCGATAAAGCAACGAGCCCAAGATTTTTATTTAAAAGATCGGAATTGTCCTATTAGCTGGGAGCCCAGTGGCTATGATTTT
>Ga0308010_1001550_pt1 | contig 12656 bp, 11 predicted proteins | sample Neamet129_FD_202368 | JGI IMG/M metagenome (GOLD analysis project Ga0308010, IMG submission 202368) | Marine microbial communities from water near the shore, Antarctic Ocean - #129 | ecosystem: Environmental > Aquatic > Marine > Unclassified | place: Southern Ocean | collected 2014-07-24 | reverse complement strand
ATTTTTCGACCAAATACTAAAAAATTGATGTTGTGACTATTGAATAGATCTAGTTGTATGAGCATATCTTCACGGTTGAGATAGAATTTTTCATCTAAGATCCTAGTTAAAGTATCAGCACCAATCACAAAAACAGAATTGGGGAATAGGGCAGCTTTATCTGTAAATTTACCTGCTTTTGTAAGAACCCAGTCATGCTTGCCTTCAAACTGAGCAAGGGTTCTCTGAATTTCATGATAGCTTAGAGGTGGCTTGTCAGCATTTTGCACACAGATTTCGTATGCTAGACCTAGGCCTGTTTTATCTTGAGCTAATTTACTCATAGCAGAGTGTCCTGAGTGGAAAGGATTAAATGATCCAGGAAAAATAAGCTCAGGAAATCTTGATGAAGATGCATCAAAATCAATTTTATTATCAACAAGCTTAATCCAGTTTTTCTTTGCTGATATCGTAGTAACTTTTAGATACTCTGTTTCCGTCAAATTAGTATCTATCCCACATGATGAGGCTATCGCTTTAATAATATGATTAGTTACTACTTCCTCTTCCTCCGATCTTGAGAGCTCACCCTTCTTAAATGCATAAGAGAAGCTCTTTGAGTATGCGTGAGTCTGGATAGCAATAAAAAATTTATGCTCACCTTTTTTTAGATAGTCTGTCGCCAAAGAGGCTGTAATACCTATGCCAAGAATCTTGCTTGGATGCTCATTGGGATCAATTTTTTTTGCAGCACTAAATGCTTTGGCAGCAATACTTAAAGTAGTGTCTTCACTGCAATATTTATCAGGTTTTTTAAGCAGATAATAGTCTAGAGACTCCTTTGCATAAGGAACATAAGCTTCTAAAACTGATTTACTTGCACCAGGAACTCTCAGCAAAGCCGAAATTGCATCTGTCCCGCCGCCGCTAGAAACCGTAACAAATCTATAGCCACTCGAGTGAATCTTTTTTATTAGCTCGGTTTGCTCTCTCATATCCTTTAATTGTAGCTAGATAGGATGTATTTTATGTGCATAATCAAAAGATTGTGGAAATAAATAAAAACAATATATCTCTTGCTTTAAAGAGTGCAAGTTTTCCAGTATTGGCGGCAACTCTAGTTCATGTAGTTGGAGACATCAAGATTTTAGATGACCTTCCGAAACCAAAGATGGCAATGCTGGGCGAGATTCAGGGCTATTTTACAGAGCAAGAGAAGCAACTCATCGAATCAACCGCACTTCCATTGCTTGAAAAATACTTTCTTAATACAGAGTTAAAAGATTTCTATATTCCCAGCAACGAGGAGATGCATAAGATAATGAATTATATTGTTGGCGCTGAGGTATCCGAGGACTATGTTCCAATGATGCTTGATGAGCTCAATCTTCGTCCATCTAATCATATCAACAATACAGTAGCTCCCGACAAGAGAGATATAAAAGATTTCACAGCTTTAATTATCGGTGCTGGCATGTCAGGAATCTTAATGGGAATAAAACTAGCCGAGAGAGGAATTCCTTTTAAAATTTATGAAAAAAATATTTCTGTAGGTGGTACCTGGGCTGAAAATACATACCCTGGGTGCAGGGTAGATATCGCCAATCACTTCTACTCTTACTCGTTTGAAGAAAACCATCAATGGTCTCAATACTTCTCCCAACAACCAGAGCTTGAGCAGTATTTTCAGACATGCTTTGATAAATATAACCTTGCTGGAATGACACAATTTAATACAGAAGTATCAGCAATGACCTTTGATGATTCAAGTAATCTTTGGAGCATTCAATCCATGAGTAATGGAAGCGAAGAAAGCGAGGAATTTAATTTGGTCATCTCCTGTGTTGGCCAGCTGAATCAGCCAAAAATACCTGAAATCAATGGTTTAGAGTCATTCGGGGGCAATATTTTTCATTCCGCACGATGGCCAAAAGATGATCAGATTACTGGTAAGAAAGTTGCAGTTATTGGCAGTGGCGCAAGTGCATTTCAAATTGTTCCTGCTATTGCAGATCAGTGCAGCGAACTCACTGTGTTTCAAAGGTCAGCGCCCTGGATGTTTCCAAATCCAGATTATCATCGGGACGTTGAAGACGGTAAGAAATGGTTGTTAGAAAACCTGCCAGGATATTCACGATGGTATCGATTTTTATTATTTTGGCCTGGATCAGATCAGTTACTAGATTCACTTTTTATAGATCCGGAATGGCGCGGCGGAGAATCCTCTATAAATGAGACTAACGACCAAATGCGACAGATCTTTACTGACGCAATGCTTGAGCAACTGCAAGATAAATCTCTTATACCCAAGGTAATTCCTAACTACCCTCCATTTGGGAAAAGAATGTTGCAAGATAACGGAGCTTGGCTCCAATCATTGCAAAAAGACAATGTAAAAATCCTTACTGATGAGATTCAGGAATTAACGCATGCAGGGATATTAAGCAATAATCAATTGCACGAGTTTGATACGATCATTCTAGCAACTGGCTTTAAAGCACAGGAATTTTTTACACCTATTTGTATTAATGGAGGCGATGGATTCTTTCATGATCAATACGGTGATTCTCCCCAGTCCTATCTAGGCATAGCCTTTGACACGCTCCCCAACTTTTTTTCAACCTACGGTCCTGGTACTAATTTAGCTCATGCTGGCAGTATTATTTTTAATTCAGAATGTCAGGTTAAGTACATTTGCTCAGCAATAGATTACATATTAGAAAACAATATCAAACACTTAAAAGTGAAACAGGATGTTGTGTTGAGCTATCAAGAACAATTAGAAGCAAGGTTAAATCAAATGGTTTGGCAGCATCCAAGTGTTTCCAGCTGGTATCAGAACTCGAAAGGAAAAGTTGTTACCACTTCTCCTTGGAGGTTGATAGAATATTGGGAATGGACAAAACACTTCGAACCTTTAGATTATGAATTTTAGAACTTTCTTTTTGGTACTGTTGTCAGTCAGCAGCCTTGCTGAGGAAAAAAAACCTAATGTCATTATTTTTTTAGTAGATGATTTGGGATGGGCGGATATCTCCTTACGGGGAGCTCCAATCGATACTCCTTTCATTGACTCCTTATTTAAAGAGGGAATGTCTTTAGATAGATTTTATGCTACTCCAATTTGCAGTCCTACTAGGGCTGCTTTGATGACTGGAAGAGATCCAATGCGCTTAGGTATGTCTTATTCAGTTGTAATGCCTTGGATGAACAATGGCATTCATCCAGATGAGCATTTCATGCCTGAATCATTTCAAGCAGCCGGATATCAAACAGCCATGGTTGGTAAATGGCATTTAGGTCATTCTCAAGAAACTTTTCACCCCAACTCAAGAGGGTTTGATGACTTTTATGGCCACATGCACACGGAAGTTGGCTATTTTCCTCCTTTTGCTAATCAAGGTGGGATAGATTTTCAGAGAAATGGCGTAACTATTACTGATGAAGGTTATGAAACATTCTTACTTGCTGATGAGGCTTCACGCTGGATAGAGAATCGTGACACTGAGAAACCGTTTTTTTTATATATGCCATTTATTGCACCTCATACGCCTTTAGAAGCTCCAGAAGATTTAGTAAAAAAATATAGTGACTTGAAAGATTTACGTGTGCCTACGAGAAGCGCATCAGCAGATAGAATTAGAAGTTTATCTTCTACTCCCAGCGCTCGCCCAATTTATGCTGCTGTAGTTGATGCATTAGACCAAGCCATTGGTCAGGTTCTTGCAACATTAGAGTCTGAGGGTATTGATGAGGAGACAATCATTCTTTTTAGCAGTGATAATGGTGGGGCTACATATGGTGGCGGTGGAGGAGATAATTTTCCTTTAAGAGGTGGCAAGGGAGAAACCTATGAGGGAGGTATAAAGGTTATAGCTGCTTTAAGATGGAAGGGTAAGATAGCCCCTCAAACAAATTTCTCTTCTATCATGACTATGATGGATGTATTTCCTACTCTTGCAGGTGCTACCAACATTCCTATGATGAACACTAAGAAGCTTTGGGGAAGAGACATGTGGTCAGCAATTAATAACTCTAAAAATATACCACTTACTCAAGAGGTATTTTTTGCATCAGAAACTCCAAATTATGGACAATTCCATACCACTGTATTTAACGAAAAATGGAAGCTTGTTCAGGTTATTTCTAGCTCTTTAATGGAGGTTAATGTTAATAATCAGTTATTTGATATTCGCAATGATCCAAATGAGTATAAAAATCTTGCAGCAGAGTACCCAAAACTTGTTGAGCTGATGGCAGATAAGATTAGAAGGTGGAGAGCTCTACATCCTATTTCTGGAATTAGAGCGCAACTTGTTCCTCCGCCAGGATGGAGAGCACCAAAGGATTGGACAAGTTACACCATCCCCCTAGATGAACTCCAGGATGATGCATCTCTTGGGTTTGGAGCTCATGCGCACCAAATTCTGGATTACCTTATCAAGGATCATGGTCGCATTATCTATGACTGCAAACCTGGGGATTGGGAGCGAGGAAAATGCAAAGCTCCTGAAAAATCTCAAAAACATCAACATTAATGCCTAAGATATTCTTTTTTGCCTGTTTAATATTCTACCAATCTCTTATGGCTAGAGATATCCAGGAGACTACGTATTCATATTGGACTAACCCTGATATTCAAATTTATTACTCTGTGCCACCAACCATTACTGAAAAAACCAAGATTATGTTCATAATTCATGGTGCTAGCAGAAAAGCAGAACAAAGCCTAAATGATTGGTTGCCTCTTGTGGAGGGAAGGGACGTAGTTCTCATAGCGCCTGAATTCTCCAAAGAATTTTATAATGAGTATGCATACCTAATGAAGACCACTAAAACAGGAAGGAAGCTTAAGGATGCATCGCGAGATCTAGAATCTTCGCTTGGAAATATCTTTAATTTTTTCGTGTCTAAACTCAAGATAAGCACTAAAAAATTCAGACTCTACGGTCATTCAGGTGGCTCCCAATTTGTGCATCGTTACTTATTGCTTAGCGATGAGACGAGAGTTGATAAAGTTGCCATGGCAAGTGCTGGATTTTATACTTTTGCCAATCCAGCGATTAAATACCCCTTTGGTATCAAAAATATGGATGTTTCAGATGAGCGTTTGCAATGGTTTTTAAGCTTAAAAGGGGGAGTGTTTTTGGGGGGAGAAGATAATAATCCTAAACATAGCTCCTTGCCTGTTATGCGAAAAGCTAAAAAACAAGGAGACCATCGCTTAGAAAGAGGAACAAACTTTTTTAATCATTTGGTTGAATTAGGCGTAAAAAAAAATATGCCCTTTAGATGGAGATATCAAGTTGTTCCAGGCGTTTCCCATGATAATGCTGGTATGAGCCTGGCCGCAGCTGATTTTTTACTGGAAGATCTTTAGCAGGTATTCTGCTCAATGAATTCTTCAGCTTTTGCAAAGATATTCTTTTTTCGAACAGGGTCCATGTTATCCAAGGATCTTATCATTAGCCCTAGCCTAGGATTATTTGCAAAAAAATCTCGATTATTTGCTATAAATCTCCAATACAAACCATCAACAATTTCACACCAATCACCTTTTTTGTAATTTGACATTCTTAGCATATAACTCGAGCCGCAAATGTAGGGTTTAGTTGAGAAGATACCTCCATCAGCAAAAGTACCCATGCCATAGACATTTGGAACCATTACCCAATCTGATGAATCAACATACATTTCCATAAACCATTTATAAGTATCGTTTGGTGTAATTCCAGTTAGATTCATCATATTAGAAATAATCATTAATCGATTTATGTGGTGAGTGTAGCCGTGCTCCAAAGAATCTTTAATTGCATCATCAAGAGGAGGGATGCCCGTTGTTCCGTCATACCAGCTATTGGTAAGACTTTTCTCATGAGACCAGAAATTACTTTCTTTGTATTGAGGCATGTTCTCCCAATAAACCCCTCGAATAAATTCTCTCCAACCAAGTATTTGCCTTACAAAACCTTCTAATGAGTTAAGTGGAATGCGTTCCCCAGGTTTTTTATACTCTGAAATAGCATCTACAATACATTCCATTGGGTCTAAGAGGCCTGAGTTAAGATACGGCGCCAACAGAGAGTGAAACAGTATCGAATCATCTTGATCAATTGCATCCTGAAATGTTCCAAATAAGCATAGGCATTCATCCAAAAAGAACCTCAATCTTTCTCTCGCAGACTCATGCGTAACTGCCCAATTAAATTGCTCCAATGATCCCAGTGAATTAGGAAAAAAGTTCTCTACATCGACCATAGTTTCAATGGTTATGGAGTCTTGGCTGTATTTATTTCTCTTTGGGGGCGCTTGCTTTAGTTTGGAAATGCTTTGTTGATTCTCTTTGTCGTAGTTCCACTTTCCGCCAAGTGGCTTTCCATCTTCCATTAGTAGGTCATATTTTTTTCTTAGCGACCTATAGTAATATTCCTGCACCAAGGATTTTCGATCTTTTGCCCATTCTGCAAAGTCCTCAATCGAATCAATAAACTTCGTGTCGTGATGAATTTGCAAGGTAACATTTTTTTTTGATACAAAAAACATTAGTTGAGTAAGAGTATTGTGATCGCTTGGTTGGGTGATATGAATGACATCAAATCTATCGGTTTCATAAATCTTATCTAGTTCACTCATAAAATCTGTTGCATGATCTTTAGAAATTTTGATGTGAATAATGTTTGAGTATCTCTTTTGCAATTCTGCTTTCCAATGCCTGAGAGCAGAAATTAAAAAAGCAATCTTCTGTTTATGATGGTTTATCTGATAAAAAGTATCACAGGGCTCATAAATTAATATGGTATCTTCATCGCTCAAATGCTGAAGTGTTTTATTATTTACCGCTAGATCATCCGGAAAAATTATTCCAATTCTTTTCATTTTTTATTACTCACTAAAAATTCTGCCAATGCCTTTCCTGAGAGAAATGCAGATTCAACTCTAGGTGAAATATTCCAATCCCCAATTGCGAATACATCATTTTTCAAAGCAATGAATTTTTGCTCACTGTTCAGCCGATTGCATTGAGCATATCTCCATTTAAATACATGAGAATCTTCAATGATGATATTTGCATCAAATAATTCATTGAGCTGATTGGAAGCGAAGTCTGCTAGTTGATTCTCAGGGCCATCAAACATTGCTCTGCTAGTCTCTGGAGAAAATTGTAGCACCCATGTTTCATCAATTGTTGCATTATAAAATTTGCTTGATCCTGCCCATGAAATATCCTCATTGACTGACTGATAAGCGCTGTATTTTGTTTTTATAGCGCTATTAATCATCAGGCCTACAGCTATGCATGGATCAAAATTTATATTGAGTGACTGCTCAAATTCAAAAAGCTCATGGGCTTGAGGGAAGGGGAGTGATGAGATTAAAATATCATACGAAACCTCTAGCCCACTTTCAAAATAAGCAATTTTATTTTGAGTATCTACTCTGATGCATTTCTCTCTAGCCCTTATATCTAATGATTCTGAGGAGTCTCTTACCAAGGCTTGCATTCCATCTGGGTGAACAAAATATTGATGGGTTTCAATATCTTCTTTTTTAGAAAAGTTATATATAGGACCATTAAATTTTTTTGCGTTATTTTTATTTAGAAGTTTTTTAAAATCAGGATCAGTGCATGTGCAAAATTGAGCACCTAAGTGAAATCTTGTTTCATGATATTTTTTGGAACATAGTCTGCCTCCAAAACCCTTAGATTTCTCATACAGTTCTACTTGAAAAAAGTCTGAAAGATTTTCTGCACAAGCTACAGCGCTCATTCCTGCGCCCAAGATCACAATCTTTGGAGATTCTTTCATTGCTATAAGTTGTTCTTGAAGACAACTCCATCTTTCATCACAAATTCAACATTAGAAACAGCCGCTATGTTCTCCAGAGGGTTTTCGGCTAAAGCAATTATATCTGCAAGCATGCCGGTCTTGATTTGTCCCAAGCGGTCTTCCATTCTTAAAAGCCTTGCAGTTTCGACCGTGGCACTTTTTAAGGCTATAGCAGGTGGCATACCTCCCTCGGTCATTAAAATAAATTCTTGCCAGTTATCACCATGAGCCGACACACCAGAGTCAGTTCCAAATGCAATCTTAACTCCTGCCTTATATGCGGCGCTAAATGTAGCTTCAATCTGAGGTCCAATTTTTTCTGCCTTTGGTTTGACCAATGCAGGAAAGAAGTTTGGAATCTTGGCTTTTTCTGCAACCCAGTTGCCTGCCATTATTGTTGGAACATAATAAGTGCCTTTAGATTTCATCAAAGTCATGATTTCTTGATCCATGTAGGTACCATGCTCGATTGAATTAATGCCAGCATTCACAGCTCTTCGCATTCCCTCTTTTCCATGCGCATGTGCTGCTGTCCAAAGACCATAATCATTAGCAGTTTGAACAATTGCTTGAAGTTCGCTATCAGTAAACTGAGGATTCTCACCAGATTTTGCTACGCTTAATACTCCACCGGTTGCAGTTATTTTAATTCCGTCAGTACCATCTTTGTATCTTTGTCTTACAGCTTTAATGGCTTCTTCTGGGCTATCAATAACTCCATCTTCTGGGGATGGGGGAGAATAATCAGCCTTTGATCTTCCATTAGAAGGATCGCCATGACCACCAGTTGTGGCAATTGTTTTACCGGATGTAAATATCCTTGGGCCCACGATCAATCCCTGAGATATTGCTTCTCTAAGGGCGATTGTCTCCATCCCTCCGTCCCCAAGGTTTCGTACAGATGTAAATCCAGCCATTAAAGTTTTAGTGGCAGCGTTAGCAGCAAATAGAGCCCTATATTCTGGCTCGCTTTTAGCTGGCCGCTCAGCCTTAGGAACATATTCCTGCGCAAGGTGAACATGCATATCCATGAAACCAGGTAAAACAAATGAGTTTTTTAAATCAATGACCGTGTCATTCTTTGTAGCTCTTGCATAACCCTTCGTTACCGATTTAATTTCATTGTTTGAAACAGTAATGGTTATTGCTTTTGTCAGCTCACCATTCTCAACATCAATTAGATTTCCAACATGAAGCAAGGTATCTGAAAATACAGATGCTGACAGAAGCGCAAACACGAATAAATTAATTTTTTTCATAATTCCTCTTTAATTATTTTATTATCAAACAATACTATTTTTAGTGAGCTCTGAACAGAATTTTTTTATTGAAATAAGCTGGTTTTATCAAAGATTAATAACCTTTGATTCTAGCTCTACCCCATCTTTATCGTTGATTGATAGGGTAATTATATTTTTGCTGGGCTGAATATCTAAGATGCCAAAGTTTATTTCAGGATAGGTTTTACCTATAAGTAGAGGGTCTGTTTCAGTAGGTCGCAATGAGCCTTTGTTAAGTGCAGAGGCCGTTATCTCAACAAGACCATCTTTTTGATAAAGTCCTGCTCTATGACGGTCGCCAGAGATTAAAACTACAGTCTTTGTTTTTAAAACACCATCTAGTTTCATTAATAATTTCTTTCTATCCGCTGTGAAATTAGACCATTTTTCATAAGGATGATTGGTTGCGAGGATTTGGATAGAAGATAATATTATTACTATATCGGCTTTAGAACTTTCTAGAGTTTCATCTAGCCATTTCCATTGCTCAGTTCCAAGCACGGATGCAAGCGGATCTTTATTTGGAAGATACCCATTTTTTCTTCCCTCTAACTCTGATCTAAAATACCTAGTATCTAAGCCGATTATCTGAACACTTCTGCCTTCTATTATTTGGGTGTCCTCAAAATAGATGCCTTTTCTGGCTCTTCTTGAATCTTGCTTAGAAATTTTCCAGAAATTTAGAAATAGCGTTTGTGCTTCTTCTTTATTTTTATAATCTCCGCCGCCATCATTTTTACCATAATCATGATCATCCCAGATCGCTAAAATTTTTTTATCTTTAGTTAGCCATGAAGGAATTTTTGTTTTTTGTTTTTTGTATGCTTTTTTAAGCTTACCTAGCTCTCCAGATTTTTGATCGCCATAAACGTTATCACCTAAAAAAATAAATCCATCAATATTCTGCTTTTTAATTGCAGCCCAGATAGGTTGCTCTAAATCTTGATCCAAGCATGACCCAAGACCATATTTATATGCATAAGCGCTGTTAGAAAAAACGATACAAGAAACAGCAAGCAAGGATAATGTTTTATTCATGGTGGTATTATATGGCTTAAAGAATCATATCCAAGCATGAAAGTTATATTCCTATTTATTTTATTTTCTCTGTTAGCAGGCTGCAGTTCTGAGAATAATAAGCCTCCCAGCGTCTTAAGTGATTTTATAAAAGCTGACTATTCTCATAATCAATCAATTATTAGTTGTGAACTCTTGCCCGATAGAAACCTAAGCTCAGTCGAGAGATTGATACCAGCTTTTGTAGATAAACTTAACAAGGTTCGAGAAAAGGACGACGAAGTGATGTTTTTTTTTCCAATTCAAGCTGAGAATAGCAGCATTTCTAAATTTAAAATTCTTCTTAATTACCAAAACAAAGTCTTATTAGAAGAGATGCATAAAACTCTTTTAGAGCTATCATTTGAAGAAACGGCTCTATGCAATACAGAGGAATCTTCACATGGGCGCTTAAGTTTATTTGAATCTAAATTTGAATCAACTCTAGCAGTTGTTGAAATGATGGAATGCAAATATGTAAATGATTTTAATTACGCCACCATGAAACTTGTATTTGAAGAATTTATTGACGCCCTTGAAAAGCTTGATCAAAAAGTCTCAATTGTTTATTCAGGGAATCTTGAAGTTAAATCAAACTTTAGATGGTTTAATATTTTTGACTCCATGGAGAGCAGAAAATTATTTATTGAAAGCTGGCAAGATTTGTCGGTTAGCAATCAAATTCAAATCCTGTTTACCGAGCAATCAAGTTGTGGAGCTTCTAACCTTTATAAAAGTTATAAAGTTATCTAGCTTACAGCCTAGTAAATTTTTCCATCTGGTCTGAGATCTTTTTAATTCCGTCACTAACTGTGTCTAAGAGAATAAAAGGAAAAATAGCATGAATAAATCCAGCAACACTTAACCAGAGAAGATTAATGGACACAAGGATGACGCGAAACGCATGAGGAAGATATTTTTTATCAGCTTTTTTAAGATGTTTGAAGTCTATCCACATTCGTGAATTTTATATCATTTTGTTAAAAATTTCTGTTCATTGTTTTAATTTTCATGCCACATAAAATAGTTTCTGCGCAGGAAGATGGTGTAAAATGTTTTTTCTAAAATTGCGGCATTAGTATAATGGCTAGTATATCTGCCTTCCAAGCAGATGGTCCGAGTTCGAATCTCGGATGCCGCACCACTTTCTTAGGTCTCTTTTTTTAAATTCAATTTTTTCTAACGTAAATGCTAAAATATTAACCATGGATACTAAAAGCGTTTCATCTCCAATAGGTTCTTTTGATGCTGCTTATAATCAAATAGGGCTTCATAAATTATCTTTTATCGGGCAGAGTCAATCCAAGCATCCAAAGGATCATAAATTACAAAAGAGTATTGATAATTTTTTTTCTGATAAAGGTTTGCAATCTGTTCCAACCATGGATCTGCAGGGTACGGAATTTCAATTACTAGTTTGGAATGTTTTATGCTCCATACCCAGAGGAAGTACCGCATCATACCGATCCATTGCCGAGCAAATAGGCTCTCCAAATGCCTCTAGAGCTGTTGGAACAGCATGTAAGCTGAATCCGATACCTTTATTTATCCCATGTCATAGAGTTGTAAAGCAGGATCATTCAATTGGACAATTTGCACTTGGAACAAAAAATAAAAAATTTCTCTTAGAGATGGAGTCATTATGACCGCTTATGAGACGATAGTTTCTCAGCTGAATCTATCCTTTGATGTCGAAAATCTTTTTTTAGAGAATGAGAGCTTCATGCATAGTGTCCCGCCTAATTCAGAGACTCATTTTAAACTCGTAATTGTATCTAACGACTTTGCTGAGCTAACAAACGTTAAGCGCCATCAATGCATTTACAATGCCCTGAATGATACTATGTCGAGAATACATGCATTGTCTATTCAAGCCTTTACACCTGATGAGTATCTTAGAAACCCCATTATCCTAAAATCACCTGACTGCGCTAATAAATAGATTGCACTATGAAAAATATTTTTAATTTTATCGTTTCTAAACCTTGGATTGTGATAGTTGCTATTTTTGTAATATTTCTAGGTACTGCGAGTGGTCTTCAGAATTTTAAACTGGATGCTTCTTCTGATGCGCTCGTGATAGAGGGAGATGAAGCTTTTAAGGTTTACCGGGAAACAGGAGAGGTTTTTGGAAACTCAGACTTTTTAATTATTACCTTCACACCTAACTCAGATTTATTTTCGGTTGAGTCGCTTGCTACCATCAAATCTCTTGAAACCTCTTTAGAGAAATTTGAGTCCGTAGAATCTGTGCTGTCTATCTTAGATGCACCAATTTTTTTTCAACCCAAGGTTCCTTTGGCTGATCTGATGGACAACCTAAAGACGGTTGAAACAGAAGGCATTGATTTGGTTGCAGCCAAAGAAGAGATTCTTAATAATCCCGTCTATCAAGAGCTAATTATTAGCCCATCTGGAACTACCACAGCAATGCAGGTAACCCTTATAGAGAATACTTTGTACAGAGACCTCATCAATAAAAGGTATGAGTTAAATGACTCATCCGCCCTCA
>Ga0308010_1001547_pt1 | contig 12684 bp, 8 predicted proteins | sample Neamet129_FD_202368 | JGI IMG/M metagenome (GOLD analysis project Ga0308010, IMG submission 202368) | Marine microbial communities from water near the shore, Antarctic Ocean - #129 | ecosystem: Environmental > Aquatic > Marine > Unclassified | place: Southern Ocean | collected 2014-07-24 | reverse complement strand
ATCTTCATATTTCTTATAATTAAACGTACTATATGTGATTTCAAGATATCGTGCTCTCCATTTACGCCCCATCAACTCTGATCCAGCTATTTCATTCCATAAAGACCAAGAGTCTATTAAGCCTGTGAGCAAATCAAAAACTACAGCATCATATTTACATTTATTCATTATAATCTCTAAATTTAATAGGTCATAATTTCTTACCAACCATTAGTTCTAGACCATGTGTCTGTAATCATATTATTTTCTAATATATTATAATTTGTAAATCCAGCACAGGTCAAACAAGAGTGATTAGGCAAAATTCTAACTAAACTTCCTATTGGTAATTTATCAAACCAATCAAGATTATAAATATTTATTGAGCCATGCTCTTGATGAATTTCAGATACATTAAGTCCTAACAAAGGTATTCCTGTGTCTTGATTACAAATCAAACCAAATCCAGCTTCAGGCATGAATTTATTTGCACTAGTATCTTTTGATAACGCTAATGAACCTGCATCAATGATTATTTTTTTCTTTTCATGATTATGTCCTATTACACTCGCTAGGATAGTTATTGCTATGTCTTCAATTTTACAAATACCTCTAGAAGCTTGTGCTAAATCCCAAAACATATATATACCTGCTCTAACCTCAGTTATATCATTAAGATGTGAAGCGAATAACATAGTTGGAGTTGAACCAATGCTGATGATTGGTTGAGGTTGATTAAAATTCACGATATTTTTAACAGAAGCTAGTGCATCTTCACGTTCTTTATTAGCGATTGATAAAATTTCCTTTTTATCATTGGTTGAATAGCTATGGCCTGCGTGTGTTAAAACACCAACCAAATGAGTATTATTACAATTACTAAATATTTTAGATATTTCTAAAATATTTTGATCTTTAAAACCTATGCCACTTCTTCCTTCACCACAATCTATCTCAATTAAAATTTCAAATTTTGCATTATTCAAATTACTAAAATCTACAACCGCTTTTGCAACAAAAATAGAATCTAAAACTAAACGAACCAAACAATTATATTTTTGCTGAATAAAATTTAATCTAGTTAATTTTCTTGGTATAATACAAACTGCATACAATATGTCTTTAAAACCAGCAGAAGCAAAATATTCAGCTTCTTGAAGTGTCGATACTGTTATAGGTCCTATTTCTTGATCGAGAGCTATTTTTGCAATTTCAATACTTTTTGGTGTTTTAACATGAGGTCTAAGTATAGTGTTTAATTGAATACATTTTTGCCTTGCCCTAAGGCAGTTTTTTTCCAAGATTTTTTTGTCTAGAATCAAACAAGGTGTCTCGAGTTCTTCTAAATTATTTATTTTCATATTCTTTGACTCCATAATCTATACAGAAAGTTAAAGATTTTTTTTAGTTTATCAAAGTTTTTATTCTTTAAATATAGGATTTATTTTTAAGAAAATATTTGTAGAGACAGCCTGACAAATGCTTTTTTGCACCACATTTAAAGTAAAGATTTAATCAATATATATTGAATTAAAAGATTTGGTAGGGATACCCGGAATCGAACCGGGAAGCCTTGCGGCACTGGTTTTTGAGTTAGTTGATGACACTAATGTATAGTCAACATAGTCAAGTAATTCGAGGCATACTATAGGATAATTATATCTCCTCTTTATGTATTGTAAACATAGTCAGGCCAGTTTGGTTGTTTTTCGTACACTTTTTCGTACACTGAGTTTAATAGATATAAAGAGCCTATTGATTTTAATTTTTTTGCTTCTTTAGGAAAATTAGAGGTAATATCAACGCCAACTAATTTATCTTCCATACCTAAAAAATAAATGATTTCAGTAATTGATCCTCCAGCCACAACAATTTTAGATCTAGACATTGATTGCTCGCAAATCGCATAAGCATTTGATATTGACAATAATAGAATTAGAATAATTATTCGCATTTTTTACCTTCATAAATATTTTTAATTTTTAACAATTATTTTATGGAAATGACTTTTTAATTTCAGATACTAAAAATTCCTTAAAAGCCTTCACCCTGGGATCATTTTTTAATTGATCTTTAAATGAAAGAGAAATGTTTAATTCAGGTCCCATTAATTCAGGTAAAATTTCAGTAAGTGAATTCATATCAAACTCCATCCAATCTGGTAAAGAAGCAATACCCATTCCTATTTCAGCAGCCTTAGCAATACCCGAAATACTTGAGACTTCTAAAACTGACTTTCTAGGGTTTTTATCATCTCTACCAATGAATAAAAGCCAATTTAATCTATTTCTATCAAGCGGTGGTTGTGCTGTTTCACCATAAGAAATTATACGATGGTCGTCCAATCCTTGAATATCATAAGGCACTTTGTTTTTTTTAAGATACTGTCTAGATGCATAAGTTTTGTATCTACATTTTGCTAAATTAATTTGAATATCGTCTTGAGAAGAGCTAGGTGTCATTCTAATTTCAACATCTGACTCCATATGTACCACCTTAGGTTCTGAATCTCTTAAATTTAAGGCAACTTCAATATTTGGATATTGTTCATTGAATTTCAGCATATTAGGTGCAACCCAAAGTGATCCAAAAGCATTTGTTGCTGAAACCCTTAATTTTCCTGCCGGAACATCGTCATGATGTCTAATTTTATTATGAATTTCTTCAATAGATTCAGCTAAATTTGAAACATGAGAGAGCAAAGATTTACCTTCATTTGTTAAATAGATACCATTAGATTTTCTCAAAAAAAGTTTAGATCCAATTTCATGTTCTAGAGATTTCATTTGTCTACTAAGTGATGATTGGCTTTGATTTAAAATTTCTGAAGCGTGAGTGATGTTACATGTTTGTGCAACGATATTAAATAATTTAAGTCTGTCCCATTTCATATTATTATAATAGTAAGAATGATAACGATAATCAATATCAAAATTATAGATTTATTATTTTTTAATAAACATCCCTAAGATATCTTTTCTCTCTTTTTAAATTATTTAAGTAATCAAATGCCGCATCAAAAGAAATATTAGAACATTCCATAATTATTTTAATTATCATATCCTCAACATCTTTAGCCATACGATTAGCATCTCCACATATATACAAATAAGCACCTGATCCTAACCAATTGTAAAATTCGTTTTTATTTTCATACATTATATTCTGAACATAAATTTTGTCTTTTTGATCTCTAGAAAAAGCTAAATCTAATTTATTTAAAACCCCAGAGGACAAGTAATCTTCAAGTTCATTTTTATAAATGAAGTCATCATTTTTTGTTTGGTCTCCAAAAAATAACCAATTCTTTCCTGAACTATTTCTATATTCCCTTTCTTGTAAAAAAGCTCTGAAAGGTGCAATACCCGTACCTGGGCCAATCATTATTATATCTTTATTGTCATCTGGTAACCTAAATGATTTATTTGGTGTAAAGAAAACTTTTATATTTTCACCAAGAGCACAGTCATCAGCAAGAAAAGTAGAACAAACACCATTATATTTTCTTGAATCTTTTTGCCATCGCACAGATGATACAGTCAGATGTACTTCATTTTTAACTTTATTTAAACTTGATGAAATTGAATAAGTTCTATGTTGTAAAGATTTTAAAAGGGCAAGAAACTCATTAACATCAATTTTAAAGTTGGGATTAATATTCATAAAATCTAGAACATCCATACCCCATTTATAATTTTCAAGTTCTTTATTGTTATTTTGATCAATAATTGACTTTAATTTTTTATCATTTGAATTTTTTGCAATATATTCTATCAACTTCTTTGTAGGAGTGAGTATTTCAAATTTTTCAGTTAATAACAATCTAATGTAATTTTCGTAACCTCCCGGTACAAAGTCAAATTCAACTCCTAATCGTTCAATGATTTTGTTTACAAGATTTTGTTTATTTATTGGGAAAATACTCAATGAATCACCAACTTCGTATTTTAAACCACTATCTCGTAAATCAATCTCATAATGCATGATCTCTTTATTTGAATTAACGCCAGAAAGCATTCTATTCGATAAAAGTTTTGCACTATATGGATTCTTTCTATTGTATTCCTTTAAATTAGAAAGATCATTTAATTTTTCTTTTGTGACTTGAGTCTCTGGTTTCCATTTGGTAATTAATGATGAAATCCATTTTTCAGATAATTCTTCATAATCAACGTCACAGTCAACACGATCTTGCATTCGAGTAGCCCCGAGTTGTTCAAACCTAGTATCAATAAGTTTCCCAGCATGACAAAATTCTTCATATCCTGTGTCACCAAGAGCTAGAACAGAATATTTAATATTACTTAAGTTAGGAGCTGTATTTGCTGATAAAGCATCCCAAAAGAGTTGAGCGTTATCAGGCATCTCACCTTCTCCATATGTGGAAGTAATAATAGCTACATTTTCCATATTACCTAAAATATCCATTGTTATATTGTCTAAAGAATTAACATTTGTTTTAAACCCTGCATCATTAGCAATTTTAGACATATCTTCAGCTATCGCTTCTGAATTACCAGTTTGTGTACCAAATAAAATATCTAAATTTATAAGATTTTTGTTATGATCTTGAATTAAACTATTATTAGTAACGGAGACAGATTGTTTCATGCCAGCAATAAAACCTGAGATCCAAGCTTCTTGGTCATAACTAAAGGGTTTTATGTCTTCACCAGTTTCAATTTTCTTATATTTATTCATTTTAACAATCTCAGTTTTATATTTTAGACAAAACTATGAAGTGATTGTTCAAAAAATAATTCTTCATAAGAAGGCATATTGTGAATAATTTTTCTGTTCTTATTTTGCTGATAAATTATCCAACCATAAGTACTTGGACTGTCAATTGAAATAACATTTCGTAACCTTAAGGCTGATTTATAATCATCAATTCTTTTATTAGATATTAATACTGACAATTCATCATCGTTATATTTAGATATAGCATCTTTTGAAAACTTCAATAGCTGGGATACAAGATTAAAATCTTCAGTTAAGATTAAGTCTCTAATTGTTTTTGAGCTACCTGGAACAATAAGAGTTTTTGCTGTTTCATATATCTTCCAATTATTTAAAAGTTCATGAGTTTTTCCTTTATCTATCTCATCAGCATTAGGAACATGACCGTCTAAGACATATTTACCATCTTTCCATATTTTTTTTAGTTTCTGTATTTGAAATTTAACCATGTAAGAAGATAATTCTTCTAATATTTCTTTTCTAGTTTTGGATTTTAAAATTTCTTCGTAATCTTGATACTGTAATAAAGATTTCGGCGTTACAAAAGAAAAGTTATTTTTTTCTATACTCCAATTATCTAAAATATATTTGGCTTTATTAGATCCTGACGCTTCAAAGTGCCATTTCAATAAATTTTGTATGGTATGTTCATGTATGTTTGAAATTTCAGTATTTTCAGATAATTCTCCAATGAAAACAGACTCTGTACTAATAAAATTACTTAATTTTTTATATGGGTCATATTGATATAAAAATCCTCCAGACATTCCATTTCCATAACCTCTTGAAAAAGAACCTAGGTTTAAAATAGTTCCATTGGTCATATATTCACCACAATAATCGCCAACTCCTTCAACAACAGCTGTCGCACCTGAATTTCTAACAGCAAATCTGTCACCTGCTTGACCTTCAACAAATAATTTTCCTCCTGTAGCACCAAACAAAGCAAAATTACCTATCAAAACATTTTGAATTATATTTTTATTATTATTTGTTGGAGATTTGATAATTATTTCTCCACCAGAGCAAGATTTACCAACTCCATCATTACATGTCCCAATATGTTTAAATACCATACCATCATTACAAAATGCTGCATATGATTGCCCAGCGGAACCATCTGTATTTATGAAAAGTGATTTGAGTTTTAAGGACTTTCTACCAGAAGGAAGAGTAAAAAAACGAGATTGCCCTAATTCACTGATTTTTTGTTCGTAGTTTAAATACCTTTCAATATCAATTGAAAGTTGTCCACCAAACGTTTTATTTCTATTATTAAGCGTAATTTTTTTTGATGACATTGTATCATCTTTTGAATAATTAAATTTTTCTAAAAACCAGTGATATAGATTTTGGTCATGATCATAGTTTTTTTCAAGATAGATTGGATTAAAAATTTCCAGATTATCTACCTGCTTCAACATCATTTTAAGGTTAAGTTGCCCTACAGAAGATTTATGATTTATTAAATGTAATAAGTCAGAACGGCCTCTAATATCTTTAAGAGATTTAAAGCCATTATTAGCTAAAATTTCTCTTACCTCATGTGCAATATTTAAAAAATATTGTGCTAGTGCTCTTGGGTCACCATCAAACAATTCTGAATTTGTTGTTAAGCCAGCCGGACATTTAATGTTACAATTTTTTGCCATGACACATTTCAGCATCATCATTACCGAAGTTCCAAACTCAAAACTGTCAGCGCCCAATATAGCTGATTTCACGACGTCAGTACCTGTTTGATGCGCTCCAGAGCAACGTAAGATTACCTTTTGTCTTATTTTATTAATACATAGGGCTTGGTTAACTTCAGCTAATCCAATTTCTGCAGATCTTCCAGTATATTTTAGTGATGTTACAGCTGCCGCACCAGTACCCCCACTACCACCTGCTATATTTATTACATCAGCTCCAGCTTTAGCAACACCGACAGCAATAGTACCTATACCATCAGATGATACAAGCTTTACAACAACCTTGACTCTAGCTGCTTTTGCATCATGTATCAGTTGAGCTAAATCTTCAATTGAGTAAGTATCATGATGGGGAGGAGGAGAAACCAACTCAACGCCAGGAACGGCACCTCTAGCAGCAGCTATTTCAACTGATACTTTAGCTGCAGGTAACTGTCCACCTTCTCCAGGCTTTGCCCCTTGTCCTATCTTTATTTCAACTTGTTCTAACATTGGATCAGCAAGATATCCTGCCCAAACACCAAAACGACCGGAGGCAAATTGTTTAATTTTAGATGCACGAATGGTACCATATCTTGACATATGTTCTCCCCCTTCACCAGAGTTTGAAAGTGCTCCTACCATGTTAGTACCATGTGCTACTGCTTCGTGAGCATTTGAAACTAACGCACCATGACTCATAGCTCCTGAAGCAAAAGTTTTTGTAATCTCTGAAGCAGGCTGAACTTGACCTAACTCAATCGAATTAGGTGCTGTCTTAAAATTTGAGAAAAAATTGTCAGCTTTACTTTTTGCTCCAAATTGTAAATGTTGGTTTTTAATCAACATTTCAGAAACATCATCTTTAAAAACTTTTTTCAAAGAAATAGAAAAGTTTTTAATTTTGATATTAATGTTTTCCCTATTACTAAATGTAACACTGTAAATGTTTCTTTGAATTTTCTTTACTATTAATCCCTTTATTAAAAAATTATTGTTACCAACATAATCTAACTTTAGTAGTTCACTAGTAAAATCGTCTGCGTCAATTGTGTTTTCAAAATTTAGGGGAAAGTCAAGCACATCTCTTAATGCAGCTGGTCTAACTAACCTTTCTTTTCCAACCAATTTTATAAAATTAAAGTAACCAGGAGTGATTTTAAAATTATCAATTTGTTTATCACTTAATGAATCAAAACTAGTATTTTTGTAACCTGCGTCAGTAATACCATAAGCGTCCTCCATTTGATTAATAGTGAAAAAACTAAATCCCTTAGTATCTTCTGAATTACTTAGTTTTTTGAACGATATTTTTTCTTCTGTTAAGTCAACAAACTCTCTTACTGCTGTTATACCATAAGAATGACCTGCACCTTCCGAACGCTCCTTAAAAAGCCCAAGGATAGGAATGTCTTTCTCATTATTTACAATTTTAGATCTTAAGTGCCAATCAAGAGAACTTTGGGCAATAGTTTTAAATCTTACGCCCCCAACAGGAGAAAACATGTTAGGAAAATATTTTTTTAATGAGGGATCAGATGTATCTAAATAATTAGGTTCAAAAAATTCGCCACCTGAGTAACTTTCTACAGTGCATAATCCTACCTTACCCATAATTTTCATAAGTGATTTTTCAGAAGCTTTAATAAACTTGTTGTAAGCTAAAATTTCATTTTGTGAGTATTTTTCTTTTATTCTCATTTCAACACATAATGGGTAAATTGCGGCGGCTCCGAAACCTAGTGTGCACGCTACATGATGCGACGAACAAATCTGACCACTTTCAACTATAATTGAAACATTAAAACGTAAACCCTCATTAATAAGACTTTGATTTATGGCTGAAACTATAAGAATCAATGGTATTACTGCCTTTTTTGCATCAACGTTGGCATCTGAAATTATAATTATTCCACCACTAGATGATGCAAATTCACATATATTTAAACAAATTTTTTCAATTTGATCTTTTAAAATTTGTTCATTATTTTGAACGTTTTTATGGTCAGGTTCATATAAAATTTCAAAGTTTTTAATTGGAGTATAATTCTGATTTTTAATTCTATTTAAATCATCAAGCTTTAAAATAGGTGAGTCTATAATTATTTGTGAAGATTTCTTATTTAAATTTTTGATTTTAGAGCCTAGTGAAACCCTTAGTGTCATTCCATCTGCTTCTCTTATAGAGTCTAGAGGGGGGTTAGTCACCTGTGCAAACTTTTGTGAAAAATATTTAGCCATACCACCTTCTTGATCAGACAATGCATTAATTGCATTGCCATAACCCATCGCAGAAACCTTTTCCGCTCCAGTTTCAAGCATCGGGTCCAAAAAGAATCTAAAAGTTTCTTGATTATGGTGATAAGCAACGTATTTAGCCGAAATATTATTAATATCATCTATTGAATTTTGATTTCCATTAAATTGTTCAATTTGGTGCAGCTTAATACTGCACTCATGTAAAAGTTTTTTATAATCAGTTTTAGAAGATAGAAGTTTTAATGTAGCTTCTGTATTATATGTTTTTTGTTCTTTATGGTTGTAATATAGGATACCTCCTGCCTCTATTCTTCCCCTAGAAATAATTTCATCCTCTGGAAAAGTTATTTGTCCTGCTTCTGACATTGCTGATAAATACTCAACAGTTTCAATAGTTCTCAATGGTCTAAGACCTAATCTATCAAGTCTTGCACCAATAATATTTCCATCTCCAAATATAAGAGCCGCTGGACCATCATTTTTTTCTTCAAATAATGAAAAATATTCAAACATTGATATAATGTCTTCTGATAAACTTTTGTCATTCTCCCATGCTGGTGGCATCATAGAAATTACAGCAGACACTATATCTAATCCATCTTCAAAAATTCTATTTTGTAAGGTTTGATCTAATCTACAGCTATCAGATTGACCCTTTGGCCTTATAATATTTTTATTTTTAGATTTATATGCTGCATTTTCTGATAAAATATTCTTTTTATTTGTATTTAATTCTCCATTATGGGCTATTAATCGAAAGGGTTGAGCCATAAATGGATGTGGTTCAGTATTTGTTGAAAATCTTGTATGAAAATATAAAGAAAAAATCTTATGCGATTTATCGTTTAAATCTTTAAAATATGGTATAATTTCATTTGACTTTAACCTACCTTTTAATACCTGTAGTTTTCTTGATAAGGAAAGAGGATACAACTCATCTAACTTCTTATCTTTAAATGCAATTGCTTCAATGTCGAGTAAACATTGGTGTATAGATTTATCTATATCTTTATCATTAATATTTTGAATACTAAAAATAAATTGCTTTATTGTTAGCTGAGACGATTGAGATATTTCATTCAAAACTGATTTATTTACAGGCACGTCTCTTGATTTAATAAGTTTAAATTCGCTATTGCCTAAAGTTTTAATAATCAAGTCCTCAGCTATAATTTTATTAACTTTATTTTTTGGAATAAAAAAATTGCCAACTACAAATTTTCCATATTTTAATGTTTTATTGGTTATTTTTGAAAAAAAATCTACTGATAAATCAATTGATATTCCTGCACCATCTCCAATACCCTCAGAAGACATTCCACCACGGTGGGGAACTGAGCATAGAGCTTCATGGGCCTTTATTAATAAATCATGAGTTTGTTTACTATTTTTTTTAGTAATAAAACCAACACCACAACTGCTTTTTTCAATATTATGGTCGTATAATAATCCTGATTTTTTCATGTTATTCATTTCAATTCCGTTCAATTATTAAACTATTTAATGCAAAATGAATAAAATTTACTCTGTTATTTATAGATTACGGACATGCAAAAAAAGCAATTCACTAAATTTTGTAACAATATTTGTTAAAAAAAACTGTTCAGTGCTTAAAACAAATATAAAAATTTAGTTTTAGAAGGAACTTCGTCGTAAATGAGACAAAAATTTTAATATTAATGCATTAATTAAGCTTAAAGAATGAATCGTACATAATTAATCTTATAAAATTATTTTAAGTTTGGTAGGGATACCCGGAATCGAACCGGGAAGCCTTGCGGCACTGGTTTTTGAGACCAGCGTGTTTACCTATTTCACCATATCCCCATAAACTTAAAAATTTATAGTCTTTTAAAGACCTATCATATATATCAATAATATTAAATTGGGAATTAATTATTAACCATATTTGACATATCTTAACTAATATTATTTAAAGATAATTATGAAAAGAAAAATTTATAAAAATAAAATAAATCAACTTGTAGATTCTGCAAAAACTAATGCAAATAAACCAATTGCAGATAAAGTTCTAGGCTTTACGTCTATGATTGAATCTATTTTTTTTCCAATACCCGTCGATCCTCTTTTAGGAGCATTAACTCTTGCTGCACCTCAAAAAGCTATTAGATTTGCAATTATATGCACTATATTTTCAGTTCTAGGAGGTGTTATTGGATGGCTATTAGGGTATATAATTGGGCCATCAATTGAGTTTTTTTTAACAAGTGTTCCTTGGTTCTCTGAGGCAAAATTTGATGCTGTTAAATCTGCGTATAAAGATAATGGAATGTTAATTGTTTTTTTAGGAGCCTTCACACCATTGCCATATAAAATAATCACCTTAACGAGTGGTGTAAGCGGTGTGAATTTATTTGCATTTATTATGATGTCTTTATTTGGAAGAGGTATTCGTTTTTTTATAGTTGCTATCTCGATTAAATACTTTGGTCAACCTGCGTTGATTTTTTTAAAAAATAATATTTTTGTTTCAACAAGTATTTTAGGATTAGCAATTATATGTTTTTGCTTTTATATTTTTTAAATGCTTAAAAAATTAACTGCAAATATAATACATTTAGATCCATCTAAAAAATTGAATTTAATTCTAAAGCTTTCATTTTTTATTTCATCTTCTATGCTTATTTCTGCACTGTATCTTCAATACTTTGAAAATGTCTTACCTTGTGACTTATGTATCACTCAAAGATGGTTTCATATTGCAATTATTTTATATAGCTTAATTATGATTTTAATTTTACGAACACAATTAATTCATATGAAGTTAGTTGTGTTAGGAATAGCTTTAGTTTGGCTATTTAGTGGCTTGGCTGGTATGTACCATTTTGGTATTGAGCTTAAATTATGGGCTGGACCAGATACATGCACATCTAATATTAATTTTTCAAAAGATTTACTTCAACATTTATTGAATAAATCTCCTATTAAATGTGATGAAGTTATGTTTAAAATTTTTGATATATCTCTTGCTGGTTGGAATGCAATAGTTTCTATTATGATTTCATTGTTTGCAGGTGTTTTACTAGTTAAGAAAGGTTTTTAGAAAACATGAAAGATAAATTAACTAAAGAAGAAATTGATTCTATTCTTAGAGTTGACCATGCCGGCGAAACTGCTGCTGCGAAAATTTATGATGGTCAATTAGCAATTTTAAAACACACATCAGTTGGACCAACGATCCAACATATGAAGGATCAAGAACAAGAACATTTAGATACATTTAACAAACTATTAGTTGAAAATGACACTCGACCTACTGCGCTATTACCTATTTGGAACGTGATGGGCTTTGGACTTGGAATGGCAAGCGCTATAATGGGGAAAAAAGCTGCTATGGCTTGTACTATAGCCGTTGAAGAAGTTATAGGAGAGCATTACGCCAAGCAAGCAGAAGCTTTGGATGAAGACCGCCCTGAACTGAAAGCAACATTAATAAAATTTCGAGATGAAGAATTAGATCACCTTGAAACTGGAGTTGAGCATGAAGGAAGACAAGCTCCTGGATATGAAATTATGAAAACCATTGTTCAGTTTGGTTGTAGAACAGCCATAAAGATCTCAGAAAAAATATAATTAAATTATAAAATGTTTTTATTAATTGTTTTCTAGTTCAATATCCCAATATAAGTAGTCACGCCATGATTGATGTAAAAAATTAGGTGGGAAACATCTCCCATTTCTCTTTAATAAACTTGTATTTGGAGATGCAGGTTTCATGATAGGATACATATTAATCTCACTCAGTCTTTTACTACCTTTTTTAAAGTTACATGGGCCACAAGCTGTGACTACATTACTCCAATTAGTTTTTCCACCAAAGGTTCTAGGAATAACATGATCAAATGTTAATTCGTTAGATTCTTTTGTTAACCCACAGTATTGACATGAAAACTTATCTCTTAAAAAAACGTTAAACCTAGAAAAAACAGGACTTTTTTGAGTTTTAACATATTTTTTCAAAGAGATAACACTTGGTATTTTCATAGAAAATCCAGGTGACCTAACTATCTCT
>Ga0308010_1001541_pt1 | contig 12730 bp, 8 predicted proteins | sample Neamet129_FD_202368 | JGI IMG/M metagenome (GOLD analysis project Ga0308010, IMG submission 202368) | Marine microbial communities from water near the shore, Antarctic Ocean - #129 | ecosystem: Environmental > Aquatic > Marine > Unclassified | place: Southern Ocean | collected 2014-07-24 | reverse complement strand
AGGAACATCGGCAGAAGCGTTGAAACTTACCGGCCGTGCACAGCTCACCGTCACACCTTCAGTCACCAAACTGAGTGCCTGAAGAGTTTTCTCACTTGAAAGATGGTTCAAAGTGCCTTTTTGATCCTCTTCACCCCATCGTCCCCAATTATTGAGATCATTTTTCATCCAATTCAGCAGAACGTCTTGGGATGGCCAGTTAACTGTCATCGAATATTTGCTCCTGTTTAGTTTCATGAATGCACAAAGGAATATCGCGAAGCTTATACAAATACAACATCTGCAGGGATAAGCAAATTTGTGGGGCGATCTTCACTCATTTTGATACCGGACAAGTCACATAATCGTGCTTATGCCCCATCAGTTCAATCTACGCAACTGAAATATCTGTCATCGATTTACGGTACGCCTAGGAAGCCTGATCATAGATATAGGTTTTTACGCACTCGAACTACCCGAAATCATCAACTTCAATTGATTGGTTTCAAGTTATGGCGATTATCGAGAATCGACTGGCATTCATTCCCCAGCATATAAATACCCAGCCATATGACTTGCCTACGAAATCGATCTGGTGTCATCACGGTTCACAAATAACCCTTCAGTAAACTCCAAATACATTGACCTGATTGAATAACTGACAAACCAATCTATGTAATCAGTCGTTATTTCGTTGACTGCAATATTCACCGACGCTAGCATTCATTGGTCAACTTTAAAGTTGGATGGAGCCGAAGACAGTACAGAGTATGTAATGGGTCGGCTACTAGAAGTTTCAACTTTCAATACATATCTTCCTACGACACTAATAACGTCGATGCACGGAAGGTTTTTTTTGCGGAGATATCTAAATGGAATCGATCTTGCTTGCGATTGCAGCAGGAGGTGTCGGCCTTGTGGCCGCTGCCCTACTCGCCATGCGAGTGCTGAAGCAACCAGAGGGTAACGATGAAGTTCGTGCGATTGGTGATCTAATTAAAGAAGGTTCATCAGCGTTCATACGTAAGGAATATTCAATCCTTGCTGTGTTTGTGGTGATTATATTTGTGATCCTCGCAGTGTTCATCGACTACAACATTCTTGGTAACGCCAAGATCGCCTCGCTCAGCGAAGGCGGAGCGATGACATCGCAAGGCCCTTGGACTGCGATTGCATACATTCTCGGTGCCATCGGATCGGCACTAGCCGGATTCATTGGTATGAGCATTGCAGTTCGAGGTAACACTCGAACTGCTACAGCTGCGCAGACAGGTCTCAACAAAGCTCTACAGGTTGCGTTCAGCACCGGTTCAGTAATGGGACTCACAGTTGTCGGAATCGGCATCATCGGTGTCTCTTCAATGTGGTTGCTCTTCGAAAACCCCAACGTAATCGCTGGCTTTGGTTTCGGAGCATCTTCAATTGCACTGTTCGCTCGTGTTGGTGGTGGAATTTTCACCAAGGCTGCCGACGTTGGAGCTGACCTTGTAGGTAAGGTTGAGGCTGGTCTTGATGAAGATGACCCTCGCAACCCTGCTGTTATCGCCGATAACGTTGGAGACAACGTTGGTGACGTAGCTGGCATGGGTGCCGACCTATTCGAGTCGTATGTCGGATCTATCATCGCTACGATCTCGCTCGCTTTCTTTGCAGTAAGCGCAACTGGTATCGTGACCGCAGAAACGTTCCAAGTCGATGCTTCAAGGGCAATTCTGCCACTGGTAATCGCTGGTATCGGAATCCTTTCATCGATTGTCGGTATGTTCCTTGTTCGAACTGGTGACGATGCCGATATGGGCAAACTGCTCTGGACGCTTCGGTACGGCATATTCGGTGCGGGAATTCTTTCCCTTATCGGAACCGGTATCTACATCAGCATGAACGATAGCCTCGACTTCAACCTGTTCTGGGTTGTTGTGACAGGAATCGTTGTTGGGCAGGTGATTGGGACTTCTACCGAATGGTTTACTTCTTACGAAGGTCTCAAGATCTTTGGCAAGGAATTCAACCCTGTGAAGTGGATTGCTAAGCAGTCCGAGACAGGTCATCCTTCAACGATCATCGCTGGTCTATCTGTAGGTCTCTACAGCACAGTAATTCCTGCGATCGCAATCGTAGTCGGAATCTACTTTGCCAACGAACTTGCCGGTCTCTACGGAATCGGTCTTGCAGCTGTTGGAATGCTTTCAACTCTTGGTATCACTCTTGCTACCGACGCTTACGGCCCTGTGGCTGACAACGCCGGTGGTATCGCCGAGCAGGCTCACCTTGATCCGGAAGTACGAGAGCGCACAGACGCTCTAGACGCCTTGGGTAACACCACTGCCGCTACAGGCAAGGGTTTCGCCATCGGATCGGCTGTGCTTACAGCTCTCGCCCTTCTAGTGGCATACGCTTTCGCAACTGATACCACCGCACTCGACCTTCTCAACCCTAAAGTTCTGATGGGTACGATCATCGGTGGTCTTTTACCCTTCGTGTTCTCAGGGCTAACAATGCAGGCCGTTGGAACAGCAGCCGGCGAGATGATCGAAGAAGTTCGACGTCAGTTCCGAGAGATCCCTGGTCTTCGAGAAGGTAAAGAAGGCGTGAAGCCTGATGCCGCTCGAGCAGTTGCTATCAGCACAGAGGGATCGCTAAAGGCAATGATCGTTCCTGGTCTCATAGCCATCATCGCTCCAATTGCTATTGGTGCATTGATGGGCGCTGAGGCTCTAGGTGGCATGCTCGCCGGTTCGATCGTTTCTGGCTTCCTGCTTGCCATCTTCATGGCTAACGCTGGTGGTGCATGGGACAACGCTAAGAAGTATGTTGAGCTAGGAAACTTCGGTGGTAAGGGTTCAGACACCCACGCAGCAGCAGTTACTGGTGACACGGTTGGTGATCCCTTCAAAGACACCTCAGGCCCTGCAATCAACATTCTCTTGAAGCTCATGGCTATCGTTTCGCTGATCTTCGGTCCTCTGTTCGTATAAATCTGAATAGAGAACTGCTGAGAAGCTTTCTTAAGCCTGAATAGAAAACGCCCAAATCGTAACTGATTCGGGCGTTTTCGCGTTTAGATAAATATCACTATGGAATTATCGAACGTATCGATTATTGGCTTTCTCGTGCCCTATAGTCGTCGATTGGCCATGTCCTGGTAAAACGATCGTGTCATCGTCCAGATCAAATAGAACGTCCCGGATGCTGGCTATCTCTTGCTCTTCATCGCCGTCTGGAAGGTCGAACCTTCCAATCGTCTCTCGAAATAATGTGTCCCCAGTGAAGACAAGCCCTTCGATAGTGAAGGAAGTACTACCTCCTGTGTGACCGGGAGTTGAAAGAACTCCGACGATGATATCGCTGCTCGTTGTTATCGAATCTCCATGATTGAGCGCCTGAGATGGCACAGGGGGCTCTTGGAAGTCGCCAAGCATGTCCTTCAGCCAACTGAGCTGTTGAGTGGCTGGAACGACATCGTCGGCGCCAATCATAAATTTACTTCTGTAACGCTCAACAAGCGGAGATACTGCTCCAATATGGTCAGCATGAGCATGTGTCGCCAAAATCAAACTGGGAACAAGATTCTTGGAATCAAGATACTTAATTATTCTTGGTGAATCAGCACCAGCATCTATAACGATGCACTCGGTCTGGTTCGGAATTTGAATCACGTAACAGTTCGTGGCAAGAACTCCGACCTGAATTACTTCAATTTCCACCATTAAACGCAATATTCCTAAATAAAGTTGAGTCGATATCCAATTAGTAATAGTTCAAAATTTAAACATCTAAACAAAGTTTACTAACATCAAACTAGTGCAAACTCGACTGTACTTGAAGAGTCACTTGAGAATGATTGCCTTAGTAGTTATCACCCTGTAATTTTTGGCATCACTTCTTCCTTCAGAAGGCCCATTGACGTCTTCCAGAATCCTTCTGGCTCCCATTCATGCCCCATCGCCATCAATGTCCCAAAGCCTCCAACGGATTCATTGAGTGACGAAATTTTCTCAGTAACCTCTTCAGGAGACCCGACTATAAAGATGTTGTCTACGAGATATTCGACCGTTACGTCTGAATCAGCCATATTCGGGTCGATTTTCAATAGGCCCATCATCTTAGATCGAGGAAGCAACTTGAGGAAATAACCTTCCATATCACGAGCCAGCGTACCTTTTAGAGCTTGTTTTCGCGCTTCTGCACTCGAATCAGCTACCATCACTTCTCTCGCAATACGCCAGTTTGAACGAACAGGCGTTTTACCAGCTGATCTAGCCCCTTCTTCGACTGCAGTCCAGTGTGAAATAAGCATATGTTCAGGTACGAAATTAATGCTCATAGGCAACCAGCCACGTTCGCCAGCCATAGTGAGCGTAGCTGATTTTGGAGATACTCCTGCAACGCCAATCGGCGGGTGAGGATCCTGATAGGGCTTCAAATGAAATCTCAGTGCAATGTCATCTTCAGGCTCCGGGATATTGAAATTCCACCATTTGCTTTTATAGTTCCCTGGTTTCGGGTCCTTCCAAAGCTGAAGAACAAGTTCGATAGCCTGTTGTGTCATATCCCGATTTTCGCCTGTACGAGGATCAAAACCGTTTACGTGGAGATCGCCGGGAAAGCCGCCTGAGCCCACTCCCCAATTGATTCTCCCTCGAGCCATATGATCGAGCTGTGCGATTCGATGCGCAATGTAGAACGGATTGTGATTGGGCATGCACGTAACGCCAGTTCCCAATCGAATCTGAGTAGTAACACCCAGTGCTTGCGCAATCAGAAGATCAGGAGCCGGGATATTTTCCCACTCAGCGGTATAGTGCTCGCCGATCCACGCCTCGGAGTACCCAAGTTGATCTAGATATACAAGCTGCTTGAGATCAGCCTCGAGCGTGTCGGCGTGATTTGCACCCGGGGGGTGCAAGGGCATTGTGAAGAAACCCAGTTCCATTCCAGTCTCCAAACATGATTAGTGCTTTCAAGGTGAAGAACACAGAAGTTCGAGGCATCGTACAACGAAATTCAGATTAAGTGCGGCGGTATCTTTCGTAACTTCGCTGAGCTCAGTCGTCTAAGCGTTTAACTTGTTCTTGAAGACTGAATAATGCGTTGATAGCGTCGATAGGTGTCATATTGGCGACGTCTAGGTCTTTCAGTTCCTCCAGAGCATCGTTACTTACCTGTTGATCTCCGAACGGCATCTGCAATTGGTATCCAGCAGGCTTCGAAGTAGTCTTAGAGCCGTTCTCGAGTTCTTCTAGCAAATCCCAAGCTCTATTAACCACGGCTCCCGGCATTCCGGCGAGTCTGGCAACGTGAACACCATACGATTTATCAGCTCCACCAGGAACGATCTGATGCAAAAATACGACCTCACCAGCTTCTTCGGCAACTGAGACTTGCAGATTGTGTGCGCGAGGTAGCTGCCCAGCAAGTTCAGTCATCTCGTGATAGTGAGTTGCAAACAGAGTTTTACAACCAAGTTTCGGAGAATTGTGAATGTGTTCGGCAACTGAACGAGCGATCGCCAAACCATCGTAAGTAGATGTACCTCGCCCGATTTCATCCAAAACAGCCAACGATCGACTCGTGGCTTGGTTCAAAATTGATGCCGTCTCAACCATCTCAACCATGAACGTCGATTGCCCACCCGAGATGTCATCGGACAGCCCCGCTCGAGTAAAAATCCGATCCACTATGCCAATTCTTGCCTTCGTAGCCGGAATGAAGCTACCGACCTGTGCCATTAGCACTAGAACTGCCGCTTGCCGGATGTAAGTAGATTTACCAGACATGTTTGGCCCGGTAATGATCATTACCTGTCTATCAGTATTCGACAAATCAAGATCGTTCGGGACGAATCGCCCGGGTCCAAGAGCTGTTTCAACTACCGGATGTCGGCCACCTTCGATTGAGAGAACGTTGCCATCGTCGACTAGCGGTCGAACCCATGCGTTTTCAGCCGCTGCTTGGGACATACCCACGAGTGCATCCAAGGTGCCGAGAGCCTTGGCAGTTTCCATGATTCGACTGCTGTGAATCGTCACTTCCCCACATATGCGTCGGAAAATCTCACGCTCGAGTTCGCTGATCCGATCTCGGGCATTAAGAATTTTCGATTCAAGCTCTTTCAATACCGGTGTGATGAACCGTTCACCGTTCACCAGAGTTTGCCTTCGTTCGAATGAATCGGGTACTAAGTGAGCACTGCCCTTACTCACCTCCAAGTAGTAACCAAAAACCCGGTTATAACCGATTTTAAGATTTTTGATACCAGTAGTTTCGCGATAATCAGCTTCTAGTGCTGCAATGCTTGATCTTGCATCACCAGATAGCGATCGGACTTCATCAAGTTCGGAGTTAAATCCATCTCGAATTGCAGATCCGTCGCCGACGGTAATCGAAGGTTCGTCTGGAACAGCGGCAATTAATAATGCGACTGCTTCAGTAGATGAGTGAAGTTTTCCGATTACAGCCCCGCCGGGTACGACACCTTCTGGCAGCGAACTAATCAATTCCGGAATCACGACCAGACCTGTTCTTAGAGATGCAAGATCTCGAGGTGTAGCTTTATTTGTACGTACACGATTTGTAAGCCGTTCGAGATCAGATACTTGGGCTAGCAGGCTTTGTACCCGTGACCGAGCGCTTTGATCTTCAAAGAACGAGGCAACGACTTCTTGCCTACGTTGAACATCGTCTGGATTCAGCAGCGGACGTGTCAGCCATGCTCTTAACGAACGAGCTCCCATCGCTGTTTTCGAGAAATTTAGAGATCGAAATAACGTAGGTGCAACAGCTTTACCACTTGGCGAACTAAACACTTCCAAGTCACGTAAAGCCTTCTGATCTAGCTTCATGTACGAATTGGATGATTCCGTTCGTAGTGACGTCAACTGCGGGATCGCACCGAACTGAGTTTCAGCTACAAAATCGAGAACTGAGGAAGCTGCGATAACCGCTAATGGCAATTTCTCGCAGCCAAAAGCTGCGAGTGTTTTGACTTTAAAGTGCTCCATAAGCCGAGCACCCGACAGTTCTGTATCAAGCCGAGATTCGTCTAGGCTGCGAATCGCCATTGGAGAATCGCTATCTGTATTTAACAAATCCAGAGAATTCTTGTCGGCGATCAACTCAGCTGGTGAAAGTCTAAATAACTCATCTTTAAGATCCGAAGCGGGGAATTCCCCTGTAACGAATTCGCTTGTCGAAATATCGACGTACGCCAAGCCAGTTCGTTGCCCATCGCTTACTGCCGCAGCCAGGTAGTTGTTGGTAGATTGATCGAGAAGCGCAGGTTCGATCACCGTTCCGGGAGTCACTACACGAACAACGGCTCGCTCCACTAATCCCCGAGACTTGGCCGGATCACTCGTTTGTTCAGCAATAGCTATTTTCAGCCCAGCCGATACTAGCGTTCCAAGATGATTATCGAGTGCGTGATGCGGAATTCCCGCGAGTGGAGCCTTACCTCCAGCTCCTGACTCTCGTGCTGTCAAAGTAATACCCAAAACTTTTGAAAGCGTGTGGGCATCATCGTCGAAGGCTTCGTAAAAATCGCCCATCCTGATGAGCAGCAGCGAATCAGGATATTTCGCTTTGAATTCGAGGAACTGACGTCGACCAGGGGATATTTTCTTGCCAGCTGGGGTCTTTTTTTTCACTGATTTCGAGGACGCGCTTTTCCCGCCCTTGAAGGTTGAGGTCGCTGAGAAATCCTGAGTAGCTGGCATCGTGGGACGATTCTAGCGTGAATGTGAGGATCGTTATCGCGTAATTATCGTCTACTGATAACTAATCGTGGCGGAATCTGATGCTTTCCAACGAAATTCTCTAAAGGAACTACCGCGAGGAAGCTCGAAGACCATCATTCCGATTACCTGTTCGCTAGCCTTTATTTGCACAGTACCCCAGATTGGGATGAAGTCCTCAACGTTGTACTTAGGATCACTTTCCTCAGTATCATCAAGTTCGGCACGGCTTATCGCATTGATCGGTTTGTAACTCTTCTTATTACCATCCATTAACACCGCAGCCTCTTCGTCAACAACCACGTTTACCGATCCTGATTTTTCGTTGATCAACGTGACCTTGACGTAAACAAGTTCGTTGTTTACCTCATCGTCAGGCTTCATGGCCCAGTTGTAGAGCGTGCCAGTTTGGTCGGCACCCGAGTATGTGATGTACTCCTGCGACTTAGGTACTTCGGCACGGATCCATAAGGTCCGTCCAGCTACGTACAGCGGGTCGCCACCTTCAGATTTGAAGACAGTCATCATGCTTATAAAGACAACTGCAATGACTACAGAAACTGCAGTGATGCCCATGAGCACGACTGGGTTATTTTCTTTCGGAATAGATATCTGTCGTCGGGCAAGAATTGCTCCTGAAGCATCAACATCTAGGTACTCGGAGCCTGGGTTACCACGGAAACCGGATGCTGGAGCAAATTCGAGCTTCACGCGCACGATGTTGTTAGCCATCGGTTCAGCCGATACGACATTCCAATCAAGCTCCGCATCGCGAAGACGGGGCCCATATTCGTACTTGTTCTCGCCTGCATATTCGAGTGCGGCGCCAACTTGTGAGGGAAATTGAGTCGAAGCAGCGTCGCCAAAGGCAAATCTTAGTGCCCCTGCCTCTGGTTCGTTACTTGCCGTAACTACAGATTCCTCAGTTGCCTGAGTCTCATCTGCAGCGTCCTGTTCAGTTCGGTTCTCTTCAGTCATCCATTGCTCCACTGTACGGTACTACCCCGTACCGACAAGCGAGCCTACATGATGTGTGACGTGTCTCGCACTCTATTTTCATTTGTGAACTGCTAATTATTGCCAACACTTAGCGTTTCAGCGAATTTCATCTAGTAATTGCAAGTTGTGTGACGGTCCACAGCGGTTTATTAGTTCTTCGCAGAAGGGAACGTCGCAAGTTGTCCCAAAACATCACTCAATGCCTGAAGTACGTCATCAATGTCGGCTTCGGTTGTCTCCCGACCCAGCGATATACGAACACTTCCGACAGCAAGTTCGGGACTTACTCCCATCGCTAGAAGAACGTGAGACGGTTCAAGCGATGCCGAGCTACATGCGCTTCCGCTAGATGCCGCGATGCCTTTGAAATCCAACCCAAGCAAAATTGGTTCCCCTTCAACTCCAGGGAAAGAGAAATTAGAAATTTCCGGAACTCGGTGGGTTCTGCTGCCATTGAAAAATGAATCAGGAATTCGTTCAGATACACCCTCGATCAATCGAGTCGAAAGATCCGTCATCTTCAAATTTGATGAAGCACGTTCAGCTTCAGCCAATCTCAGAGATTCACCAAAGCCGACAATACTAGCTACATTCTCAGTCCCTGATCGCCTCTGCCGTTCTTGACCACCACCAGCGATCAGTGGTTCAAGCTCAACACCCCGGCGCACGTACAAAACTCCAGCTCCTTTGGGTCCATAGATCTTATGACCGGATAGACTCATCAGATCGACGTTTAGTACATTTACGTCAAGCGAGAGTTTCCCTGCGCCTTGAACAGCGTCGGTATGGATTAATATCTCTCCACCCACCTGTTTCGCTGCTTCCCGAGTTTTTTGGGCGATAGCGGCAACATCCTGGATAGTTCCGACTTCGTTGTTGACCAGCATCACACTGGCTAAGAACGTGTCAGGTCGAACAGCTGCTGCGAATTCATCAGGATCAACACGCCCGGTTTCGTCGACTCCTATGTAAGTTGATTCGTAACCTAGTTTTTCGAGTTGCTCGACAGGATGAATCACTGCATGGTGTTCAATTGCCGTTGTGAGGATGTGGCCCGTCGTAGAAGATCGTAATGCCGCCGTCCCTTTGATTGCTAGATTGTTTGATTCTGAGCCACCGCCGGTGAAAACGATCTCACTAGAACGAGAGCCCAGTACGTCTGCTGTAAGCTCTCGCGCCTCGTCGATACCATAACGCCCTTCTCCAGCTAATGAATACAAACTTGAAGGATTACCGAATTTCTCAGAAAAGTACGGTAGCATTTTCTCGAGAACTTCTCGTCGCACCGGAGTGGTGGCTGCGTGGTCGAGGTAATTAATTCGTTCTTCAGGAGAAGTCATTGTTAAAGTATTTGCTACTAATTGCCTAAGGGCAACGAATCGGTGTACCAAAGCTTTATTTACTTGGATAACCTATTTAATCGTGAAGATAGTGGTAACAAGACGACCATATCACTGGTAAGTAACCCCACAGGTCATTTTTTTTTGGCAGAATGATTTCGCTGTGGGGCTAATGAGCGCCATTGAACCGAAATCCGGAGTGAGTAGTTGATCAAGATTGAGCACATGTCGAAGAGTTACGGGCCTTATCCCGCCGTAATTGACATCTCATTTGAAGTGCTCAAAGGCGAAATCGTTGGTTTTTTAGGCCCGAACGGAGCCGGTAAAACTACAACGATGCGAGTCGTAACTGGCTTCACACCCCCTACTGATGGTGACGTGACTGTTGGGGGCTACGATGTCGTATCCCACTCACTCGACGTCCGTCGGCACATCGGATATCTCCCTGAGACTGTCCCGCTGTATCTTGACATGACCGTTATGGACTATCTTAAGTACATGGGTGAAATCCGTGGCATGAACTCTTCGTGGGTGAAAGAACGCCTACCGAAAGTGATAGACATGGTCCGGCTCGGGGAATACCAGAACACTCTTATTGGTCGTCTTTCCAAGGGATACCGACAGCGAGTAGGTATTTCTCAGGCTATTCTGCACGAACCTGATGTGCTTGTGATGGACGAACCTACTATTGGTATCGACCCAATTCAGGTTGTGGAAACCCGTGAGCTGATCAGTAATTTGGGTGAAGAACACACAATGTTGCTAAGTTCTCACATTCTTCCTGAAGTCAGTGCTATATGTAAACGAGTGTTAGTAATCAACGATGGTCGTATCGTGGCTGATGACAAGCCAGACGATCTATCGGAGAAACTCCAGCACGCAGAACGAATCGAGATCAGCGTTCGTGGAGCTGAATCACCAGCATTCATCAACGCCATGCGAGATATCACAGATGTTGTGGACGCTCGATCTGACCAGCGTGTTTCAATGCTGCAACGAGCAGAGCGGGAAGACTTCTCGCCGTTCATCGTCGATGCCCGACCTAACGTTCAGGCATCAGAAAAAATTGCTAAAACCATTGTCGAGAACGGTTGGGGTCTGACGAATTTGACGCCAATCCCTATGACTCTCGAAGAAATCTTCCTTGAACTTACAACCGAAGAGAATTTAGGCGAGTAGGTATTGCGTTTCATATCCGTCATAGCGATCAAAGAGATTCGCACATATTTCGCCTCGCCGATGGCCTACGTGGTGTCGGCAGCGTTCCTAGCTATCACAGGCTTCTTCTTCGTTGCATCGGTTTCCGATTCATTCGCTGAAGCAAGTATCCGTGGTTATCTAGCTGGTGCGATTTTCTTCATGATCTTCATGTCACCCGCACTGACGATGCGACTAATTGCTGAAGAGCAAAAACTCGGCACCCTTGAACTTCTTTTGACTTCGCCTCTTCGTGAATTCGAAATCGTATTAGGAAAGTTTATTGCTGCGTTTGTGACAACGCTCATAATGATCGGTCTTTCGCTCTACTTCGTTCTGGTGTTGTTCGTATACGGTGATCCTGATATAGGTCCACTACTAAGCGGTTTATTCGGTCTTGCCATGTACGCTTCTGCAACTCTTGCGGTAGGTCTATTCGCCTCCTCATTGAGTAGTAACCAGATCGTCGGGCTAGTAGTTGGTTCAGGAATATTGACAGCGCTAACAATCATCGATTTCGTTAGTGCTCGTCTCACCGGTGTTGCATCCGAAATTTTGGATGCATTCCAGCTAGGTGCTTCATTTTCAGTGTTCGATATAAACAGCTTCGGGGTGGCCGAAGGCGGTCACTTCGCAGACTTTGCACGAGGTATTATCACCCTGACAGATATTGCCTATTACTCATCATTAACCGCAGTGTTCTTGCTCCTCACAGTTCTTGTGTTGGAAGCAAGGCGATGGCGCTAGGCCAGTAGATGTCAACAGATCAGCAGAACAGCCCAAAGAGTCGGCCATCACCCGATTCCGTTCGCGAAAAAACTCCCTTTATAGAGAGTTTGAAGAACAACACGAAATCGATTAGGCAGGCGCTCGCGCTTATTGGTGTTGGCGCCTTAATTTTTGGTGTTCTTATTTGGATTTTCCTTCGTGGACTTGAAGGACCAGCTTTTATTGTCGCCGGTGTCGGAATCGGTTTGCTCATTATCGATGCGTTCATTTCACTGGCGACTGTTCGTCAGGCTGTGTTCGGTCGACGAGGACGTTACGGACTCAACACAGCAATCGTGTTTATCGTGTTTCTATCTATCTCCGTTGCTGTCAACTTCACTCTTAGTTGGGCAACGGACCGTCCAAACCCTGAAGGGTGGCTACGTATAGATACAACTGCTACTAAGCAGTTCTTGCTGGAAGAACAAGTCGTCAATACACTCGAAAACTTGAGAGAACCTGTGAAGATCACAGCGTTCTTCGAGATTGACTCTGCTGCCGGCGCTGCCGCATGGCGTGACACTGAAGACATGCTGAGTGAGTTCCGGCGCCGTTCAGGTGACTTTGAACTTACCTATGTACGTGTCGACCCTGAACTAAATCCAAATATTGCGACAACTCTTGGAGTTACGCAGTTTCCTGCTCTCGCCATCGAAGGTGTTGAAAGTCGTCGTACTGAAATTGTCCTTGGTGAAGACCCGAAAAATGGCTCTA
>Ga0308010_1001524_pt1 | contig 12819 bp, 7 predicted proteins | sample Neamet129_FD_202368 | JGI IMG/M metagenome (GOLD analysis project Ga0308010, IMG submission 202368) | Marine microbial communities from water near the shore, Antarctic Ocean - #129 | ecosystem: Environmental > Aquatic > Marine > Unclassified | place: Southern Ocean | collected 2014-07-24 | reverse complement strand
AAATACGATCTCAGATGGAGGTAGGGCAGCAGATGTAGCACCCTTGAATGATGAGGGTGTGCCAGTCATGTCTCTTAAGGTTGACGGATCAAAGTATTTTTGGTATCACCATACTAATGCAGACACGTTTGATAAAATTGATTTCAATGAATTCAACCGATGTATTGCTGCAATGGCAATCATGGCCTACGTTGTGGCCGATCTAGACGAACCACTCCCTCGATAGAATTTAGATTTACCGGCACTTATTCTCATCGAAACCTGACGATTTCGTGATTAAATTTGCAGGCTTTTAATCATAATATTTAAAGGGAATTTACATATGCCATCAGTGAATATTACAGGTTACGGTGATGATTTATCTGTTAATGGAATTCGAATTGGTGATCTTTCTCCGGCAGCCCACGAAGCTATTGATAAAGAAAAAGGTGGCCGCAATTATTCTCCGCTAGAAAATGCAGTTGTTTCTCATGTAAAAGACTCTTCTACTTTAATAGTTCGAAAACCTGACCCAAAAGATATTGATAAATATATTGAATCAGAAATTATTGATGGTTTATGTTGTTATTCTGCGGTCAACCAGGGACAACTTAATCAGACTATTGTTGACGCCGTTGTCACACATCTTACGAAAGAAAAATTACCCACGGTACCCCGTTCCATTCGTCATAAATATATGAGTGCTTTTCTTCTTGCTACGACTGGCATTACAGGAATGGATCGAGTCGTTCCCAAGGTTGCTGGTGTGGAAGCACCAGAACTGATGTTTAAGATCGCCCGTCGGTGGGGATACAGAATTAAAGGAATCCCTAAGGGTGAAGCTATTATAGTTGCAGCAAAAGGGAATTTTCACGGACGAACAATGACCGCCATATCCTTATCAGATGATGATCTATCGAAAGAAGACTTTGGACCTTTTTTGACTGGCATAGAATTGGTTCCCTTCAATGACTATGATGCACTTGAAGAATTGTTTGAACAAAAAGGCGATCGAATCGCAAGTTTTATGGTAGAACCAATACAAGGAGAGGCTGGTGTTATTGTACCTGATGATGATTACTTTCCTCGGGTTGCTGAATTATGTAAAAAGCATAATATTCTTTTAGCTATGGATGAAGTGCAGACCGGTTTTGGACGAACGGGAGAAAATTTCGCACACCAATTATTTGGCGTAAAACCAGATCTTATGGGTTGCGGTAAAGCTGCAGGTGGTGGTATTCTTCCGGTTTCTTTTGTGGCCGGACGCGACGAAATTATTGATGTTTTAACACCAGGATCTGAAGGCTCTACCTTTGGTGGTTATCCATTGGCTGCCGTGGTTGGAACTTATGCTATCAAAGTTCTTATTGATGCAAAGCTTGCAGAAAAAGCCAAAATAATGGGTGCTAGATTGGTTGGCAATATGAATGCTATTAAAGATGATTATCCTGATAAGATCAAAGAAGTTCGTGGTCGTGGACTACTCACGGCATTTGAAATGTATAATGAACCATATTTAGATGGACATGCCGTTTCTGTAGGCTTATTGGATCATGGCGTTTATGCGAAGGAGACACACCATTCAACAGTCCGACTAGCACCGGCATTAACAATCAATGAATCTCAAATCGATATTTTATCAGAAGCAATCAGATCAGTTGTAAAAGACTTATAGTTTATAAGACTATATATAAACTTTTGAAAAATGACAATCACATTTAAGGATATTTAATGGATATTTTAAAAAGACTTGGAATAGAAGAAAATAATTTTGGTGCTTGTACGGGCCCTGGAAACTGGAATACTACAACGAAAGAAGGAAAAATTGATTCAATTAATCCTGCAAATGGCGAGTTAATTTCATCGGTTTACCAATGCACTACAGATGATTATGAGTCCGTAGTTAAACAATCACTTGAAGCTTTTAAAGAATGGCGGAAAGTCCCGGCACCGGAACGAGGCCAATTGGTTCGTCAAATGGGCAATGCACTTCGGGATTATAAAGATCCTTTAGGAAGTTTGGTTTCTATGGAAATGGGAAAAATCAAACAGGAAGGCGATGGTGAAGTGCAGGAAATGATCGATATTGCTGATTTTGCTGTGGGACAATCCAGAATGCTTTATGGGAATACCATGCATTCTGAGAGAAAAGATCATAGAATGTATGAACAGTGGCACCCATTAGGGATCGTTGGTGTCATTAGTGCATTCAATTTCCCTGTGGCGGTATGGAGCTGGAATGCATTTCTAGCTGCAATTTGTGGAAATACAACAATTTGGAAACCTTCTTCCACAACACCGCTTTGTGCAATTGCGGTTCAAAATATTTGTAATGAAGTTCTGTCTATTAATGACGCACCGCATATTTTCAGTACAGTGATCGGCCGTGGTTCAAGTGTGGGTGAAGTTATGATCAACGATTCTCGAGTGTCAATGGTATCCTTTACGGGTTCCACGCGAATGGGACGTCACGTGAGTGAAGTCGTTTCAAAACGTTTTGGTAAAACCATTCTTGAATTGGGTGGAAACAATTGCATTATTGTGGATGAAACTGCAGATATGGATCTAGTTATTCCTGCTATTGCTTTTGGCGCAGTGGGAACAGCCGGACAGAGATGTACCAGTACTCGCCGAGTCATTGTTCACGATTCTAAATATGAAGAATTAAGGGATCGTTTGGTTAGTGCATATAATCAAGTCAATATCGGCAATCCATTGGAAGATGGAACACTCATGGGGCCGCTGGTAAATGAAGATGCAGTTTCGGATTTTAAAAAAGCAATAGAAAAAGCAGAAACTTCTGGTGGAGAAATTCTTTTTGGAGGATCGTCTATTGAAGGTAAAGGGAATTATGTTAATCCAACTATTATTAAAGCTGAAAATCAATGGGAGATTGTTCAGGAAGAAACATTCTCATGTATTTTATACATTATGACTTATTCAGATCTGGATGAAGCAATTGAAATGCATAATAGTGTCCCTCAAGGTTTATCATCAGCTATGTTTACGTTAAATATGCGACATGCGGAAAAATTCTTATCATCAGTTGGGTCTGATTGTGGAATTGCTAATATAAATATCGGCACATCCGGTGCAGAAATTGGTGGGGCATTCGGTGGTGAAAAAGAAACGGGCGGAGGACGTGAATCTGGTTCTGATAGTTGGAAACAATATATGCGTCGACAGACAAACACGATAAATTGGGGAACAGATTTACCTTTGGCCCAGGGTATTAAATTTGATTTGAATTAATAATTATTACTTTTTTAAAGGAATATAAATGACAATACATGCAACAAAAGTACACGAAATACTTGGAAAACATATATTAGCTGATGGAATGGACCCTGTCATTGATTTAAAATCTAGTCATGGCTCATGGCTGGTAGACGGAAGGGATGGGAAAGAATATCTAGATTTATTTTCTATGTTTGCTTCTTTATCGGTTGGGTATAATCATCCACATGTTTTAGAAAATCAAGATCGCTTAACAGAAGCGGCGTTGAATAAACCGACTAATTCAGATATTTATTCCACCCAAATGGCTGAATTTGTTGATACTTTTGGGCGAGTAGCTCAACCAGATTACCTGCCTTATGCTTTCTTTATAGAAGGAGGCGGTTTGGCTGTTGAAAATGCTTTAAAAGTAGCCTTTGATTGGAAGGTCAGAAAAAACCTTGCAGAAGGGAATGGAGAAAAAGGCACAAAGGTAATCCATTTTGATGAATGTTTTCATGGCAGAACTGGATACACCCTATCATTGACTGATTCTCCTGATCCAAGGAAAACCCTTTATTTTCCCAAATTTGATTGGCCAAGGGTAACGACACCTAAATTATTCTTTCCACTCACTGAAGAGAATATTGCAAATACCGTTTTATTGGAAGAAAAAGCCAAGCGTGAAATTGAAAATGCTATTGCAGAAAACCCACACGATATCGCAGCTATTATTCTTGAGCCTATTCAAGGTGAAGGGGGCGACAATCATTATAGAAAAGAATTCATGGAATATTTACGCACCGTCGCTGATGAAAACGATATAATGCTCATATACGATGAAGTTCAGTCTGGTGTGGGGATTACAGGGAAAATGTGGGCCCACGAACATTATGGTGAAAGAGCAAGACCTGATATAATCAGTTTTGGCAAAAAGACTCAAGTATGTGGAATATTTGCCAGCAACCGAGTGGACGAAGTAGAGAACAATGTGTTCCACGAATCCAGTCGTATAAACTCCACCTGGGGAGGAAATTTAGTAGATATGGTGCGGTTTACCCTTTATCTGGAAATCATTGAAAAAGAAAATCTCGTTGCACAAGCATCAGAAAATGGGACCTATCTTTTAAGTCAATTAGAAAAATTATCTGAAGAGTATTCAAACATATCTAATGCACGTGGAAAAGGGCTATTTTGTGCATTTGATCTTCCAAGTGGAGATGACAGAGATGTATTAGCCAATCTCATAGCGAAAGAAGGCGCATTGATATTAGGCTGCGGGCTTAAATCTATTCGTTTTCGACCTCATTTAATTATTACTCGTGATGAAATTGATCTTGGGATATCCATGATAAAGAAGGCATTGGCAAAGTTATAAAAGTGGTACAAACGAAAGGTAAGCTATTCATTGTTTCCACTCCCATTGGTAATCTGGGAGATATGACATATCGAGCTGTAGAAACCTTAAATAATGTTCCCTTGATAGCTGCAGAAGACACACGACATTCTCGAAAACTTTTGTCTCATTATGAAATTTCTACGCCACTCATTAGCTATTTTGAGCATAATCGTTTTACCCAGATTCCAAAAATAATCAATCATTTAAATAGTGGAAAAGATTTGGCTGTAATCACAGATGCTGGAACTCCTGGTATTTCTGACCCAGCATATAAACTTATCAGGGAAGCATTGGTGCATGATATTACAATTGAAGCTATTCCTGGAGCTTCTGCATCCTTGGCTGCATTAGTATCTTCGGGTCTCCCAACTGATCGATTTCTTTTTGAAGGTTTCCTACCCCCTAAAAAGGGACGTAAAGCACGGATTGCACGTGTCGAGAATGAACAATCCACGTTGATCTATTATGAATCTCCCAAACGAATTCAACGAACCTTGAAAAATTTGCTTGAAGGATTAGGCGATCGTCCGGCAGTAGTTGCTCGAGAATTAACAAAATTATACGAAGAAATAATACGGGGAACTCTTTCTGATTTGTTGACGTATTTTACCAAACATCCACCAAAAGGAGAATGCGTTATTCTCGTAGGAAAAGATGACCCAAATGTCTATTTCAAATAATTCATTATTTATTTCTTTCGAAGGTATTGATGGTTGTGGTAAATCTACACAAGTAAAGATGCTTATGAATCGCTTTGAGTCGGATGGAATTGATTCCTTATTGGTTCGAGAGCCCGGTGGTACACGCATCTCCGAAGAAATCAGGGAAGTTCTTTTAAAAAATCGTAATGAAAATATGGCCGAGAGAACTGAAGCGCTTCTAATGACGGCAAGCCGTGCACAACTGACCCATGATATTATTATTCCGAGTCTAGACTCTGGATTAATTGTAATTGCAGATCGATTTAAGGATTCAACTTTGGCCTACCAAGGTGGGGGTAGGGGATTGGACATTGACTATTTGGTGCAACTGAATGATTTTGCCACTTTTGATATTGATCCTGATATTACCTTTTTTATAGATGTAACTGCAGATGAAGGACATAAACGTCTAAACTCAAAGCATCCTGATAGAATCGAAGGTGCCGGAAAAATATTTCAGGAAAAAGTCCGAGAACAATATCTTAAATTGGCACATATTTACTCTGATAGATTCATTGTTTTAGACGGAGTAAAGACTCCGGAAGAAATTCATCAAATAATTTGGCTTGAGATAAAAAATATTAAAGAAAAATGATAAAAAGAAAAATAAATATTAAAATTTTAGTCCTGTTGTCAGTTTCCTTGGTTTTTTTGGGTGCTGAAAAAAAAGACATTTACAAACAAGTTCGCAAAAATCAATCCTTAATCAATGATGTTTATCGTCATTTGGTCACTAATTACGTAGATGATATTGATCTTGACGCATTTACGAAAATGAGCATCAACAATATGCTCCTTGATCTTGATCCTTATACAGTTTATATGGAAAATGAAGAGAGAAGCGGGATTGAAATGCTCACCAAGGGGAAGTATGGCGGTGTCGGGATTCAAATTGGTCGTAGAGAAAAGATATTAACCGTTATTTCGCCCATGGAAAATTCACCTGCTAAACGTGCAGGAATTATTAGTGGAGACAAGATTATAAAAATTGATGACCAGGAGACAGAAGGTCTTTCTATGGATGATGCCGCAAAATTGATTCGTGGGAAAAAAGGATCCCAAGTGGTTTTGAGTGTGCAACGATTTAGAGAAGCAGACCTGATTGAATTTGCATTAACTCGTGAAGATATTAAGATTAAAGATATTTCCTATTCCGGTATGTTAGATAACCAAACAGGTTATATACGATTAACACGATTCTCTCGAAATTCGGATAAGGAAATGAAAAAAGCATTGCAGGATTTACTGGAAAATAATATGACTGGATTGGTATTGGATCTTAGAGATAATCCAGGCGGCTTGTTGAATGCAGCTGTGAATATTCTTGACCTATTCACTGATAAAGGTGAGATGCTTGTTTGGACAGAAGGAAAGACCCAAAAATCGAAACGGAAATATAAAAGTAAAACTGATCCGCTTGTACCAAGTGATTTGAATATTACTGTACTAGTGAATCAAGGAAGTGCATCAGCCAGTGAAATTGTTGCAGGAACTCTTCAGGATCTTGATCTTGCTGTGGTTGTGGGTAGGTCCACTTTTGGTAAAGGATTGGTCCAAACAGTTTTTAATATTGATAAAAATCGTGCTTTAAAGATCACTACAGCAAAATATTATATTCCTAGTGGACGCCTTATACAAAAACCAGGATATTTACCAGATGATATTTTAGCAGATACTACGAAACAAGACAGTCTTTTCTATACTAAAGGTGGTCGTGAAGTTTCCGGTGCTGGTGGAATCACTCCAGATCATGAAGTTGAACTATCATTAGGTTCTCCTATTTTATCTGCTAGTTGGAGACGGGGATTGTTTTTTAATTATGTTCAGAAACATAAAATAGATTATACTTCATTTGAAGAAGTTAAAGCAGACACAACTATCATGTCACAGTATGAAGAATATATTTATGCCAGTGATTTGGATATTTTTATGAAAGGCGAATCAAATTATCTGGACATGAAAGAGATGCTGTGGGAATTAGATTCTACGGATATCCAAATCCAGGGAGCTGTAGAAATTATGGATTCCTATTTTGAACAAAAATCTCTGACCCAGTTTGAAAAAGAATCTGACAAACTTTACCATTGGCTCCTTGTCGAATTCGCTGATTATTTTCATGGAGACGAAGGGCGAGTGAAACAATCTGCGACTCAAGATAAAGATATCCAAAAAGCAATTATGATTTTGCAAGATCCAGTCGTATTCGAAAAAGTCTTCCTACCTCAATTAGAATCCGTGAATTAGAAACCATCAAGATTCTTGATAACTAATTTCTTCAAACTGTAATTCTCCAAGTATCTTATTTATTACATCTTTTTCTCTTCGTAGATTTTCCGACTATTATTCAGGGCGATTAGCTCAGCTGGTTAGAGCGCTACGGTGACATCGTAGAGGTCGACGGTTCGACTCCGTCATCGCCCACACTGCCTGGTAAACAGGAGTGTAATTCAGTTTGAAATCCAAACTTAGCCGATAATTATAATTGAACATTTTATATGATGTTTATTACCTGTAATGCTATAAAAGAGAACTTAAAAAAGGTGAGTAGTAATTATGTATCACATATGAGATAAAATATGAATAGTATTATGATAGATATCTGATAGAATATTTAATGATTGCAATAAAAATAAATGATTAAAAGACCCAAGGGATTTCAATGAATAAAAATATGTATATAGTTATAAAAAAGGTATGCTTCATTCTAACCATTATTCTTAGCATGTCAACTGCTCAGGAAAAACGATATGTCTATGAACTTTTCAGTAGTAAGTCGAAAGAAGTGAAAGCTAATGCTGGCAAAGATATCCAAGCTCCTGCCAAGACAACAATTTTATTAGATGGGTCTCATTCAACTCCCAAAAAGGGGTTGCAAAGATATGAATGGTCTTTCGAAGAAGGCATAATCTTCCAGGATGACTATAACTTTAACGAAACAGACTCAGTGATTCTGTACGAATTCAATCAAGATATAGTTGGGATAACAGATGAACCTGACTCCACTAACAAAGAGTCTTTCGAGCCTTTGTCCACTCCCAGTTACAATACGGGTCAGACACAGCCTATCTTCGATTCGGAAACGGGTGAAGCTATTATTGAAATGCAGTTTGATCCTGAAACAGGAGAGCAGATTGCGGTTGCCGAAGAAAAAAAGAGAATGTCTTACGATGATAGAGTAAGTATAAAAAAGGTAATCACCAAAAATAAATTCATTGAAGTGGCCCTGCCCGAGATGCCTGCTGGGACAAAATTTCCTGTTGTTCTTAAAGTTGTAGATTTAAAAGGTAGCCATGATTCTGATATAGTATGGGTAAAAATAAATGACCTGAATAAATATGACGAGGACTACACAAATACTGAAGATTTTTTGGAAGATGGAGGCGTATTGGATCCTAATGATGAAGCCTACACAGATCCTATAGGCGATGTACAACAGAACCATTTATTATCAAAAGTAAATTTTGACTATATTTCAATTCAGCCCATAAATAGGGGTCTACTAAAGACCATGGAAGTAGAAATAATAAATGCATTCCTTTTTAATGAAACTCGAAAATTAGGATTTCAAAAAGTAATAGATCCAAATCGTTTTATACCTGATTCAATACAAATCTTTAAACTAGTAGAACGGATAAAGTTTGATACTGACACATTGATCAATATTGAAAAAAAATCATCCAGGCCTGGCATTGACCTTTCTGCATTCAATATCACAGTCATAGATACCTTGATGCAAGCCGATACGGTTATCAATTCTAGTATGGTTGCATTTGATATTGCTGCTGAAGGTGTTGATACAACCGAATTGTTTGCTGTTAAGTCCGATACAACTTCTTTGTCTGGTTTGATGACAGATAATACCGATTTCTTAGTTGATGACATTGTATCCATATCTGATACTTTGGAAAGCAAAAGTAAAACGTTAGGAAGTCTTCTTTCTGAAGGAAATCAAAAATACAATCAGAAATATATGAAGCGTATGGTAAGTGATACGACGATTACGATAGACTCAATGATTGTCTATGAAACAATGGACACATCAATTACCCTGGACACACTCATGTATAGTGAAACTGTTGATACTGTTTTGTATTATAATTTTAATTGTATAGATGACTCTTGTGCGGCAGAGAATGCATTATTAGAAGGCGTAGGCCAAGTGCTCACCTGGGGTATCAATGAATTCTCCGAACTTGAAGTTCATTTTTTCGATGCATTAATACATCTAAATAATGATCCACTATGGGTGTGGACATCATCGCCTGTGGTATTGAATCCGGATGTATCTGAAAAATTATATTATCCTGAAGCGCTGGCTATTACTGATGATGGTACATTATTGGTAGCGGCATCAAATGATCAAGCTGTATATGAATTAAATTTAAATCAAGATGCATCCACTCTGGTAGATGATAAGGTATTGGGAAAAGAACTGCTCCACCCATCTGGAATTGATGTTGGTCCCAAAGGTATAGTCTACATATCCGATAGAGACAATCATCGCCTGTTTTCTGTGTTGGGTAATTATTTTGAATCCTTATTAAGCCCCCGAAAAAATAAAGATGGAAGCATTAGTAAAGGACAAGAAACATCTCCAACAAAAATTACTGTTGGACCAAATGGTAATATTTATGTTTTATATGAAGGTAATGACAGTGTTGTAAAGATCGACAAGAACAAGGATATCAGTATAGTGCTGCAACCAGGTATAGTTAACGGAATCAGAGATATTGCTGTAAACAATAAGGATAGTGTTTTTGTTGTGAGTCCTTCAACCAATATAGTATACCAGGTTATCAATGATTCTACCGCAGTCACCTTTGCTGGTATGGACAACACAGATGGCATGGTTAAGAATAATATTAAAGCCACTGACTCTTTCTTAGGGTTACCTGTGGCAATTGATTTTGATAGTGCTGACCAATTATATATTGGAGATAACAAGTTTGGATTGGTACGTAGAGTAGACAGCTTAGGAATCATCACCACCTTGTATGGAATAAATAATAAAGTTGAAGGCATGGGTGACATGAGAGTCTCTAAGGGTTCAAATCCAAATATTTTTATTTCCCAGCCGATGGAACATCAGATCCAGAGAATTTCATTAGAGCGTGTATACCCCTGGCGCTCAGAAATAAAAATTAATAGCCCTAATTATATCATTAGCAAAAGTGGTGTCTATGGCTTGGAGCCAGAAATTCATGGCGCCATAGCGGATGTATTTAGAGGAAAATTGGCTATGAATCAGGAGAAAAACACAATAGTAAAAAAATTGAAGGAAAGAAATCGCCGTTTCTCTGATTATATCAAGAAACGCCCGATTTTATTCGCCCTGCTTCTCATTCTGGTGAATCAGGGTATATCCGCAAGTGTTGATGGTGGCGGCATAGATCTACCACCGGATATGCCGTGGTAACCATAAAGAATAATAAAAATTTAATTATCAATGTAATAGATCGCTATAGGAGTTGATCATGAAAAAAACAATCTACATCCTAATTTTAATGACCGCGGTAGTTATAGGGCAGAAACAACAACTGCCTAATCGTTCGGGTCTTGTGGGACAAATCAATAACAAATCTGAAATCCTTGATGGTAATGTGCCCAAGCATTTATCATACCAAGGACTTCTAACCAAGGCCAATGGCAAAGGGGTAGAAGATGGAACATACCAGATTATATTCAGGCTCTATCCAGATTTAGACGGAGAGACTCCGTTCTGGGAAGAAACCCAGGATGTGGCTATTGATGATGGTATTATCAGTGTGACCCTTGGCGAGACAGTCCCAATTGATGCTATTCCATCAACAGCTTATCTTGAAATTGAAATTGAAGGAACCACATTATCACCGCGGCAGGAGATGACATCGGTGTTCTATGCAATGGTTTCTGATACAGCTAAATATGCTCAACATGCTAATTATACAGATTTAGATAGTTTGCCTGATTTATCTGTTTATGCAATTAAAGACACACTTAGTAATTATTCGCTCAGCTCGAGTTTTGACTCTGTAGCATATACAGGAGATTATAATGATTTACAGAACCTGCCAGACCTTAATGTATTAGATCAGAGTGACACACTTGATTACTATGTTATGACTGATAGCCTGAGTTCTTACACATTAACATCAAACCTTGCTCTGGTTAGTACGAGCAACCTATATACGGATCTTGACAGTTTGCCGGATCTTTCTATCTATGCAACGAATGATACTTTAGATAGTTATACGATAACATCAGAGCTGGGCGCAGTCGCAACGTCCAATGATTATGATGATTTAAATAATCTTCCAGACCTGGATGGATACGCAACTCTGGATACTTTGGGTAACTATGTTTCCAGCGATATACTGGCCAACTATGTTTTGACTGATAGTCTGGGTACAATGGCTGAACAGGATGCAGGTAATGTTGATATTACCGGCGGTACCATTACGGACATTACAGATCTCGCTATCTCTGATGGTGGGACGGGCGCATCTGATAATAGTTCTGCCAGATCTAATCTAGGACTAGAGATTGGAGTCGATGTGCAGGCTTACGATGCTGATCTGGCTGATTTAGCAGATGGAACACTTTCTGCAGAAAAAGTCGAGTACCTTGGGAATGTTACATCAGATATACAAGGACAAATTGATGCCATAGGCGCTGGACCAGTAAATAGTTTAGAAGATTTAGGAGTAACAGCAGATTCCACCGAGTTAAACTATGTAGATGGAGTTACTTCAGCTATACAGACACAGTTGGATGCGAAACAGGTAATGGATCCTGATTTAACTGACTTAGCTGGTTTAAGTCAAAGTGATGGTAATGTAATTGTCTCAGATGGGTCTACTTGGACCGTTGAAAGTGGAGCCGATGCCCGTACGTCACTGGGTCTGGGATCAATCGCCACCCAGGAGACAGACAATGTTTCTATCACGGGAGGTTCAATATCGGATATTACTGACTTAGCTATTGCAGATGGTGGTACAGGCGCATCTGATGTTGCCACTGTACGCTCTAATCTGGGTATTGAGATTGGTGTGGATGTCCAGGGCTACGATGCAGATTTGGCAGATCTGGCAGATGGAGAATTGTCAGCCAGTAAGGTTGAGAATAATGAATTTTTTATAAACTCTTCAGGAACTAGCGGCGACGTTTGGATATCGGATGGTGATGATGCAGGTTACTGGGGTATATCATCTGGAATTACTGGTGCTGCATCTACGATTGACACAGAAGACTTAACTGCTAAAAGAGCCATTGTCTCTAATATCGATGGAAAAATTGCAGTTTCTGATATTACTGCTTTAGAGTTAGGATCTTTAGATAATGTTTCGAGTAATGTTCAGACTCAATTAGATGCGAAACAGGTAATGGATCCTGATTTAACTGGCTTAGCTGGTTTAAGCCAAAGTGATGGTAATGTAATTGTCTCAGATGGGTCTACTTGGACCGTTGAAAGTGGAGCCGATGCCCGTACGTCACTGGGTCTGGGATCAATCGCCACCCAGGAGACAGACAATGTTTCTATCACGG
>Ga0308010_1001518_pt1 | contig 12865 bp, 8 predicted proteins | sample Neamet129_FD_202368 | JGI IMG/M metagenome (GOLD analysis project Ga0308010, IMG submission 202368) | Marine microbial communities from water near the shore, Antarctic Ocean - #129 | ecosystem: Environmental > Aquatic > Marine > Unclassified | place: Southern Ocean | collected 2014-07-24 | reverse complement strand
AATTAAAGAATTAATTTACATAACCGAGCATTATCCAGAATCAAATATTCTCCCCTTTATTAATTTACGCCTAAGCACATTATATTATAAAATAGGGAAATTTGAGGAATCAATTCAATTTTCTAATAAATTGAAAAATACAGAATTTGAAGATCGAGGAATTATATTAATTGGTCAAATCTATGAAATTAAACTATCAAATATTGACAAAGCCTTAGAAAGCTATATGCGATTAATTGATGATTATCCTAATTCAATATATTTTGAACCAATCCGATACCATATTAGAAAAATTCAAGAGGTGAAGAAAATATGAAAAAAATAAAATTTTATGTCTTTTTATTGACTGTTAATATAGCATTCTCACAGAAGATGATTATTCCAATGGATCAATCTCAGAATAATCATTTAAAAGCCTATGGAATTGTTTATTCAATACTAGAAAAAAGTATAAATATTGAATGGCTATTAAATTATAGGGGCGGTTCATTTTTAGTTGATTCTCACCAGTTTATTCAAACTGAATGTAGAATAAAAGGTGTTACTTTTGAGAATGTTGATAGTAACAGTCTCATAAATATTTATTCTACGATTGATCAAAATAATATGGATATTTCATTACTTGAAAAAAAACCAGAGATTGCAATTTATACACCTCCCAATAAACAACCTTGGGATGATGCCGTTACTTTAGCTCTTACGTATGCTGAGGTTAAATACGAGACCCTCTGGGATGACGAAGTCTATTTAGGAGAACTCGAAAAATATGATTGGCTTCATTTACACCATGAAGACTTTACTGGGCAATATGGAAAATTTTACAGGAGTCATCGAAACTCACAATGGTATATAGATCAGAAAATGCAATTCGAACAAACCTCAAAAAAACTTGGGTATTTGAACGTTCATGAACAAAAAAAAGCAATTGCTCGAAAGATAAAAGATTATGTTAGTAATGGTGGCTTCTTATTCGCGATGTGCTCTGCAACAGATTCTTATGATATTGCTTTGGCGATGGGTAAGACCGATGCTGTACACTCAGTCTTTAATGGTACTAAAATGGATCCCTCTTCTCAATCAAAATTAGATTTTTCACAAACTTTTGTATTTACAGACTTTAAACTTATCCCTGACCCTATGGTTTATGAATTCTCAGATATTGATTATCCTCCAAGCAATAATCCAATTACTCGAGGTGCAAAAGCAGATTATTTTTCATTGTTTGAATTTTCAGCAAAATATGACCCGGTACCAACTATGTTGACACAAAACCATGTCTCCATTATAAGAGGATTTATGGGGCAGACCACTGGTTTCAAAAAGGATAAGATTAAAAGTCATATTATTATTATGGGAAATGACCCCGCATCTGATCAAGTAAAATATTTACATGGAAACTTTGGTAAAGGGACATTTACATATTATGGAGGTCATGATCCCGAGGACTATCAACATTTTGTTGGAGACCCCACAACAGATTTATCACTCCACAGAAACTCACCAGGATATCGGTTAATTTTAAATAATATACTTTTTCCTGCAGCTAGAAAAAAAGAAAGAAAAACATAAATATTTAAGGTCAATTCAAATAAAAAAAAAATTGCCCTTTTTACATTTAAAATTGCTTTTAATGGGTGAAAAAGAGACTTCCCATTATTTATTACATAAAGTAAGTTGATGAAATAGATCTGAAAAATCAATTTAATTTGCTTTTTTTTTAATTTTTACGTCTTCCCATATTAATTCCATCTCATCAAGTGAAGATTCTTCTAATGTTTTACCTCTTTTTTCTAACTCTTTTTCTATTTTTTTAAATCGATATATAAATTTATTATTTGTATTTCTAAGCATATCCTCTGCAGAGCAATTTAAAAAACGAGAAAGATTAACTACTGAAAATAGTATATCACCCACTTCCTCTTGAATATTATCGATATCTTTATTATGAATAGCTACTTTCAATTCCTCTACTTCTTCATCCATTTTAGCCCATGCTCCATCAATATTTTCCCAATCAAACCCAGCATAAGAAGCTTTTTGTTGCAATCTTTGAGCTCGTGTAAGTGAGGGAAGTGCTATTGGAACTCCATCTAATCTAGATTCTCTTTTTTTTTCATAATGTTTAATCTCTTCCCAATTTCTTTTAACATCATTGATACCATCAAGCTTTTGATCAGAAAAAACGTGAGGATGTCTATTTATTAGTTTTTTATTTAACGTTTGAATCGAATCTTCAATATTAAACTTTTTATCTTCATCGGCAATTTGACATTGTAGAATTATATGTAATAAAACATCTCCCAACTCCTCTTGAAAAGTTACCCAATTCTTTTCATCAACACTCTCTAAGACTTCATATGTCTCTTCTAAAAAATAGGGTAATAGTGATTCATGTGTTTGCTCTTTATCCCATGCACATCCGTCAGGGCCACGAAGCTGTTCAACTATTTCAAGCAATTTTATAAAATTTTTGGATGCAGTTTTTTTATTCATCTAACCCTCAAAAATATTTTTATTTTTAAAAATTTTTAACATTTTATTTTCTAACTCAGTCATTTTCAATTTTTTTTGTTTTGTATCATCATCATACCCCATTAGATGCAAACATCCGTGAATGATAAGTCTTGAAACCTCTTGTTCATATTTCTCACTATATAGCTTTGAGTTTTCTTTTGCTCTAGGAAGACTAATATATATTTCACCTTCAATCTCTTTAAGATCATATTCATTGAGACGAAATGCAATAACGTCTGTTAATTGGTCCTTTTGAAAAAATTCTTTTTTTAATTCCGTAAGCAGTTCATCTTTACTGAAAATAATAGAAATATCGCTATCTTTATACTTAAAATTTTCTAAAGTTAGAGTAACTAGGTCTAAAACATTTTTTTTATCTGGAGACTTTAATAAAGGATCACATTCAACGTTAACTTTAATCATAGGAATAAATGTTATTTTTTTGGCTCATCAGGGTATTCTATTCTAATATGATATATACCTCGAAGAACTGCTAGCATACCACTTGATCCATCAACAGTTCCTTTAATCTTGGTTAGTTCACTCAAAGTCAATGGACACTCATCAAGTTGTCCATCCTCTATTCGTTGATTTATTATTTTATTAATCATTGTTTCAACTTTTAATATATCTGGATTTTTTATTGACCGTACTGCTGCTTCGACCGCCTCGCAAATCATTAAAATACCTGTTTCTTTCGTATTTGGTTTTGGTCCAGGATACCTGAAAGAGGACTCTTCAACTTTACCTCCATTTATCTCCGCATCTTTTAATGCCATTCGATAAAAATACTCAACACGAGTGGTTCCGTGGTGCATTGGTATAAAATTAGAAACTATTTTTGGAAGACCATATTGGTTTGCTAATTTTAAACCTTCATTTACATGAGCTCTAATTATTTTTGCACTCATAGTATGTGTGAGTTTGTCATGTTTATTATCACCACCATATTGGTTTTCTATGAAATATTCTGATTTTGCCATTTTACCAATGTCATGGTAATATGCCCCAACGCGACATAATAAAGAATGTGCTCCAATTGCATTTGCACATGCTTCCGCAAGATTTCCAACAACGATACTATGATTAAATGTTCCATTTGTTTCGCGCTGAGCTCGTTTTAATAATGGATGATCATAATCGAGTAATTCGATTAAGGTAAGGTTGGTTGTAACCTCAAATAATAATTCAAAAATCCCAATTAAACCGTATGTCAATATAGGAGCAAGAATACTATTCAATGTCAAGAATTGAATATCCCTTATAATTATTTCCCAGCTATGATCCTTAAACAATCCAAGCCCTATTAAAACGAAAATGCTTGCTCCAGTTAAAGCAAACATTGTAGTAAAAAGCTGACTTCGTTTTCGAAGTTCTCTGATATTGTAAACTGCAATAGTCGCGGTAAAAAGGGAGACGATTACCAAGTCAATATTTTGCCCCATCATAAGCCCCATCATGATAGCTAAAGATGTCGTCGCCATAAATCCTATTCTTGAGTCAAACAAAATGGTTAATGACATTGCACCAACAGTAACCGGAATTAAGAACTCAGACCATCCTAACTGAATGACTACAATATTAGCAAAACCCATTTGTAATAAAAAAATTGTAGAAATTAAAAGAACCATCTTCCAATCTCGAAAAATTGAAACACGATACACCACGAGAAATGCGAAAAACAATGAAACAATAACAGATAAAAGGATTATTCTTCCTAAAAAACTTCCTAAAAGTTTATAAAACCCAGATCCCTCTTGCTGAAGAGATACAGCAGAAGATAAAGAGTTTAGTTTTGAGAGAACTTCATCTGTTATACGAATATTCCCATCAACAATTAACTCATTTTCCAGTATAACACCATGACTTCTAGGTACTTTGGACAAACTTTCATTTTGTCTTTTTTCAGTTAATCGTGTATCATACTGAAGGTTTGGTTTCATAAACTCTACAATAATATCATAACCAAGTTCTCGAAAAAGGTTTCCTTCTTTATAGACGGCTAAAAGTTCTTTTCTTGCCTTAATCCATGCAGTTTCTAGATCATTGAAACCATCTGGTAATGCTAAGTCTGGAAATTCACCTTGAATTACCGTGACTTTGTTACTCGCAATATCTTTAATAGAAATATCATAAATCCCTTCTGTCCAACGGTTATTACAAATCTGAGAGACTAATTCTTTATTTACTTTTATATCTTTTAAAGTTTTGGGATCAATCTCAGTACTGATGTAAGACAACCAATCATCTTTTTCAGTTGTAAATGGATAAAGACTGTAAAATTCATTTTTTAAAATCGTAAAATTTGTACTATCTGAAATATATTCTAATCTAGCTTTTTCATATTGTTTATGATACCGCCTCTCGTAAACTAATATTTTAGATTGGCTTAATCTCCAACTTGAATATCTTAATTTTTCTATTACTGAAAAAAAGTCTTCAAGATCACCAGATTGCTTAATAACAATTTCATCATTTCGATTAAACACATATGGGATTGATTTTTTTTTATCTTCAAGATCAAGTACTAGTTTATCATTAGATTTTAATATTGGAAAAGTAAACGGAGCGATAATAGGGCTTCTAGTTACATCATTTAATTGATATGAATATTTTAATGATTTTCCTTTAGGAAAAAGAAGAGCTATTAAAATTATAAGAGCAAAAATAATGAGGTATTGGACGGAGTATTTATCCAACAATAAATATTTTTTTATAGAATTATAAATTCTATTTTTTTCCATTATAAGTTCAAATCTTTTATTAACTCTCTAGAAATAATAAGTCTTTGTATTTCGCTTGTCCCTTCACCTATTTCTAATATTTTAGCATCTCTAAAAAACCTTTCTACATCATAATCTTTTACATAACCATACCCACCGTGAACTTGAATCGCATCACTTGTAACTTCCATTGCTGTTTCACTTGCAAATAATTTAGCCATTGCAGCTTCTTTTGTTATATCATATCCATTATCTTTCATCCAAGCGGCATTATAAACTAATAATTTAGAAGCTTCAATTTTTGTAGCCATATCAGCTAACGTAAATCCAACGGACTGGAACTTATAGATAGGCTTTCCAAAAGCCTCTCTTTCCGCTGAATAGGCTAATGCTTTTTCATATGCTCCTAGAGCTGTACCAACAGAGAGAGCACCAATAGAAACTCGTCCGGACGTTAATGTTTTCATGAAAGTTTTAAATCCATCTGAAGGTGAGCCAAGCATAGCATTAGCAGGTATTTTCATATCTTTGAAAAAGAGCTGCCTTGTATCGCTTGCTCTCCAACCCATCTTTTTTTCTTTTGCTCCAATTTCTAATCCAGGTGTATCTGTTGGAATAATAAATGCAGCAATACCTAAATTTTTATCCCCGTCAAATACCTGAGAGGTAAAAGAAAGAACTTTTGCCTCACCAGCATTGGTAATAAAAATCTTACCTCCATTGACGATGTATTCATCCCCTTTACGTACTGCTTTGGTTTTTGTCGCACCAGCATCACTACCAGCTCCAGGCTCTGTAAGTCCAAAGGCTCCGAGCGTTTCACCAGAAGCAAGCCCCGGTAAATATCTCTTTTTTTGACTCTCATCTCCAAATAATAAAACAGGTAGAGTTCCAAGAGAAGTATGAGCAGCCATTGTAATTGCAACGGAAGCATCTGCGCGAGCAAGTTCAATGATTGCTGTTGCAAAAGAAACCATATCTAACCCCGCACCTCCATACTTTTCAGGTACGTTTATTCCCATTATTCCTAATTCACTCATTTTTTTAACTAGTTCTCCAGGGAAAGAACTTGTTTCATCAAGTTCTCGTGCAACGGGGACTATTTCTGTTTGAGCAAATTCGTGAACCATGTCACGGATCATAAAATGTTCTTTAGTAAAAAATAATTTATTCATATTTATTTAATTTTTAAAAGTTGAAGAATATTTAAATTTACAAATTATCAATCGTTAAATAGATAACCTAATTGCTTGAGCATTGAACTGAAGAGTCTTGTCTCCCTTCCAAATATTTATCTCAGGAAATCCCGAAATATCCACAGGTTTTCCGATAATTAAATCGGCATATGAATCAGCAAGACCAAAAGCGACAACGTTAAGGCTTTTCTCATTTTGTTTTACTTTAAAACGTAAATGACTCCCACTACCTATTATTATTGGATTCCCAATAATCTCTAAATTTTTTAAAGCAAATTTTGGCATTGGATTACCTGATCCGAAAGGTGCGAGGCTTTGGATAAGCTTAATAAACGGATAATTAATATCCGAAATTTTCAATACTCCGTCGAGCAATATATTTTTCTTTGTGAGTTTTATTTGTGTTTTATTAACCTGCTCCATTAATAAATCTTTAAATAAAGAAGCTTTATCTTTTTGTAATGTAAAGCCCGCTGCAAGAGGGTGTCCTCCAAGAGAACTCAAACTAGATTTTACATTTAAAAGAATCTCATAAATATTAAAACCTTCTATGCTTCGAGCAGAACCATTACCATTTCCATTTTGATCAAAAGTGATAACCACCGTCGGTCGTTTAAATTTTGTCTTTATTTTTGCGGCAATTATTCCAATTACTCCTGGGTGCCAGTTATCAGCCTTTAAAAAGATTAATTTAGTCTTTTTACTATAAGCGGCTACTTTTTCTAGAGCTTCACTCATAATCTTTTTTTGTATTATTTGACGTTTTTTATTTTCTTTATCTAATTCATTTACAATCGTGGATGCTTTATTCATATTATTTGTCATTAGTAAACGAACAACAATATTGGCATCACTTAACCTCCCAACGGCATTGATTAAAGGTGCAATTTGAAAATTAATTTTAGAGACTGTTAATATTTCATTATTTCTGATATTTCCAGCTTTTAATAATAATTGTAACCCCGGTCTTTTATTTAATTGCATTTCTTGCAGTCCAAAATAGACAATCGCTCTATTTTCACTTTTTAGAGGTACTAAATCAGATGCTGTTCCCAAGGCTGCTATATCTAGAAGTTTCATCCATAAAAGTTTTGGCTTTTTTAATTTTGCTACTAACCCTGAAACAAGTTTAAATGCTACACCGCTACCTGATAAATCCTTAAAAGGATAAGTACAGTTCTTTTGTTTTGGATTAAGAATGGCATAAGCATTTGGCAATAGTTCTCCAGGTAAATGATGATCTGTTATTATTACATCTAAACCTAGGTTATTTGCTTCTTCTATATTTTCTGAATCACCAATCCCACAATCGCATGTGATTAACAAATTTGCTTGAGTATCAATTGCTTTTTTTAATGAACGTTTAGATAAACCATGTCCATCATTTTTACGATTAGGAATATATGGTACTACTTTTCCTCCTAATTCTAAAATCCCAAGACTAAGTAATGAAACGGCAGAAGTTCCATCCACATCATAATCACCTAGAATAAAGATTGGGATACCTTTTTGGATATTCTCTATTATTCTGTTAACTGCTTTTTCCATACCTTTCATAAGAAATGGATTATAAAATTGAGAATAATGCGGTGACAAAAAATCTTTGATTAACTGCGGGTCATTTATCTTTCTTTGAATAAGAAGATTTAGAATAAGCTCAGGTAGATCAAGTTCTTTTTTGATCTTTGCTACTTTTTCAAAGTCTGATAATTTAAAATCCCATTGCATAATACTTTAAATATGAGTCGGTCTATAAGCCGAGTTTTGTTTCTAAAATAGCGAGCTATTTTAGAAGATGGTCATTCATCTGGTATTTGCGTTACCACAAATATCTAGCAATCTACCCGCTCCTTAATCAATGCGAACAACATCTCAGAGCCTATTCGATCTTGCACCAAATGGGGTTTACAAGCATTTTGAATTCCTTCAAAACCTGGTGGTCTCTTACACCACCTTTTCACCCTTACCCGAAGGCGGTATATTTTCTGCTGCACTTTCCATTATAGGTAAAAACCTATCTCTCCTTATTATGGAGCATCCTGTTCTGCGGTGCCCGGACTTTCCTCTCTAAAGTTGAATAAACAAGTCTAGAGCAACCAACCGACCGACTCAATAATTATTAATTTAAATAATGGCTTGTACGTTATTGTAAAGAAACCTGGAGCACACATCGCATCTATGAATGCCTTCAACTGCCTTAACTTCTGCAATTACCTGTGGTGGAACGTGTGCACCACATCCGCCACAAGCTCCTCCAGAAATCTCAACTACGGCAAAACCATCTCTCGCTTTTTTTACTTTATCGTAAGTCGCTATTATTGAAGCATCTACACCAACTAACTGATTAGTTCTCAAGCCATCTAAAGTCTTTTTTTCTTCAGCTGATTCAGAAATTGCAGATTCTAATTTTACTCTTCTATCAGATAAGTCTTTAGTTAGATCTCCTAATTTAGATTCCATTGTCGTCACTGAAATTGTGAGCGTCTCTTTTTCTTCCAAAAAAGAAAGATGTTCTGTCTCAAAAGAGTCTCGTTGTTCTTTCAAGTGATCCGTTTCTAGAACTAAGGCATCATACTGTTTATTATTTGTCACAAGAAATAACTGATCTTTTAATTTATTTATTTTCTCATTTACTTGAGTAACATCCAATTCTCTTTTATGTATCTCTACTTCTAACTCTTTCAATCTTAGCTTATCAGAAATAAGAGTCTCTTTAATTGATTCCTCTTCTTGGTTTAACTCCTCTACTTTTGACGGAAGGTCACCCAGTAGATCACTGATATCTCTTAATTTTGTATCAATCTCTTGTAATTCAACTAGCTTTTCTATAGACATATATTATCCCAATATAAAAAAAAAGCACCTTATCGGTGCTTTTTGTATTTTTAATTTCTAACTACTAATGTAGACTTTTTTATCTGATCCTTAAATACAAGGCTTTTAATTTTAATTAAATAATTTCTATTCATTTTCAGCCTACTAAGTTATCTACTAATCAAATCATTAAAAAAATATAAATCATTGTTTGTAGGTATTTTTATATTAATACTTTTTTATAAAAAGAAGTACTCCCAGTTAAATTCGTTTTAGATTTTATAAAACTTTATATTTAACATTCAGCTTCATATTTTTTTAAAAAACAACCATTTAATATATGCCTTTTCCTTTTTTTGATAGACACATTGGTCCTAACAATACAGAAATTGAAGAAATGCTCTCTTATGTCGGTTATTCTTCATTAGATGAATTTTCTGAAAATGTTGTACCAAAAAATATTCAGTTAAATTCTGAAGAAACAAACGTAGCGGAAAAATCTGAAGTTGAAACTTTAAAACGCTTACGTGAAATAGCTGAGAAGAATCAAGTATTCAAATCCTGGGTTGGTATGGGCTATCATGGCACAAATGTTCCAACAGTTATTCTTCGTAATATTCTTGAGAATCCAGGCTGGTATACTCAATATACACCTTACCAGGCAGAGATCAGTCAAGGAAGACTTGAAGCTCTTCTTAATTATCAAACTATGATAACGGACCTTACAGGGTTACCTCTAGCAAATGCTTCTCTTCTGGATGAAGGAACAGCCGCTGCTGAAGCAATGATTATGTTTTTTAATAGTACAAAGGATCCTAAAAAAACAACATATTTAGTATCTGAAAAATGCCATCCTCAGACAATAGACGTGCTAAAAACAAGAGCCGAGCCGATCGGGATTAATATAGTAACTAGTGCCATAAACGATTTAACCTTAAATCACTCTGTATTTGGAATACTTATTCAATACCCAGACACCGATGGCTTTATTGACGATCACACCACTGTTTGTGACCTGGCAAAAGCGAATAAATCATACGTCTGCATGGCTACGGATTTATTGTCCCTTGCAGTACTTAAGACTCCAGGTGAAATGGGTGCTGACGTTGCCATAGGAAACTCACAAAGATTTGGAGTCCCTATGGGTTTTGGTGGTCCACATGCCGCATTTTTTTCAACCACAAATGATTTCAAAAGAAAAATACCTGGTAGGATTATAGGAGTATCACAAGATTTTAATGGTAATCGAGCTCTTAGAATGGCGCTGCAAACTCGAGAGCAGCATATAAGAAGAGAAAAAGCGACTTCAAACATCTGTACGGCACAAGTACTTCTTGCTATAATGTCTGGTATGTACGCTGTATATCATGGCCCTGAAGGGATAAAAAATATTGCCAAAAGAGTTAATAAGCATACGCAAGACCTTTACAACTCTTTTTTAGATTCTAATTATGAAGTCCTAAGTACAACTTTTTTTGACACAATTAAAATTAAAGCTTCTGACTGGCAGGACAATGCACGGTCTATGAGAATCAATTTCAGAGATTACAAAGATGGAACAGTTGGAATTTCATTAGATGAAACAACGACTTCAAAAGATATAGAACAAATCTTATCTGTTTTTGATATAAAAAGAAGTCATGACTCGAAGAAAACAATTCCTGAAAACCTTGAAAGAAAATCTAAATATTTAGAGCATCCTGTTTTCCATAAATATAGATCCGAAACTCAGATACTTCGTTATATGCATGTATTAGAATCGAAAGATTTAGCACTAAATACAAGTATGATCCCTCTTGGATCCTGTACCATGAAACTGAATAGTACTACAGAGATGATCTCGGTTACATGGCCCGAGTTTGGAAATATCCATCCTTTTGCTCCGGATGAACAAACAAATGGATATTTAGAATTAATAGAAGAATTAAATAAAGCTTTAATTAAAATAACCGGATTTGACACCATTTCTATGCAACCTAATTCAGGTGCACAGGGAGAATACGCAGGACTAATGGTTATCCGTGCCTATCATAAATCTCGAGGAGATGATCACCGAAATATTTGTTTAATCCCCGCTTCAGCACATGGAACAAACCCTGCTTCAGCTGTCATGGCAGGTATGAAGGTAGTTGTAGTTAAATGTGATAATGACGGAAATATTGATGAAGCAGACTTTTTAGAAAAATTAAAAAAACATTCAGAAAGCCTTTCTGCTGTTATGATAACGTATCCATCAACGCACGGTGTTTTTGAAGAAACCATTCAAGAGCTCTGTGAATCAGTTCATAAGCATGGTGGACAAGTTTACATGGATGGAGCAAACCTCAACGCTTTAGTCGGGCTATGTAAACCTGGCGAATTTGGTGCTGATGTAATGCATATAAACCTTCATAAAACATTTTGTATTCCACATGGTGGTGGTGGTCCTGGAATGGGACCTATTGTTTGTAAAAAGCACCTTGAAGATTTTTTACCTGGCCATTCCCAATCATCAAAAAATGCAAAGCATGCTATTTCTTCAGTTTCAGCAGCACCTTTTGGTAGTAGCAGTATTCTCCCAATATCATGGGCCTACATAACAATGATGGGAACTACAGGTCTTAAAAAAGCAACACAAATTGCCATTTTAAATGCAAACTATATGGCTAAAAAACTTGAAAATTATTACCCAATTTTATATCGAGGGACTAGTGGTCTTTCTGCTCATGAATTCATTATCGATATAAGACCAATAAAAGAGACGTCTGGTATAAGTGAAGAAGATATAGCAAAACGACTTATGGACTATGGCTATCATGCTCCAACAATGTCATGGCCCGTTCCAGGTACGATGATGATCGAGCCAACAGAAAGCGAATCTAAAGAGGAACTAGATCGTTTTTGTTCCGCAATGATTTCAATTAAAGATGAAATTGATAAAGTAATCTCTGGCGAATTCGATAAAGTTGATAATATGTTGAAAAATGCTCCTCACACCGCTATTCGTAGTTTGTCCGATGACTGGGAACACAAATACTCAAGACACCAAGCATGTTTCCCTGGTGAATGGCAAAAAGAATATAAATACTGGCCATCAATTGGAAGAATAGATAATGCCTACGGAGACAGGAATCTTGTTTGTACATGCCCCCCAATTGAAGATTATGAAAATGAATAAAATACAAAAAGAGTATTAATACCAAACCTTTATTTCTATTTTAAATATTTTGTAATTTTCAACTAATGAAAAAAAACATTATCATACTTTCGACCCTTTTATTCTTATTCTTCTCCTGCGGGGATAATGAGGGGAATAAGAGTCAAGATAGTACCCCCCCTACAATCTCAATACGCTCACCATTGAATAATTCTATTTTAATGGATACAGTCTCTGTCACTTGTGATTCAATTATTGATTCTGATATTAATCGACTAGAACTATGGATAGACGGAGACTCTCTAACAACGGATAGTATACCTCCTTATTCATTCTCATGGATTACAAATAATTTTGAGAATGGTTCACATTCTTTATTCATTAAGGCCTTTGATAATTCAGGTAATCAGTCAGAAAGTGAAGCTATTACAATCAACGTAACTAATTTCTTAGTTTTTTCTAATGCCTATGGTGAAGAAAAT
>Ga0308010_1001515_pt1 | contig 12873 bp, 12 predicted proteins | sample Neamet129_FD_202368 | JGI IMG/M metagenome (GOLD analysis project Ga0308010, IMG submission 202368) | Marine microbial communities from water near the shore, Antarctic Ocean - #129 | ecosystem: Environmental > Aquatic > Marine > Unclassified | place: Southern Ocean | collected 2014-07-24 | reverse complement strand
TGTTGAATTCTTTCAAGTCTTTCATTATCAAACATCAAATTGAGCGTGCAAAGATATAAAAAATTGTTTTTATACACTCTTTTCTTTCAAAAAAAGAATTTTATTTTTAATGCTTCACTAAAAGCGGGTTTCTAGTAAGTGTTTTGTATTCATTTCTTGTTTTAAAAATAGTAATTGCAGCAAATAGTGCTTCTTTAAATGAAGAAGAGTTTGCTATATTTTTTCCTGCAATATCAAAGCCAGTGCCATGGTCTGGCGAAGTTCTAATTTCATTTAAACCTGCCGTAAAATTAACACCGTTGCCAAATGACAATGCTTTAAAAGGTGCCAAACCTTGGTCATGGTAAGTTGCCAAAACACCATCAAACTGCTTGTATGTTTCAGAGCCAAAGAAACCATCTGCCGCATATGGCCCAAAAACTAACTTTCCAGATTCCTTAATTTCATCAATAGTCGGTTTTATTATTGCATCATCTTCTTCACCTATTACTCCCTTATCCCCGCAATGCGGATTTAATGCTAAAACGGCAATTTTTGGTTTTGTAATTCCAAAATCACTTTTCAAAGACGCATGCATTGTTGCTACTTTTTCTTTAATAAGCGCTGGGGTAATTGCTTCTGCAACCTTTGAAATAGGAATATGGCCGGTAATTAAACCAATTTTTAATTGATCTGTCATTAAAATCATTAAACTATCCCCTTCTAAATGAGCTTCTAAATATTCTGTATGTCCAGGAAAATTAAAACTTTCTGACTGAATTGTTTCCTTATTAATAGGCGCAGTTAATAAAACATCTATAGAGCCTTCTTTTAAAGACTTAACAGCTTCTTCTAAAGATTTGGCTGCATAGGTTCCTGAAGTTTTAGTTGCTTGACCTAATTCAATAGAAATCTCTTCTTTCCAAATATTTAGAACGTTTATTTTTGAATGATTTAATTGACTTATTGCAGAAATCCCATGCACAGGTAGTTCGATGTCTAAAGCTTTCTTGTGATATGAGATTACTTTGGTGGACCCAAATAAAACAGGTGTACAAAAATCTAGCATTCTTTTATCTTCAAAAGATTTTAGAATAACCTCTATTCCTATTCCGTTTAAATCTCCTATTGAAATTCCAACAATTATTTTATCAGTTTTATCCCCCATAACTCTTGTAATATACTTAATTTTGATATTCTACAAAAGTAACTAAAATTTAGGGAAATGTTTACAGGAATTATTGAGACACTTGGGGAAATTACAAACTTAGTTAAAGAACAAGAAAACCTTCACTTAACAATTAAAAGCACTATTACTAGTGAGTTAAAGATAGACCAGAGTATTGCTCATAATGGTGTTTGTTTAACGGTAGTTGGTATTAAGGATGATGAATATACTGTAACCGCGATAAAAGAAACTTTAGATAAAACAACTGTTGGGAGTTTTCAAATAAATTCTTTTGTAAACTTAGAACGTGGAATGAAACTTGGAGATAGACTTGATGGACACATTGTGCAAGGCCATGTGGACGAAACTGGCACCTGCACAGCTATTGAAAATCAAAACGGAAGCACTGTTTTTACGTTTACCTATTATTCAGAACAAAACAATATTACAATAGAAAAAGGATCTATAACAGTAAATGGTGTGAGTTTAACCGTAATAAATTCTACAGACACTTCTTTTAGTGTTGCAATTATACCTTACACTTACAACAATACTTCTTTTAAGAATTTAGCATTAACCGATACCGTTAATTTAGAGTTCGATGTAATTGGGAAATATGTTAGCAGATTAACTAACAATAAGTAGAATAATAGAAACGCCTCCATACAAAAGACTAGTATTGATTGTAAAGAAATTTATTTTTATAAAATTTTACTAAAACAACATAATTTAGGTATAGATAATTCCTTACTAACTCTCCATTACATGCCTTGCGCTATCTGAAACTATAACAAAATAAACACTGCTTAAAAAGGCTATTAAACTTGCACTCTTTGTGTTCTTTTTAGCATATCTCTTTTTATAGAAAACACCATAGGCTTCAACTTTATAAATGGCAAATCTTTAGTGAGCTGTTCTTAAAACAGCACAATAAATAGAAATGCTCGTTAATTTATTAAGAATCCTAAAAAAGGATAAAAAAGAACAAAAAAAGAACAAAAAACATATCTAGAAACATATTTTGCCTAAATAAAGAACAATAAAACAGTCTTGTAAAATTACTTTTACTAAAACTTAACCATCGATTATATTAAAAATGAATACGGGTGTTACAAAGAACAATCATTACTTAGAAATATCCTTTAATACGCCATCTTAAACAATGGCATTACTTTTTTAATAATATTCTAAATTTTTATTTTTAAATTAAACGATAGGTTGTAAAAAGAAAGACATGAAAGTAAGAACTCAAATAGCTGTAAAAACAGCTAATTCTGGAATTAGAGTTGTAATGCTACCAGACATTTTGTATTTAAAATCTGAAGGGAGATATACAATTATTAGCTTAAAAGATAATACGTCTTTAGTAGCTTGTAAAAATCTTGGAGTCTACGAAGAGCTTTTTAAAGATATTAACTTTATTAGGGTACACAACAGTTATATTGTAAACTTTCAGCATCTCAATCAAATTATTAGAGATTCAGGTGGGCAGTACTGCGTTTTATTCAATGAAAAAATGATTCCTATCTCTAATAGAAAATTCAGCGGAGTTAAAGAGCATCTCCATTATTAAAGCTTGTTTCATATTCTATAAATAACATTCTATTTAATGCTATTAACCATCAATATAAGTTTAAAAAGTATACTTTTTAAACCTCTGAAAAACCTTAAAAGACTGCTCATAAAAGTTTTAAATTGGTTTCTTTACTATTTAGATAAGGCATAATAAAAGCTTCTTTTCAAAGACACAGAAAAACAATCACTTATTACAAAAAAACGTCATTTATTGAGTTTCTAAGCTATGAATTAAGGATTAAAGTAGATTTGGAGATTAATAGTATTTTTAAATGACTGACAATCCTAGTCCAAAATTGGAACAAATAGCAGTTCATACAATTAACAATGGAATTCAAATTATAGCTATATCTAATATTATTTATCTAAAATCAGACCATAAAAAAACAATAATAAGTTTAAAAAATTCTGAGGAAGTATTTGCGTCCAAAAGTATTGGTGCATTTGAAATTCTATTAAAAAACAATGAATTCTTCAGAGTTCACAAAAGCTATATTATAAACCTAGAACATCTTATTTCTATTGACAAAAACCTAAATGGCCATTACTGTTTATTATACAATAATAAAATAATTCCAATATCAGTCAGAAAATATAGAGTAGTAAAAGAACGCCTAGAATACTAATCTATCTTTTTTAAAGCCTATTTTATAACACATATTAATGCCACTTTCAAAAATATAAACAAACTATAAATTTGCTTTTTTGTCCTTTGATCTTTGATCTTTTATCCGAAAAATAAGACTCCAAGCTATCAGCTTTTTTTATCTCAGAAGTAATCTCAATTCAAACTACTATTTTCCCACCTGATTAAGATAAATTTAATCTCCGAAAAATACGTATTTCAATCACATATTACATTTTATAATCAACTATTACACTTAATGTTCAGAGCTATTGTTTATCTGTTTCTTTACAAGGGAATAGGTAGTATAGGGGATATAAATACGTATACAGATGCTAAACCTGTAATTATTAAGAATATGAAATCGTAAAAGTGCTATAACAGTTTACTATCTAGTAAGAAATAAACCTAATAAATTTTACGACCAGAAGCTAGGTAAAAAAAGCTTTTCAACAACTTAGGCTTGATCATTAAATTAAGAAATATAAAAATTTAGAAAAAAGTAATAAAAACTTTATGTGACTAACAAGGGCGAAGCCGTTTAACAACTTAGGTAGATTAAAATTAAATTAGTTGTGTTGAAATTAAATAATATGGTTATATGTTAAGATGATTTTTAGAAAGGAAAAAATATTAAATAAAAGAGGTGTTTCACGTCTTTATAGTTGAATAAATAAGATTAATATAGATTAAAATTGGGTGAATTAAAGAAGAAAGTAATTTCAGGTGTTTTGTGGACATCAATACAACAGCTTGGAAATCAGGCGGTAGGGTTTGTTATTTCTATCATACTCGCCAGACTTTTACTACCTTCTGAATTTGGAGTTTTAGGGATGATTTCTATATTTATGGGAATGGCTACGGTATTGGTTACTGCAGGTTTAACAACTTCAATAATTCGTACGGAAAAACCTGAAAATGATGATTATTCTACAGTTTTTATTTTTAATCTAGTAGCGAGTATCATCATTGCATTGATTCTTTTTTTAATTGCCCCATTAATATCGAACTTCTATGAACAAAGTGAGTTAAAATTAATTACTCGATTATTTTGTATAATGTTTATTTTAAATGCACTCTCAACGGTTCAGTTAACTAAATTAAGGAAAGAGTTGAACTTTAAAAAAGAAACTTATGCATCAATAGTGTCAACAGTATTTTTTGGAATAACAGCTATTACGATGGCATTTTTAGGTTATGGTGTTTACAGCCTTGTTTGGGGGCAAATAATATCAAGCTTAATTAATACAATTATGTTATGGGTGCAATCAGACTGGAGACCTTCATTTGACTTTAATAAAACCAAATTCAAATATCATTTTTCTTTTGGAAGCAAAATAGCTATTTCGTCTATCATAGATGTGATTTTCACAAATTTATATATTGTTATCATTGGGAAGTTTTTTTCAGCCACGTCACTAGGTTTTTATACTAGGGCGAATTCTGTAAGATTATTACCTGTTACTAGTTTAAGTGGTATAATTAATAAAGTTGCTTATCCATTGTTTGCAGAGATTGGTAATGATAACATCAGGCTAAAGTCTGTTTACAGACAGATCATGAAAATGTTAATGTTTATACTGACACCTACGCTTACATTAATGACGGTATTAGCGGAACCCATGTTTAATTTCCTTTTTACAGAGAAATGGTTGCCAGCAGTACCCTATTTTCAGATTTTATGTATTAATGGATTGTTATTGCCACTTCATAATTATAATCTTAATATTTTAACTGTTAAAGGTAGAAGTGATTTATACCTTAAATTAGAAATTACAAAAAGAGTTTTTATGATAATTGTTATTTTAATTTCATTCCAATTTGGTATAATAGGTTTGGTTTGGGGTTTAGCATTCTATTCAATTATAATCTATTTTATTAACACTTATTATTCAGGTAAATTTATTGATTACCCTGCATGGGAGCAGTTAAGAGATATTATGCCTATTATTATAATATCTGCTATATCAGGCATATTAGTGTTTTTTTTAGATAGACAGTTTTATAATTTACCGGATATCTTAAGATTAATTATTGGTGTATCATCTGGTATTTTAATATATCTATTTCTCGCAAAAGTTTTTAATTTCCAAAGTTTGACATTTTTTAGTGAAAATATAAGTAAACATTTAAAGAGAAAAAGTAATTAGAAATTCAAAAATTAATAATTATGAATAAAATAATAAATTTATTTTGGTATAAACATGACACAGGGAAGGGTAATTTTGGAGATGAACTAAATTATTACATTGTTAAGGGGTTGTCTGGAATCACCCCCAAACATGTTGATATTCTTAAATTGCCAAGAAACAAAATAATGGCTGTAAAAGCTATTTTGAAGAAACTTTATGATAGAAAAATAAATGTCAATCAAGTTTTTAATTCAGAGGACTGGTTGACGATTACGGGGAAAGACGTTATTGTTGGAATAGGAAGTGTAATATCTTGGTTTGATGCACCTAATATAACTGTATGGGGATCAGGATTACTTAATAGGAATGGGCATATCAATGAAGCTAAATTTTTAGCAGTAAGAGGAAAGTATACTCTTAAACGGTTGAATGAATTAGGTTACAATCAGGATCCTGTGTTAGGCGATCCAGCTCTTTTGTTACCTTTAATTAAAAAAATACCTAAGATTATAAATAAAACTAGGATTGGAATTATTCCTCATTATATACATTATAAATTTATTAAAGAGAATTTAGCTAAAAGTGATTTCTTGGTTATCAATTTACTCGGGAGTATAGAAGAAATAATCAAAGAAATTAATTCTTGCAGCGTTACTTTTTCGTCATCCCTACATGGGATAATTGTATCACATGCGTATAATGTACAGAGCCTTTGGGTTGATTTTTCAAGCCTTGAGAATATGAATTTATCAGGAGATAATATAAAGTTTAAAGATTATTTTTCTTCTGTAGGTTTAAAGAATTATGATCCAATAAAAATAACTAATGACTTGTCATTTGTTGATAATATTGATGCACTGAAGAACGATTACAAAGATTTTTTATTGCCTTCTCAGAGTATTGTGAAAAATATACAAAATAATTTATTAGCTAAAGCACCGTTTAAAATAAAAGAAGAATTCCTTAACTAGAAATATTATAATTACAAATGGAGCTATATAAAAAAAAAGAAAATCATTCAGTTTTTTCGTAATACTATAAATAGTATTGCTTATAATTTTAACTTATGCATATATGAAAGTGTTGTTTTTTATAATAGACATGAAACTAGGAGGAACTGAAAAGTCTCTTTTAAACTTGTTACGTGAACTACCTAACACTTATAAGGTAGATGTTCTTTTATTAAAAAAACAAGGAATACTACTAAAGGAATTACCAAAACACATTAATATAATTGAGATTGAACATAACGAAGAAATTAATAATTTTATTCAGAAGTCTCCTTTAAACTCACTAAAACAGTTTTTATTAAGAGGTAATATATTAAAATTTATTTATGGTTTATTTAATTATATTAATTATAAAATTACAGGGAATTACGGGGTAAATTATAAAACTATAAATAGTTATATGCCAGTCTTAAATATTGAATATGATATTGCTGTTGCATATGCAGGCCCTCATGATTTTATTTCGTATTATGTGGTAAACAAGGTTAAAGCATCTCGAAGAATACAATGGATTCATTTTGATGTAAGTAAGGTTATTTCGTTAACTGCATTTGGGGATAAATATTATCAATATTTTGACAAAATATTTTGTGTATCCGAGAATGCTAAACTTATTTTTGATAAAAAGTTCCCCAAATGTAGAAATAAGACTTCTGTTTTTAAAAACATAGTGTCTAAAAGTATTTTGGAAAAATCGGCTTTAGTAGGGGAGACTTTTACAGATGATTACGATGGCTTAAAAATACTTACATTAGGAAGGTTGTCAGAAGAAAAAGGACAGCAATTGATTCCTAGTGTAGTGCATAGGCTTAAAAAGGAAAAATTTAAATTTAAATGGTATCTAATAGGTGATGGGAATTTGAAAGATGATATTTTGTCTCAAATAGAGGAACTAGACCTTAAAGATAATCTAATAGTATTAGGGTCTAAAATTAATCCATATAGATTCGTTAAAGATTGTGATATATATGTACAGACCTCTTTTCATGAAGGTTATTGTTTAACAGTTCATGAGGCAAAAATTTTAGAGAAACCTGTTGTAATGACTAATGTTGCAAGTGCTAACAATTTAATCGTTCATGGAGAAGATGGTTTGATTGTAGAAATTAGTGAAGATGGTCTTTATAAAGGCGTAAAGTCACTGCTTGAAGATTGGAAACTCCTGAAATTATTAGAAAAAAACTTATTGTGTCAAGAGACTGTAAGTGAAATAGAGAGGTTTAATATATGATATTATTTTACGCTGTAATGCCATATATGTCTCTTATTATGGATAATATTATTACAGGCAACATGAAAATCAATTAGTAAGTAGAAATCGTGACTATTTTATAATGAGTTCTATTTTAAATGCAAATATGAACACAATCAAAAACACTTATTCTTTATTGCCACAGGTTTCTTCTTCTTCTTCTTCTTCTTCTTCTTCTTCTTCTTCTTCTTCTTCTTCTTCATTTTTACTGGTTAACGGGGATTCTATTACCTTATATAAGGAACTAAAAATGTTAGATGAAAATAAAGCTAAAAAAGAGTTTCAAGGCACACTCAATTCATTTAAAATTAATACTTGTAGGGTTGCAAAATCCAATGTGCTTATAGGCATTAAATTAAGAATGTTTATTTATTATTTCATAGGAATTAAATAAGGTATCAAATGAAGTTAATATCGATTATTATCCCAGTCTATAATGTTCAAGAGTTTTTAGGAAAGTGTGTGAATAGTGTTCGTTCACAAACTTATAGAAATATAGAAATTATATTGGTAAATGATGGCTCTACAGATGATTCAGGTGATATATGTGAAAAATTAGCGAATCAAGATGGCCGTATTTCTGTGATTCATCAAAAAAATGGAGGCTTGTCCGATGCACGCAACACAGGAACAAAAGCTGCTAATGGTGCTTATATTTTTTACTTAGACTCAGATGATTACATAAGTATTCAATGTTTAGAAAGTTTATCTAAGGAAATTCTAAAACATGATGCAGAAGTAGCTCAAGCTAACTTTTATTATGATTATCCAGACTATTTACTCTATAACAATAAGCTAAAAAATAAAGTCATAATTTATACGAAAGAAGAGGCTTTAACAAAGTTAATTGAACAACAAGTAATTAAAAACTTTGCTTGGGGAAAATTAATTCGTGCAGATATTGCAAAAAAACATTTATTCCCAAAAGGGAAATATTTTGAAGACACCTTATGGATGTATCAAATTATAAAAGCGTCTAAAAAATATGTCATAGTAAGTAAACCAATGCTTTACTACTTGCAGCGTAAAACAAGTATTTCAGGTTCTTTCTCAATACGAAATATTGACCAGTTAGAGTTGAACGCAAAAAGACTAAAGCAAATTAAAAAACAAGAACCTTCAGAACTATATTTTAAAGCATTGAAAAAATTTAATGACTTAATCTTACAACACCAATTCATTATTAGTTTAAAGTCAAATAAATTGAATAAAATTGAATACCAAATAATTTTGGCTAAATATACCTTAGAATTTGGTTTAAAAAATCAATTTTGTGTTAGACATCATATTTCAAATTCTATCCTTCTGAATCGACTGAATTCAATATGTATGAATATTAAAAATATATTTTTCACAAAATCTTATTGGATTACTATTAATAAGGATGAAAATAGCACATTCAAATGAAAGAAAACAGAATCAATTACAGCAGTATGTCCGAGGTTTTTGAGTTACTCAAACACCACAAAGTTAATTATGCGATTTTAAGAAATTATGACAACTTATTAGATGATGAGATTTATATGGGAGGTCACGGAGATGTTGATTTGATTTGTGAAGATAGTACTGTTTTTGCAAAAGTTTTAAACGCACAGCCTCATGATTTTCACGTAAAGAATGGGAAATCGGATGGGACCCATTATTACACCTATGTTCAAAATAATTATGTTAGTCTAGATTTAAGACATATTGGCGATGGGTACTATTGCGAAAAATGGGAAAAGCAAATGTTAGCACGTAAAATAATACATAATGGCTTTTATATACTGAATGAAAGTGATTATTTTTTTACCTTGATTTATCACGCAATCTATCAAAAACCTTCTCTAACGATTGAATATCGTGACCGCTTAACAGCAATGGCTAAAAATCTAAATTTAGATGGTGGTACTGGTAGTTCTCAAGATTTTATTACTCTTTTAGAAACTTATATGAGGCACAACAACTATCGCTATCAATATCCAAAAGATAAATATGTTCCTTTTAATAAAAAAAACATACAAGACAAATCACTATTAGATTTTCATTTTAAGGAGTATTTTAAAAATACAGTTCTCCATTCTAAAATAGCAGTAATCAGTTTTTTAGTAAAAACAAAACATTGTTTATTTAAAAAATAATAATTCCTTTTGCGCTTATTATGATTGAATTATTACAAAAACATACTGTCGATTTATACGATTTAAAAAATAAGGAGTTTGAATTCCAAAAAATTTCAGCTCAAGAATTGATTACTGTTAGTCGTTTTGATTTATTTGCTAAAATGACTTACATCAAACACCGATCATCAAATCCTGATTATGCAAAAAAAATATATGCAGAACATATCAAAGCCTTTAATCCAAATCTAAAGGAACCTGGAAGAGAAGATAAAAATAGTCTTGAAGACTTCATTATTGCCTTTGATAAACTAATAAATCATTTTAAAGACAATGAATTTGATGCAGAGGTATCTTTAATTCCAGTGAGTGAAGGTGGTGTAATTTTAGATGGTAGCCATCGTTTAGCTGCATTGGCTTATTTTAAAAAAGAAGTAAGTATACTTAAATTTAAAAGAGTTGAGCCAATTGCTAAATTTGATTATTGCTACTTCATAAGCAGAGGTTTACTGATTGAAACGGCAGATAAAATAACATATGAGGCAGTTCATTTTGTCGACAATCTATTTATAGCTTGTTTATGGCCCAAAATGGGGAGTATACGAGATCGATCTTTTGCAAGAGACTATTTTAAAGAACATTTTGATCTGCTTTATCGTAAGGATTTAAAGATGTCTTTAAATAATTTAAGTATGTTCATTTATAAAATTTATAATCACCAAGATTGGGTTGGTACTAAGGAAAATAATTTTACTGGAGCCAGAAACAAAGCTTTCAGTTGTTATGGAACTGATAAAACGTTACAGTTTATCATATTTAAATCGTCTTCATTAGAGGAAGTAATCAAAGCCAAGGATACTATTCGGGCATTTTATCAATTAGAAAAACATGCTTTGCATATCACTGATAATGACGAAGAAACAAAAGAAATAATTGATTTGATTTTGACAGATAAAGTATATGATTATAAAATTGGGACAGCACGTTTTATCGATAAGATTAATGAGTTTAAAACATTGGTTATGAATGTGTATTTGATTAATTTAAAAGTTAAAGTGGCTTATTATTTAAATAAAATGGGTCTTTATTAATGAAAAAATATAAAAAGAAACTGTTATTTGTTAATGAATCACTTGCATTAGCAGGAGGTGAAAAAAGCTTGATAGCATTGTTGTCTAAATTAGACCCTAACAAATATGAAATAGACTTACAATTGTTTAAGTATGGGAAAGAGTTGGATGCATTTATTCCTGAACACGTAAATATATTGCCTCCATTGCCATATACACAGTTTGTCACCAAAGGTTGGTTTAAAAATATTGGTACGCTAATAAATTTATCAACTATAGGCTTTTTTATTTCCAAATTAACATACTCAATAAATATAAGGAGAGGTGCTTATAATCATCCAGAGAAATCTCAAATATATTGGAAAGCTGCAGCAAATAGTCTGACTGTTTCAAATAAAAAATATGATGTTGCTATTGCCTATGCTCAGGGGATTCCTACTTATTATGTAATTGATAAAACGGAAGCAAAACGAAAAATAGCATGGGTAAATACTAATGTTGATTTTCCACCTGTAAATAAAGTATTTCAAAAGTCATATTACAAAAAATATGATGTCATAGTTCCTGTATCTGAAATAACAAAGGAGCATTTAAATAATGTATTCCCTCAATTAAGATCAAAATATTATACAATTTATGATATGATTGATTATGCATATATATTAAATATGGCATCATTGAAAACCGTAAATTTCAACAAAAAAATTTTCAATATTCTTACTGTAAGCCGATTAAATCAATATATGAAAGGCTTTGATATTACATTACAGGTTTGTAAAATATTGAAAGAAAGAGGGGTTATATTTCATTGGCATGTTCTAGGTGAAGGGTCATATCGTGAAAAAATTCAGGAGTTTGTGGTAGTAAATAAATTAGAATCCTTTATTACATTACTAGGTACTAATAGTAATCCCTATCCATATTATAAAAGTGCAGATTTGTATGTTCAAACATCTAGAAAAGAAGGGTTTGGTATTTCCATTGCAGAAGCTCGTTTGTTGAATTTACCAGTTGTAACTACTCGATTCGACACTGTTTTTATGCAAATGGTGCACGGAAAGAATGGATTAGTTGTTGACATAAATGCTACAGCAGTTGCTAATGCAATTGAATTATTAATGAAAAATAAGCAATTATATAAATCAATAATAGAATATCAAAAGCAAGAACAGAAAGAAAATTATGAATCTGTTGAAAAGTTTGACCGATTAATCAATAAATTGTGTGTACCCATTTAATAATCAATATTATATACAACTTAAAATAAGATAGTTGTGAATAAAAACATAAGGGAAAATAGATGGAAATTACTAAAAATCAAACAAATATATTACAAACCTTGGCAACTCTAATGATGTTATTTTTGCATTTGTTTAACAGAGAGCATATTGGATTATTTACTCCATTAATTTATGTTGGAAGCCTTCCTCTTTCTTATTATTTATCCTTGTTTTGTGATTGTTGTGTTCCTATATTTTGTTTTGTTAGTGGATATGGGTTATACCATACATATAACAAAAACGAGACGCCTTATACAAAGAATAACTTAAGGCGTATTCTTAAGTTATATATTAATTATTGGTTAATACTTTTCATTTTTGCTATTTGTTTAGGTTTTTTATTAAATAAGTATGGGTATCCTGGTGATTGGATGACGTTGTTTTTAAATATACTTGCAGTTGATAATTTGTATAATGGAGCTTGGTGGTTCTTTTTTACTTATATCTTGTTGGTTTTTAGTTCAAGCATAATATTTAGAATAGCAAAAAGTAACTATGCAATACTGTTATTTTTATTTTCAATTGGCTTTTATTTAATATCTTTTTATTTTAGAATTTATAGACCAAATCTTTTTAATAGCGTTTTTATAAATTGGATACAAAGACAGATTTGTTTATATGGATGTTCTTTTTTTCCATTTTTAACTGGTGCCTTGTCATTAAAGTACAAATGGAACACAAAG
>Ga0308010_1001514_pt1 | contig 12874 bp, 10 predicted proteins | sample Neamet129_FD_202368 | JGI IMG/M metagenome (GOLD analysis project Ga0308010, IMG submission 202368) | Marine microbial communities from water near the shore, Antarctic Ocean - #129 | ecosystem: Environmental > Aquatic > Marine > Unclassified | place: Southern Ocean | collected 2014-07-24 | reverse complement strand
GAGGATTTGGAACGACCTAGGGTAGATTCATCCACCTCAGTTTAGATTTAGCACCATATTTATTGTCATCACAGCTGTCTTGAATCAAAAAAATAAGCAATATGAAACCACCAACAACTGGAATTAACGTTAGCAATTGCCACCAACCACTGCGGCCGGTGTCGTGAAGTCTTCTTGTTGTAATGCTAATTAAAGGGATAAACATGCCAATAAAAAACACTGCAAAAATCAGAAAAGACCCCAGCACTTCACAGAGCGTATATATTAGAAAGTTGAAAACCATATAATTGAGATAAAACAACCAAAAGTCTTTACGCACAGTTCTGCTCGTAAAGTCTGCATACTGTTTTAATGCACTGATGAAATAATCCATTTTACCCTCTGGCATTGCACCACAATAGCCAATTCGTTTATGCTTATAAACATTACAGAAAAAATATTTATAATTTTCTAACACTTCTAAAGTATAGCTGGTAATTTCATTATTACTGTGTAGCAACAAAAACTGACGACTACACTAGGTTGTTCACCTGTTGAAAACACTTAAATATAAGCCACACGCTGCAACGTGCTCTTATCACTGTGCTCAAAATTTTTCCCATAAATGTATAGCCACATTACTTGTCGATATTTGAGCTCATTACCCTTTACAATTAACTCCATGTTAAATTTTTTAGTTTTAGCCTTATTCAACATAAATGGCGACTGGAGAATACCAAACGTTTCACTACCAGCCTTGGCTTCCACTTTAAACACACTGCTTCCATTAACATCTTGAAAAGTGCCTCCTGCTAAAACACAAACTGCCCTTGGAATTGAAAAAGAGTGGACAACCGCTTTAGTGCTTGGGTCATAAATCCAGTGTCCAATTTGATCATGAAAAATAACACCATTTTTAGACCGCCTAATAACGTGGTGGTATTTTACACACACCAAAAGCTGTTCTTCAGCGTTTTCAACATGTCCTGCCACACTAAAATTTAACTCATCTGTAAACTTACTTTCATCTACATTTGCTTGATTATCAGGTGCTATATCAACACCCTTATTGCCAACCCACTGGCCAACCAGCGCAGCTAATGGCCCATAATCTATCCCATCAATCATCGTGTTCATTGAGCCATCCGTAAGTATTGATCTCTATACAACACAGAAATAAAGTGTTGCTAGAGCAATAACTGTAGACCATATAAATTTTTCTGCACAGACTTAGTGAATTTAGAGGTATATTTAGAGTTATAGTTAGAAATATTAAAATAAACACCAATATCAGACTGTTTAAACATAAGGCCACGCCAACAGGTAAACCTCAATGACTCAACCCACATTTGCCACCTATCCCAGCCTAAAAGGCAAAACCGTGTTTATCACTGGAGGTGCCTCTGGCATAGGGGCTCAAATGGTGCAATGCTTTGCAGAGCAAGGGGCTAAGGTAGGATTTGTGGATGTGGACCAGACCAAAAGCCAAGCATTAGCAGCCACATCTGATCTCATCACTTATGAGCTGTGCGACCTGACCGATATAAACAGCCTGCAAAGCGCCCTCAAAAAGCTAGCAGCGCGGCTTGGCCCTGCCACAGTGCTAGTGAACAATGCCGCCAATGACGACCGTCATAGCTGGACCGAAGTGACCCCTAGCTATTGGGATGAGCGTTTGCAAACTAATCTGCGGCATCAGTTTTTTGCCATGCAATCGGTAGCCCCTGGTATGATCAGCGCAGGCGGTGGATCTATCATCAACATGGGATCAAACAGCTGGCACGAAACGGGCGGTGGCTTTCCTGCCTACGCCACTGCTAAGGCTGCGGTGCATGGGCTCACCAGAACCATGGCACGAGATTTAGGTGAGCATCGCATTAGAGTGAACACTGTGGTGCCAGGCTGGATAATGACTGACAGACAAAAACAATTATGGGCCACCCCTGAAACCCTAGAGAAACAGCGCCAAAGGCAATGTTTGCCAGATCTCATCCAGCCTATCTATGTCGCCAAAATGGTGTTGTTTTTGGCTTCAGATGACGCGGCCATGTGTTCTGCTAACAATTACATGGTAGAAGGTGGTTCTATTTAGCACATACTCACATGTGTTGGGCCACTTTATGACCATCCAGCGCAGCGCCTTATTGCCCTGTTTAGGTGCTTATCGCATTAGTAAAGATCAGACGATTACCAAATGGATCTAATATAGACATGTCTATACTGCCCCATGGCATGTGTCTAATTTGTAGATCCTTATGTTTTTCCTGCTTAGCTTGCAGCTTCATAAAATAAGCTTCGATGTCATCGATTTGGATTCTCATAGCAGACCCAGGGCAAGAATCGCTATAATGTTCGGATAGATGCAAAACACATCCATCTTTTGAGACCTGCATGTATAACGGCAAACCGTCTGCAAACCTCTGCTCCCAGTCGATGCTAAAGCCAAGCAAATCCACATAAAACTCTTTAGCTTTATCTTCGTCAAACATACGCAGTATAGGTGCTACTTTAGACACATTCATTTTAAATTCCTTTTTAAACTATTTGTGGGTTGTGCAATACATAGGCCTCTATGTGCCATGATTCATAGCCTATAGACTTCCTATTTCTGGCTCTACCTGTTCATAAATCGGTAATGGCTTACCAATGATTGATGCCAAAAGAGACATTTCTTATGGCTGCAGGCCCTATACCCCCGATCATGCCTATGTGGATCATGCTTTTGCTCAACCTATAAACGCCCTTCTAATGTTTAAAAGTATAGCTGTCATTTTGTGAATTGCTGGAGGAAGATAAAAAACCTAAACAATTTCCAAAGATGGACTAGCCTTAATATGGGGATTAAGGACAAACCACTCATTTGTGAAGGCTACAAAAAGCTTCACATAGCCCATTTTACGATGTAAAAAAGGATGCTTACGTGCACAAATACTTGAAATATATGTTGGCCATCGCCTGTTTACTGCCCCTTAACAGCCTTGCCGATCACACACTTGGCTACAATGCAGCGGCCACTATCTCATCCTACACCAGCCCAGAAGCATCCGGTTTAATTGGTGTTCGCCCCTACCCAAACCCATCAGATGTGTGCCAAGTGATCGCTGAAAATGACACAACTTTGGCCCTCATACATAAAGGCACAATGTTGATTGCCTGCCCCAAACATGAAACGGGAGCGATACAAAACAGGATCAATGAAAACGCACACATAGTTGCCCATGCGAAGCACTGGAGCATTTTGCGAGTGCCAGGTCATATGATCAGCCAAGATCAACTAAACAAACAAAAAAACAGAAATTCAAAACTTGTCAGCACCATAGAAAAAATATTATCCAATAGCACACTCACAAGCTGGAGCAAGGTACATGGCACACAAGTGGAATATCATGATGCCAAAGGTGGTGTGTGGCTGGCGTATCCTGGCAACAAAAAAGTGCTTTTTGGCCAGTGGCGTGTAGATTCTACACAAGACACACTAAAAGTGTGTTATCGCTATAACACCAGCGGCCACAACCCAGCCACAGGTGTGATCGGTTATGACTGGGAATGCGGGCCATGGGAAAATATAACCGAAAAAGGCCACACCACCCACTTTGAAGGCGATGTTTTTAAATTGTATAAGCGTGGCTCTTTTCCAGACTCACCAAAATTGCGCGAGAAATTGAGCACAAAACAATTGCTACAACTATTTGGTATTTCAAGCCCGCCATTGGTGGCCTCCTATTGAGTGACACTGTAAGCAACTGGAGAGTCTAAAAAACTGGGTGTGTATCACCCCTATACCCACTGGCTAATAGTTCATAAAATGGCTGCCCTTTGACCACTTGGCCTGAGTTACGTAAACTTCTCTAAGCCTATGTGAGTGGTGTGATTAACAACTAAAGGGAATTAAATTGATGGCCATACTAAAGCCACATTTCAAAGCTTTGCGCGCTCTTTTAGCCGTGCTTGTGATTAGCGTGTTGGCTAGCGGCTGCACCACAAAAATTGCTTACAACTTTTTAGATTGGGGCATGTACTGGAAACTAAAAGATTATGTCAAATTTAATCCAGACCAACGCCTACAGGTAAAAAACGAGATCGCCCAGCTTATCGACTGGCACCGAAGTGAAGAGCTGCCCCAATACGCCACTCAGCTAGAAAAGCTCTCTATAGGTCTAGAGAGCGGCATTACAGCAGACCAACTGGAGGTAATTTATGATGACCTCAGACAAAGCTGGCAGCGCATTGTAATTAAAGCCTTACCCGCTGCTATAAACACAATATCAAGTCTCAATGATCAACAAATCAGCGAATTTTTTGAGATGTTAGTTGAAAAAGAAGCCGATGATGCCAAGGCAATTGAAGATGGCACGAGAGCCCAAACAGCAAAGAAACGTGAGGCCTATGTGACTAAAAAGCTGGTAGAAGTGATTGGTAAGTTAGATGCAGAGCAAAAAGCCTTAATTGCACAATGGGCGCAGCAGATGCATCCCACCAAAGCGTTTTCATTAGTTCAGGCTATCAAATGGCGCACTAAAATGCAGCTAGCACTAGCGCAGCGTCAAGATAAAGCTCAGCTAGCAAAAGATCTGACGGCATTATTCGCCAGCCCCAACCAACTTAGGTCTGCTAGCTATCGTGATGTTATGGAAAAAAACAAACTGCTGGTTATGCAGTTAATGTTTGATTTAAACCAAACATTCACCTCACAGCAACGCCGCAAACTCATTAAAAAGCTAAATGGCTATATCAAAGACTTTCGTGAGTTAAGTGTTTGAGCATAAACCTACCGCCTAAGGCTATAAACAGACACCTTAAAATGATGAGGCTAGAGCGCAGCTATAAGTAAAGGCATTGAGCTCATGTTTATCCAACCGGTTAACCGCCAAAACGTGCAACTCAAGGGCTTTGGATCTACAATAGCGCCTTCAAAATAGCGCGAAATGGCATTACACCCATGATGAAATTAGCAGCTGCCAAAACCTCTACTTTTACCCTAGATTATTAATAGGGGTAATTTCTGGAACCTTTAAATGAAAAGTGCGTCTCATCAAAATTTAACAGACTTACCTCATCGTCTAACAGGCCCATCTGCATGGCTTGGCAAAGATATGGCACGCAATACCGAGGCTTGGTTATACCACCTTAGTAAAGAGGATATTGTCGATTTGGAAAAAGCGGCGACCTCCTTTTTGAGCCTTGGCATTGATGTTGGCGAAATCACTAAAGAGACCTTCCCACTGACAACATTTCTTCCTCATATTGATAGATTAAGCAAAACGCTATTGAACGGTGTGGGTGTGGAAGTTTTACGTGGCTTGGACATCTCAAATTACTCCCGCAAATTTACTGCGGCTATTTTTTGTGGGTTAGGTTCACACATAGGAAAGGCTCGTTCACAAAATGCTGAGGGCCACATTTTAGGACATGTGCGAGACGTTGGTGCAGACGCAAATGACCCAAACAGCCGTATTTATCAAACCTGTGAACGACAAACTTTCCATACAGACAGTGCCGACGTGGTGGGCCTAATGTGCATCAAGAAAGCACAAGAAGGTGGCCGCTCTTTATTGGTGAGTGCTGAAACCATTTATAACCGCATGAAAGCAGAACGCCCAGATTTATTGGAAAAACTGTTTGATCCAATAGCAACAGACCGCCGAGGTGAAATTCCTGAAGGTGAAAAACCATTCATGGAAATACCCGTTTTAAGTTGGAATCAAGGTTATCTTAGCGTTTTTTATCAAAGGCAATACATTGAAAGTGCGCAACGATTTAGTGAAGCTATGGAATTAACCCCTAAGCATATTGAAGCGCTAGATATGTTTGATGCCTTGGCAAACAGCAGCGATCTTTATTTGAGTATGCAATTGGAAGCAGGAGATATGCAGTGGGTCTATAACCATTCTCAGCTGCATGATCGTGCAGGCTTTTTAGACTGGCCAGACCCCACCAAACGCCGTCATTTAATGCGTTTGTGGCTGTCCATTAGTGGAGATCGACCACTACCAGAATATTACAAGCAGCGTTATGGCTCAATTGAAATTGGCAACCGTGGCGGCATCATTACCAAAAAAACTAAGCTCTATGCGCCATTGGATTAGTGTACGAGAAAATTCTACTTTTGACCTGCGTTGTTTATCGGGGGGATTACCAAACCAATTTTTCAACTAAAAGTGTACTTAAGTGGCAGACACAAAAAAGCCGGTCAAACTATTAAGCTTGTAACCGGCTGATTTATACAATTTATTGGTGGAGCCTAGCGGGATCGAACCGCTGACCTCAACACTGCCAGTGTTGCGCTCTCCCAGCTGAGCTAAGGCCCCACACGAGGGTATTCAAGTCGTTGGGATGATACTGTTGTGACTTGATGGGGCCGTATTATAGGCACCTGAGGTAGGATTGCAAGCCCCTTTCTACCAGTTTTTACTAGTTTGTGTAGAAAAAGACTGTTTTTAATCAATCACTTCCGTTCATCTGCCTTATGGGGTTTATAGGGCTTGGTATTCTTTGTCCCAGCGTTTGGCTTCTTTCTTAGAAAGCCCACCTAGCAGCTCTACAGCGTGGCGAATGCGTGCTCTGGTCATGTCTGGGCCGAGTATTTCCATGGCATCAAACACCGACACAGAGTTGGCTGTGCCTGTGATCACTACAAACAAACTAGCAAACACATCTTTTGGCTTTATCTCTAAGGTTTCGGCCATGCCTTTACAGATGGCAAAGATGTCATCTTTTTGCCAATGGCGCAGGGCTTCTAAACGCCACAGGGTAAACTGCAACACTTTGCGCACTTGCTCTGGCTCTAGCTTTTTGTTGGCTAGATCCTCTGGTGTGAGCTTGAGCATGCCGCTAAGGAAAAACCCAGCCAATGGCAGCACATCACTAAAGGTGTCTACACGGGGCTTTATAAGCGGCACAATAGGCGCTAAAGCATTGTGATTGATGGCCCAGGTTTGCATGCGCTGCATAAATTGAGCATCGCTTAAGTCTTCGCGTATCCATAGCCCGTTTAGCCAGGATAGCTTTTCTTGATCAAATATTGGCCCGCCCAAAGACACACGGTTTACGTCAAAGTCTGCGATCATTTCTGGTAAGCTAAATTTCTCTCGCTCATCTGGCATAGACCAGCCCATGCGGCCTAGGTAGTTGAGCAAGGCTTCTGGCAAATAGCCCATGCGCTCGTAATACATAATGCTGGTAGGGTTTTTGCGCTTAGACAGCTTGCTTTTGTCTGGGTTGCGCAATAATGGCAAATGGCACAGCTGCGGCATGTCCCAGCCAAAATAGCGATATAGCAGCTGGTGCTTAGGTGCGGAGTTGATCCACTCTTCGCCACGCAACACGTGGGTGATGCCCATTAGATGATCATCTACAACGTTGGCCAAATGATAGGTGGGCATGCCATCCGCTTTTAATAGCACTTGCATGTCTACTTGTGCCCATTCTATTTCGATAGTGCCTCGCAGCATGTCCTGAAATACACAGACCCCCTCCCGTGGCACTTTCATACGCACTACATAAGGCATGCCATCGTCTAGGTTTTGCTGCACTTGTGTGGGCGAAAGCGATAAGCCACGGCCATCGTAGCCTATGGGTAGTTTGTTTTGTGTTTGATGCTGGCGCAGCTCGTTTAGCTCTTGTGTGGTTGCAAAGCAATAAAATGCATGGCCTTTAGCTACTAGCTCTTGGGCGAAGTCTTGGTAGATGGTGCCCCGCTCGCTTTGGCGATATGGTTCGTGTGGGCCACCTACATCTGGGCCTTCACTCCATTGAATACCTAGCCAGCGCAGTGAGTCTAGGATGGCTTTTTCAGACTCTGGTGTGCTGCGCTCTTGGTCTGTATCTTCGATGCGCAGGATGAACTCACCACCGTGTTGCTTTGCAAAGGCGAGGTTAAATAGTGCAATGTAGGCGGTGCCTAGGTGTGGGTCACCGGTGGGTGAAGGTGCGATGCGGGTGCGAATAGCAGTCATGGTGTTTTGGTCTGGCTGTGGGTGGGGATTTGCGCTTTATTATACCTGAAACTGGGTTTATGTATATTAGTGGCAAGGCGATGGATTGCTTCGCTTCGCTCGCAATGACGGGAAGGACTCGCAATGACGGGAAGGGGTGGGAATGACGGGAGGGGGTGGGAATGGCGGGAAGGATAAATACGGGGCAAAAAAAAGGCCGGTATAACAACAGCTGTTGTTATACCGGCCTTAGAGCGTCAATCTAAAAGATTAAGCGCCTTTTTGAGGGCGCATGTCATCCATGCTGATGCCAGCTACTTGCACTGGGTTCTTCATGGCGTCACGACGGAACGGGTCGCCTAGCTCTTGGTTGATTAGGATCTCAATTAGCGTGGTCTTGCCTGCTGCTTGATCTACCAATGCTTGGCTAAGTGCGTTACTTACTTCATCCATAGTGCGAGCTTGTACGCCTTTAAGGCCACATGCGTTAGCAATGCCTGCGTAGTTTACGTTTTCGTCTAGCTCTGTGCCTACGAAGTTATCGTCAAACCAAAGTGTAGAGTTACGCTTCTCTGCGCCCCACTGATAGTTGCGCAATACCACCATAGTGATGGCTGGCCATTCGTCACGGCCAATGGCTGTAAGCTCAGTTACGGCAATACCAAATGCGCCGTCGCCAGAGAAACCAATTACTGGGGTGTCTGGGCAACCGATCTTGGCGCCAACCACTGCAGGTAGTCCGTAGCCACATGGGCCAAACAAACCAGGTGCCAAATACTTACGGCCTTCTTCAAAGGTAGGGTAAGCGTTGCCAATGGCACAGTTGTTACCGATGTCTGAAGAGATGATGGCTTCTTTAGGCATAACTGATGCAATTGCACGCCAAACCATACGTGGGCTCAACCAATCTGGCTTAGCTTCACGAGCACGTTCGTTCCAAGTAGTACCTGGATCGTCTTCTTCATGAGTCATGGCTTCTAGCTCCACATCCCACGCCGCTTTAGTAGAGGCAATGCGAGCCTTACGCTGTGCACGGTCAGTGTCACCAGCTGTAGCAGAAAGCTGGGCCATAATGCCGTTGGCTACTTTAGCTGCGTCGCCTACGATACCTACAGTTACAGCCTTAGTTAAACCAATGCGCTCTGGCTTAAGGTCTACTTGGATGATTTTGGCATTTTTTGGCCAGTAATCAATGCCATAGCCTGGCAAGGTAGAGAATGGGTTTAGGCGTGTGCCCAAAGCCAATACTACGTCTGCGTCTTGGATCAATTGCATGCCGGCCTTAGAGCCGTTGTAGCCTAGTGGGCCTGCAAACAATGGATGTGAGCCTGGGAAGGCGTCGTTGTGCTGATAGCCACAACATACAGGTGCGTCTAAACGCTCAGCCAATGCCATAGAAGCAGCAATGCCGCCAGCAGCCAATACTACGCCAGCGCCGTTTAGGATCACTGGAGATTTAGCAGCAGATAAAAGCTTTGCAGCTTCTGCTAGGGCCATTTCGCCACCAGAAGGCAATTCAAATTCGATCATTGTAGGCAGGTTGATGTCTACAATCTGTGTAAACATGTCACGTGGAATGTTGATTTGAGCTGGGCCAGAAAAACGGTGTGCGTTAGCAATAACACGATCAAGCACTTCAGCTACGCGAGTAGGGTCACGCACTTCTTCTTGATAACAAACCATGTCTTGAAACAAAGCCATTTGCTCTACTTCTTGGAAACCACCTTGGCCAATGGTCTTGTTAGCCGCTTGAGGCGTGACTAACAAAAGAGGTGTGTGGTTCCAGTAAGCTGTTTTTACAGGAGTTACAAAGTTGGTGATACCTGGGCCGTTTTGAGCAATCATCATGCTCATCTTGCCTGTAGCACGGGTGTAACCGTCTGCCATCATGCCGCCAGAGCCTTCATGGGCACAATCCCAGAAGCTAATGCCAGCTTTTTCAAAAAGGTCAGACACAGGCATCATGGCTGATCCAATGATACCAAATGCGTGTTCGATACCGTGCATTTGTAATGTTTTTACAAACGCTTCTTCTGTAGTCATTTTCATAATGGTTACACCTTAATTAGGTTGAAAGTGAGTTAAATAAGTAGAAAAGTCTAGACTTCTTAGGTCATGGGCTAATGATACTTAACTATTGTCAAATACCTTAGAACCAAATCTGTAATGTCGATTAGCCCAGTTTAGCCAGTGATGGCATATCCTCTTTTCAAAAAAAACGCTTAGCTTGTCTACACACGTAATATGCAGGCAAACCAAGCGCAAAAACTACAAGAAAAGAAAAACAAACCCACTAGAAAAAATCACATTACCCATTTTAAAATACGCTAGCACCCAGCAAAAATCTTGATGCTAGCTTAGATTGCCAAGCCAATGGCTACCAATAGTTAGGCAACCACAAGGCAATTTGTGGGAAAATTATAATCAAACCTAAGCCGATGAGCTGGATCACCATAAACTGCATCATGCCTAGGTAAATGTCCTTCAAATCCCACTCTGGCACTACGCCTTTTAAGAAGTAGGCAGACAATGCCACAGGCGGGCTCAACCAAGCGGTTTGTAGGTTTACGGCCACCAAAATGGCAAACCAAATCAACAAGTCTGCAGAGCTTAAGCCAAAGTCTAAGGTTTCTACCACTGGCAATAAAATAGGCACAATAATCAATACAATGGGCACCCACTCTAGCGGCCAGCCCAGCACAAAAATCAATGCCAAGATGAAAAACAACATGGCCCATGACGACATATCAAAGGACAAGAGCAAATCGGTGAGCATTTGTGGTGTGCCTAGGTTTGAGAACACCGCACCAAAGAAGTTTGATGCGGCCACCAAAAACATGATCAACACCGTAATTTCTAAGGTTTTTATTAATGCATCATAGCCACTGACAATAGAAAACTTTTTATAGGCAATCGATAAAATGATCGAGCCAAAAGCACCACACGCAGCCGCTTCAGCTGGTGTAGCAAGGCCTGCCACAATAGATCCTAAAGAAAATGCAATCAGTACTGTAGGCGGCACCAAGCCCATAAAGAATTCATACCATAGGTCTGAAAAGTAGAAGCCTTTGGGTCTTACTTGACGAGCCCATTTAAAGCACCAGAACATCAGGCCAGTCCATAGTAAAGGAATGATAAGCCCTGCTAGCGGGAAGAATGACAAAGCACCCTTGGTTCCTGCTACACACAGAAACACAAACATGGCCAAGCCAGACATTACTAATATTACTTCTAGGCCGTAATAAGGTGATGTTTCTGGCTGCTCGTCTTCAGGCAAAATAGGCCCAAGGTCTGGGTTAATCATGCAGCGGCCAATGGTATAGATCATATACAAACTAGCCAACAACACTCCAGGTAGCACTGCCGCACGAAACAAGTCCGTCACTGGCACTTCTAACACTGGCCCCATTACAATCAACATAATGGATGGGGGTATTAAAATACCTAAAGTTCCACCTGCTGTTATTGCACCTGCAGACAAACGCACATCGTATTTAGAGCGGTTCATGGTTTTAGCGGCCATGATGCCCAAGATGGTCACCGAGGCGCCTACAATGCCTGTGGCAGCTGCAAAAATCATTGAAACAAACAACACAGCCACAAACAATGCGCCACGGGTGCGCGACATCATCATTTGCACAGCGTTAAACAGGCGCTCCATAAGCCCTGCTTGCTCCATCATAATGCCCATGAAAATAAACAAAGGCACCGCTACAAGTTGATCGTTCATCATGGTGGAGTTAACTTGCAGGGTGAGCAAGAAAAACGCCAGCTTACTGCTGCCTCCCATTGACGCAAACACAAACCCAAGAAAGATCAAGGTAAAGGAAATAGGGAAACCAATAAATATAGAAAACAACATGGCTGCCAACATCAGCATGCCAATCATAGGTTTTGAAATAGTGAAGTCACCTGTCGCACTTGAAATCCAGTCGCCTAGTGGCAACACATCTGGATAAAACACCGAGACAAAAACACACCCCAAGCCTATTAGATAAAACGGGAACACTTTTAAAAACTTTGATTCTCTTTCTTTACCCATTTGGTGAAAAGCACGAAATAGCTCAGCAAAGCCCTGTAAAAATAGCAAGCCTGCACCAATAGGCATAAACAAACGTGAAGGCCATAAGTATGGAGCCCAAGTGGAATCAGCACTGGCATCTTCCCATATACCCCATTTTTCACCCCATCCATTAAAGCCTATAGAGTCACCAAAAAAGCCTAGCGCACTCCAAAAGAAGAACAACATAGCAGGGAAGTAAAACAGCATATATAAGGTGGCATCTACGGTGGCTTGGGTTTTGCTACTCCAAGTGCGATAGATGAAATCTGCACGAATATGCACACCACGCATTAAAGCGTAGCCTGCTGCTGCCATGAATATCACACCTCCTAGCATTCGGCTAATGTCATAAGCCCAGGTGGTAGGCCCCAAATTAAGAGCACGGGCTAGGTCACCTAAGTCATAAGAAATCAGTAACGCAAACATGCCTCGAGAAAACACTTCGGTTACCATTACTGCCACTAAAGGCAAAATGGCCAAGCAAATAATGCGCCCCATCCATAAGTTCAGCACATCTATAAACGCGGTGATGGGCCTTTGCCAAGGAGTCATGTCCTCTGGAGTTTCTCCAGGTTTTTCGGCTCGACGCTCTGCGATTAATTCATCAGTGATTTCTAACTCACCAATGTCTGTTACTTGTGTCGCCATTTTGGCTTCCTCTTATTATTGTGTTTTACGTTCACAAAGGCTGATTTAAAACCTTGTCGCTCGTTTATTAAAATATAAAAAAATCTATCATAGATTGCCGCATCAAAAGCGCCAGAAAACTATGATAAGTCCCTTCCTATCGTCTACATTGATTCGCTTAATATGGTTCTGCGAAAAATCGACCTAGCACTGGAGTACTAGGTCGATATCACGTCAATAAAAGCTATTACTTGATGCTATCAGCAAAGGC
>Ga0308010_1001513_pt1 | contig 12875 bp, 10 predicted proteins | sample Neamet129_FD_202368 | JGI IMG/M metagenome (GOLD analysis project Ga0308010, IMG submission 202368) | Marine microbial communities from water near the shore, Antarctic Ocean - #129 | ecosystem: Environmental > Aquatic > Marine > Unclassified | place: Southern Ocean | collected 2014-07-24 | reverse complement strand
AAATTATTAAAGGTAGGAAAGCAATATTCAGTGAAAATTACCAAAATGCAAAAAAAATTTCTATTTTATTAAAATCAAAAAAAATTGAAGAAGCTAAGCCTTTAATAAAAAAAATATCTGATAATTATAAAAAGTTATTAGATTATTTCCCCGATAATACCAAAGAAGTTTTTAAAACAGGAGCGCTTCCAAGTATTTGGGAGAATAAAGATGAGTTTAATGCTTTAATGCAAAAAGCATCTGGTGATATGACACTACTTGCTAAAGCTATTGATACCGCTGAAGATTTAGGAGCTATCCAAAAAAAACTCATGTGGAATAATTGTTCCTCATGTCATAAGAAATTTAGAATGAAACATTAGTACATGTATCCTGAATTAACTACTCTAATACTCTTTGGTATAGCCGGTGCCTACATACCTGGCCCTAATAATATTATTGCTTCACACTCAGGTTTTAACTTTGGATTTATAAAAACAATACCTTTAATCTTTGGTGTTGGCTTTGGATGGATCTTTATATTAATAATGTTTGAATCTGGTTTAATTTTTGTATTTCAACAATTTCCTATTTTACAAACTATAGTTAAGGTTATTGGGACTATTTTCATAGTCTTTCTTGCTTATAAAGTTGCATTTACAAAAATGCGGTCAACCAAAGCAAATAAAGCACCAATAACTTTCGTTGACACTCTGCTCTTACAGACTGTTAACCCTCAAGGAATACTAACTGCCATGTTAATTGTTTCAACGTTTCTTGATCCTAATAATAATTATTTAAGAGACGCTATATGGGTTACATCTATAATGTTTATCATAACCATAACTAGTGTGGCTTTTTGGGTCCTGATTGGTAAATACATGAGAAAAGTTGCTACAAATGAAAATTTTATAAAGATTTTTAATTATTCAATGTCTTTTTTACTTATAGTTTGTGTTATTTTGTTTTATGTATAGCGCATGTTAAAAAAGAGTAAAAACTCATTTCAATCTCTAGATGAAATCAAAGTTTCTTCAAAAGTTTATAAAATATTTAATCTAAAAAAAGCTGAAAAAAATGGTCTGGAGGGTATTTCAAAACTTCCAAAATCTCTTAAAGTTTTGTTAGAAAACTTACTACGATACGAAGATGGTTTGACCGTAAAAAAAGAAAAAATAGTTGCGTTAAAAGAGTGGTTAAAAACCAAGAGCTCGAACATGGAAATTGCTTACAGGCCAGCAAGAGTTTTAATGCAAGATTACACAGGTATACCAGCTGTTGCAGATTTAGCAGCGATGAGAGATGCGGTAAAATCTAAAAATATAGATCCAAAAAAAATTAACCCTTTATCAACGGTTGACCTTGTGATCGACCACTCGGTAATGGTTGACGCTTACGCAACTAAAGATTCATTTACAAAAAATGTAGCCCAAGAATTTGCAAGAAATGGTGAAAGATATTCTTTTTTAAAATGGGGCCAAAAAGCATTCAATAACTTTAGAGTAGTGCCCCCGGGTACTGGAATTTGTCATCAAGTTAATTTAGAATATTTATCAAAAGTGGTTTGGTCGACAGATCTCGATGGAGAGAGTTACGCTTATCCTGATACTTTAGTTGGCACAGATAGTCACACAACAATGGTAAACGGTTTATCAGTTTTAGGTTGGGGCGTAGGCGGTATAGAGGCAGAAGCTGCAATGTTAGGCCAGCCCATATCAATGTTAATTCCAGAAGTTGTAGGTTTTGAAATTAATGGAAAACTTACAGAAGGAACAACAGCAACAGATTTAGTTTTAACGATTGTTCAAATGCTTAGAAAGAAAGGTGTTGTAGGAAAATTTGTAGAATTTTATGGAGCAGGATTAAAAAATTTAACTTTAGCTGATAGAGCTACTATTGCTAATATGGCACCAGAATATGGCGCAACGTGTGGCTTCTTTCCAGTTGATGAGGAGACTTTAAAATATTTAAAATTTTCAGGCAGAGATCAGAATACAATTGATTTAGTTGAAAACTATTCCAAGGCACAAGGCTTTTGGGCGAGTGATGATATGATATTTACAGACACACTTTCTTTAGACTTAAGTACAGTTGTACCAAGCATTTCTGGACCAAAAAGACCTCAAGACAAAGTTTTGTTAACAGAAGCATCAACTGCATTTGCTAAAGTACAAAAAGAAAACACTAAAAGAGAAAAACCTGTAGAAACTAAAGTTGAAGGTGCTGACTTTAGCATAAAAGATGGTGACATTGTTATTGCCGCAATTACTTCTTGTACAAATACTTCCAATCCAAGTGTTTTAATTGGAGCTGGCTTATTAGCCAAGAAAGCTATTGAAAAAGGATTAAAAGTAAAACCTTGGGTTAAGACATCATTAGCTCCAGGATCTCAAGTAGTAACTGATTACTTGGAAAAGGCAGGATTAAACAAACCCCTAGACCAGCTTGGATTTAATTTGGTAGGTTATGGTTGCACTACTTGTATTGGAAACTCTGGTCCTCTAAATAAAAATATTTCTAACGCTATACAAAAAGAAAATCTTTATGCTGTTTCAGTTTTATCAGGTAATAGAAATTTTGAAGGCAGAATTAACCCAGACGTCAAAGCTAATTATTTAGCATCTCCTCCATTGGTTGTTGCTTATGCTTTAGCAGGTACAATGCATTTTGATTTATATAAAACTCCATTGGGAAAAGATCAAGCAGGAAACGATGTATTCTTAAAAGATATTTGGCCAAGCAATAAAGAAATACAAGATTTAATCTTAACCTCAATAAATGCTGAAATGTTTATTAATAGATATTCAAATGTTTCCGAGGGATCTAAAGAATGGAGCTCAATTAAAACAGATGATAGCAGTATTTATAATTGGGATGATGAATCGACTTATGTAAAAAGACCACCTTTCTTCCAAGATCTACCCGATGAACCTGAAGGTTTTTTCGAAATTAAAGACGCAAGACCATTATTAGTTTTAGCAGATTCAGTTACAACAGACCATATTTCTCCAGCTGGGACCATTAAGAAAGACAGTCCCACAGGTGATTATTTTATGAGTCATCAAGTGCAACAAAAAGATTTTAACTCATATGGAGCAAGAAGGGGAAATCACGAAGTTATGATGCGTGGAACTTTTGGCAACATAAGAATAAAGAACGAAATGGCTCCAGGTACTGAAGGCGGATTTACAACTTTATTTCCAGACAATAAAGTGATGAGTGTTTACGAAGCAGCAACGGAATATAAAAAAAGAGGAAATGATTTAGTAGTTGTTGCAGGTAAAGAATATGGGACTGGATCTTCAAGAGATTGGGCAGCTAAGGGGACAAAACTTTTAGGTGTTAAAGCAGTTATAGCTGAAAGTTTTGAGAGAATTCATAGGTCAAACTTAGTTGGTATGGGCATTCTACCTTTTCAATTTAAAGAAGGTTTTGATCGTAAGAAATTAAACATCAAAGGTTCAGAGTTGTTCAGTTTTACAAATATTGAAAAAGGGGTTGACCCGAGACAAGAAGTTGAATGTGAAATTAAGTACGTAGATGGCACAATAAAAAAAGTCCAACTATTATGCAGAATAGATACTGAAAATGAAGTTGAATATTATAAAAATGGAGGGATACTTCAGTTTGTTCTTCGAAATATGTTAGCGTAATCATATGAGAGATATTAAAGTTAAAGTTCATCCGTCATCTGCCAATTTAAAAAAAGAGGATCAATTAGCTTGGAAGATTGCAGAAATCGCTACAGACAAATCAAAACCAAGTGGCGACGCTATTGATATGGTGATTAATAGAATTATTGATAACGCGTCTGTTGCGATTGCCTCATTTAATAGAAAACCAGTTATCTCAGCTAGAGAAATGGCTTTAGCGCATCCAAGAAAAAATGGTGCAACTATTTTTGGTATAGAAGCTAAACAAAAATTTCACTGTGAATGGGCAGCTTGGGCAAATGGTACTGCAGTACGTGAGTTAGATTATCATGATACTTTTCTTGCAGCTGACTACTCTCACCCGGGAGACAATATTCCACCAATCCTGGCTGTTGCTCAACAAATGAAATGTAATGGTGCTAACTTAATTCGTGGTATTATTACAGGTTACGAGGTTCAAGTTAATTTGGTTAAGTCAATTTGCTTACATGAACATAAGATAGATCATATTGCTCATCTTGGGCCAAGTGTTGCCGCAGGTATTGGAACGTTATTAAATTTACCAATTGATATTGTTTATCAATCTATTCAACAAGCGTTGCACACAACGGTCTCAACAAGACAATCAAGAAAAGGTGAAATTTCTAGCTGGAAAGCTTTTGCACCAGCGCACGCAGGTAAGCTTGCGATAGAGGCAGTCGACAGATGTATGAGAGGAGAAGGTGCACCTAGTCCTATTTACGAAGGTGAAGATAGTGTGATTGCATATGTCCTTGGAGGAAAAAATGCTGAATATAAAGTGTCACTTCCTGAAAGAAACGAAACCAAAAAAGCTATTCTTGAAACCTACACGAAAGAACATTCAGCAGAATATCAAGCCCAAGCTTTAATTGATCTAGCAAAAAGTTTAAAGAAAAGAGTTGGAAACGTTGAAAAAATAAAATTAATTGAAATATATACAAGCCACCATACTCACAACGTAATTGGAACAGGTGCAAACGATCCACAAAAAATGGATCCTAACGCAAGCAGAGAGACATTAGATCACTCTATAATGTATATTTTTGCGGTCGCGTTAGAAGATGGTTCTTGGCACCACGTTAAATCTTACACGCCTGAAAGATCGAAAAGAAAAAGTACTATAGGACTTTGGAGAAAAATTAAAACCTTTGAAGATCCTGAGTGGACTAAAAAATATCATCATCCTGACCCAAGGCATAAATGTTTTGGAGGTAAGGTTGTGGTCACAATGAATGATGGTAGCATTATTTCAGATGAATTAGGTTTAGCAGACGCACATCCAAGTGGTAGAAAGCCTTTTACCAGATCTAATTATATTGAAAAATTTAAGAACTTAACAGATGGCCTTATTACAATTAGCGAATCAAGAAAATTTTTAAGGAACGTTCAAAACTTAAAAAAACTAAGCTCTAGAGATATTCAAAAATTACACATCGAAGTAAAAAAAGGCAATAAAGTAAAAAAACTTTCAGAATCTGGTATTTTTTAAGCTTTATCAAAATTACAAATATTACGGCGAAAAAAATTTATTTTATATTTAAAAAAACATGATCTAACGAGAGTTATTTAGCGTTTATTCAAAATCAACCTCAAATTGTACTTCAATTTTTTACTCCTAATCATTTGACTCCTTAACTTGATTGGGTTGAAATACCTTCAAATTAACAACAATAATACGGGGGAAAAATGTTTAAATTTATATCAAAGATAACTTTAGTTTTATCTTTAGTTTTATACTCAACAGTTTCTAGTTTATCTTTTGAGCCTAATAATACTAAATGCATAGCACCAGCAAATGCTGGAGGTGGTTGGGATTTTACTTGTAGAGCAGTAGGTAAGGCGCTTCAAGATTTAAGTCTAATTAACGGTTCATTAGAAGTTACAAATATGGCCGGAGGTGGAGGCGGAAAAGCTTTTGCTGAAGTAGTTAACAAAAGAGGTTCAGACGATTCATTAATCGTTGCAGCTTCAGCAGCAACAGCAACACGACTTGCTCAAGGTGCTTATCCAGGAAATTCAATGGATCAAGTCAAGTGGGTTGGAACAATCGGTGCTGACTATGGTGTAATCGCAGTAGCTGGAGATTCAGGCGTTGTAACTTTAGGAGAACTGTTAGAAAATCTTAAAACAAAACCTAAAAAATGGGTTGTCGGTGGCGGATCTGCTGTAGGCGGATGGGATCATCTTAAAATTTTAATGGCTGCAAAAGAATACGGAATATCAAATGTTCGTAAAATTAAATACGTGTCATTCGATGGTGGTGGAGATGCTGTAACTCAATTACTTGCTGGAAATGTTAAAATTTTTACAGGTGACGTTTCTGAAATAAAAGGGTTTGTTGATGCCGGAGACATTAAAATCATAGCTGTACTTTCACCAAATAGATTACCGGGAGATTTTTCTAAATTTTATACTGCTAAAGAACAAGGTGTAAATGTTGTAGGAGCTAACTGGAGAGGTTTCTATGTTCCAAAAGGAATGAGCGATGATGCTTATAATTTTTGGGCCGGCGCAATTAAAAAAATGTACGATACGCCACAATGGAAAAAAACAATGGCTAAAAATGGTTTAGCACCGTTAGATTTATCAGGAAAAGCGTTTGAAGCTTTTGTTGCTAATTCAGTTGCTTCAATTCAAACTATTTCTAAGCAAATAGGTATTATCAAATAAATTAATTAAATTTTAGCGCCTCTCGTGAGGCGCTATGAATTCTTATGAACGACCGAGTATTTGGTGTATTTACACTCTTACTAACTTTTTTTTATATTTTTTCCGCGTACATTGTGGAAGAAAGTTTTATTTCGGATCACATTGGTCCAAAAACGTATCCATATATTGTCTCTTTTTTTTTAATTTCTTCATCTTTATTTCTTATTTTTAAACCTGACATAAAACCTAAATGGCCTGAATTTAGAAAAATAATTGAAATCTTAATGACTGCTATAATTTTAATTATGTATGCAGTTTTTTTACCTGTAATAGGATTTGTCCTTTCAACATTTTTTGCTGCAAGTTTTATTTCTTGGAGGCTAGGCGCTAAATTATTATCAGCTTTTACCGCAGGTTTAATTATATCCATTACAATCTTTATTTTATTTAGAAAAATTTTAGGTCTATCGCTTGCAACTGGACCTTTTGGATTTTAATGGAAACACTTGATTTTTTAATAGATGGATTCAAAGTAGCTTTAACCCTAGAAAATTTTACACTAGCATTAATAGGGTGCGTTTTAGGTACAATTTTTGGAGCGTTACCTGGTCTTGGACCCGCAAACGGAGTGGCGATTTTAATTCCTTTATCTTTTTCTTTAGGACTTTCACCTGCTTCATCAATGATTTTATTGGCTAGTGTTTACTATGGAGCAATGTATGGAGGAAGAATCTCATCTATTCTTTTAAATATACCGGGAGATGAACCTGCCATGATGACATGTCTCGATGGTTATCCAATGACCAAACAAGGAAGAGCGGGTGAGGCACTCACACTAACGGGCCTTGCATCTTTTTTTGGCGCAATGTTTGCAACAATCGGATTAGTTTTCTTGGCACCTCAACTTGTAAAAGTGGCCTTATTATTTGGACCGGTAGAATACTTCGCATTATTTGTTATGGCCTTTGCAACACTTGGTGGTGTGGCTTCAAAAAACCAAGCTAAGACAGTTTTGGCATCTTGTTTAGGTTTAGGAATTGCAACTATTGGTGTTGATCATCAAACAGGTGTTCCAAGAATGAGCTACGAAATAATTGAGCTCTATGATGGAATAGATTTTTTAGTCGTAATTGTAGGGCTGTTTGCCGTCTCTGAAGTATTTGTATTTATTGAGAATACTAACCTTGATAAACTAAACGAAGAAAAAAAGATCATAATAGGAAACATTATTCCTAAACTTAAAACTGTAAAAAAAATTGTACCCGCAATGTTTAGAGGAACTTTTTTAGGATTTTTATCGGGAATATTGCCTGGTGCTGGCGCGTCACTTGGGTCTTTCGTAGCTTATACATTTGAAAAAAAAGTTTCTAATAAAGATGATACTTTTGGAAAAGGCGATGAAAGAGGAGTGGCGGCTCCAGAGGCTGGAAATAATGCAGCAGCAGGTGGTGCGTTAGTTCCAATGCTTGCTCTTGGTGTGCCAGGCTCAGGAACTACAGCTGTTTTGCTCGCTATGTTAATGACCTTAGATGTCACGCCTGGACCACTCTTGTTCAAACAAAATCCAGATGTAGTATGGGGCTTAATCGCAGCCTTATTTATAGGAAATATAGTTCTTTTAATTTTAAACATTCCTTTAGTTAAATATTTCTCAAAAATTTTATTAATTCCCTCAAAATATCTCATGCCCGTAGTTGCAATGGTTTCTTTTGTTGGAATTTATGGAATATCAGGCTCAAGTTTCGACTTAATTATTATGGTTATGTTTGGTTTGTTGGGATGGTTACTAAGAAAGCTTGATATACCTTTAGTACCTGTAATAATGGGAGTAATTTTGGGTGAGCACATGGAGTCAAATTTAAGGAGAGCAATGACAATCCATGATGGAGACTGGCTGAAGCTACTTTCATCAAATGTGTCTATTGTTATATGGAGCATTACTTTAATTGGTTTCGTTTTACCTTTCTTTTTTAGAAAAAAAATTACATCAACAATAGGCCAGCTAAGAAAGTAATTTAAAGATTCGCTATAATTTTTCCATTATATTGGGTAGTAATTTTTACCTAAAATGAATCAAAAGTAGTGATAAAAAAACAACATATTTTTGTTGTATTCATTGACTTATTTCAATTTGTTGAATTAAATGCCTTAATTATACGGCAATTTTTACCTTTTAAAAGTTAACAAGAGAAGGTAAATGTTGGGAAGTTAAATTTCGAAATATAACAATTAAAAACAAAGGAACAAAATGATAAAATTAAGAAATATGTTAATTGCTGCAATTGCAATTGTTGCATTTACATCTAATGTTTCTGCAGGACAGCTTTCTATGGGTGTAGTAGCTTCAGTTATGGAAGTAGATGCTTCTGGTACTGAAACTGATACTCTGACCGCAGGCGGCGCAGATGTTGCAGACACATCAGTAAGAACAAAATCAGTAAGTGAAACTGCTATGGCAGCCTCTATTTATGCTGAATACACTTTCGTAGACTCAAGATGGCCAGTAGCTTTTGGTGTAGAATACACTCCAGGTTCAGCTCAAATTGGTAGCGAAGGAAGAGCAGATGACACAAAAGATACTCTTAGAGAAGGGTCATCAAGTAACGCACGTTTTAAAGCTGCTGCTGAAGCGACAAACATGGGAACATTATATGTTGAAATGCCCATTTTTGGTGCTTTGTACGCAAAAGCAGGTCTTGCATCTTTAGACATAAACCACACTGGTACTCAAAGATATAAAAACGAAAATCTTAACGGTACTACTTTAGGTTTAGGTTTTAAAGGCGAAACAGCAACAGGCACACTTTGGAAAGCTTCTTACGAACAAACAGATTACGATTCACTAAGTCAAACGTCGACTGGTGGTTCAACAGCTGGAGAAGAAAACAAATTAAAAGCCGATCTTGATACTAAGGCCTACAGAATATCTGTTGGTAAAAACTTCTAGTTATAAGTTAGATCAATTTTAAAAATTAAACCCGCTTAATTATATTAAGCGGGTTTTTTTTTATTCTTTTAAATAGATTTTGAGCACTGTCCCAAGCATCCTCTGCTTTTGATCCCAGGAACCAATCTGCACAAATACCTAAATTAAATTTACCAATCAAAGAACTACTCAAAACTTTATTAGAGCCTTTAGAATAAGCATACTTCCAGCCATGAATATCGGCTTTTATAATCATGTTTTTCTGTATGCCTGTTAATATTTCAAATTTTTTAAGAATATTTGAAATATATTTTTTTTTGTTAATTTTATATAAATTAATATGTTTTTTTGAAAACTCTTCAGTGCATTGAATGGTCCATAAACTTTTATTAGATTTAAATCTATCTTTAGTATTTTCACAAGAAGCCCAAGCTATTGTATTATCGTTAAATCTAATACTACTTATGGGGATCTCTTTATTGTACTGGTAGGCTACTATTACTGTAATATTTGGAAGCATTTTGGCTTTGAAACTTAACATATTCTTACTTAAGTATTTTGAGCATAATTTTTTTAATTGAGGAAACGGACAAGTTATAATCAAGTTTTTAAAATAAATCTTAGTTTTATAGTTCAAAGTAATTGTCCAATAATTAGAGGCAAATTTTATGCTAGTTACATTTGATAGATAGCTAGATTTAATATTTTTAATTAAATATTTACAAATATCATTATTACCATTTACACCTATATATTTGATAAGTTTTTCATTTTTTTTAAAAGTAAAATCAAGATGATCACCAAGCCATTTTTTTAGAATTTTTTTTCTTTTTAATTCTTCTATAAATTTTTTAAAATTACTTGATCTAGGAGATATATATTGAAGGCCATGGTCAAAGCTTAGGTTGTTATTGTATCTTCTATTAGACGCTCTTCCACCTGGGCCTCTTGCTTTATCAAATATTTCAACTGAATAATTTTTAGCTAATAAATTTGCAATAGTAGATCCAGCTACACCACTACCTATAACGCAGAAATCCTTCATACATGGAATAGATTTTTAAAGTTTTCATTAATAGTAATAACTCCAAGATTATCTAAACCACCCACAATAAGCTGCATCGCTACTATCAAAATTATTCCAATACCTACCCACCCTAACCATTTATGATCTTTTATATAATTTGCAAAATAAGAAGCCAAGGTTCCAATCAAAACAACGGATAGCAACAGTCCAAATACCATTAAAGAAAAATGATTTTTAGCGGCACCTGCTACCCCAAGCACGTTATCCAAGCTTAAGGTAATATCTGCAACTAGAACTTGATAGACACCCATTCCAAATGTTTTAGACTCTTTAGATTTAAGACGTGGAGACCTAATTATTTTTTTGTTAAATAAATCTTGTCTTAAATTATTAATTACCCAAATTAGTAAAAGACCACCTAAGATCTTCATCCAAGCTATCGTCAGTAAATATGTTGCGCTTAGAGCAAAGACTATTCTAAAAATAAAAGCTGCGGCAACACCAAATGCAATTATTTTTTTACGATTTTCTGGTGAATAGTTGGCAGCTATTAAACCAATGATGATTGCATTGTCAGCAGCCATTACTATATCTATAAATATGATCTGAAGCAGTATTATGGGTTCTTCTAAAGTCATTAATTGATAATATATATTATTTAATTGTAAAGAATTAAAGAATAAATTAACTCATGGTCACAATGGGACAATCAAAACATATTTCAAAATACTATATTTTTAAGCTGTCTATTCCTATTTTCTTCTCAAATATAGCTATCCCGTTCGTTGGCCTTGTTGACACAGGCTTAATGGGTCATTTAAGCAGTGAAAAGTTTCTAGCAGCCATAAGTATAGCAACTTCGGTCATAACAATGATTTTCTGGAGTTTTGGCTTCTTACGCATGGGTACTGTTGGTCTCGTTGCTCAATCATTGGGTAAAGATGACTGGAATGAAATAATTTTAGTATTTATTAGAAACTTATTTTTAGCTTTTTTAATTGGAGTTTTAATAATGTTATTGAAAAGTCCTATTTTATTTTTTATAGAATATTTTTTTAAAATATCACAAGATACACAACTTTTAGTTAATAAATATATTTCAATTAGAATATTTTCAGCACCAGCTGAGCTTATTCTATACGTTTTAGTGGGTTTATACTTAGGACTGCAAAAAACAAAAGCTGCAAGTATAGGAGTATCAGTTTTTTGCATCTGTAATATTATTTTAAGTTCAATTTTTGTTATTTATTTTAATTTAGAAATATCTGGAGCAGCGGCTGGAACGGTAATTTCAGCTTACCTAACAGTTATTATTTTTTTATTGATTATCTATTTTGAACTGAAAAATAAATTTCATGGTCCTTTAACATTTTTAAAAATTGTAAACCGAAAAAAAATATTTCAATTATTTAATATTAATTTTAATATATTTATCAGAACTGTTTGTTTAACTTTTTCATTTTTATGGATAACTTACCAGAGCTCGAAATTAGGAGAGAACTATTTAGCTGTAAACACCATACTGTTACAATTTATTATGCTGGCATCATTTTTTCTCGATGCCTATGCATTTTCTACAGAGGCAATTATTGGGTACACGATTGGAAAAAAATCTAAAAAATCTTTTTTACAAGCTGTTTCTAATTCATTTCAATTAAGCATTTTTTCAAGCTTAATTATTGCTTTAATATATTTTGTTTCTTTTCAGTTTATTGTCAATCAATTAACTGATTTAGATTATTTAAGATATTTAGCTTTTAATTATATTCTTTGGATTGTTGCCATTCCACCAATTGCATCTCTATGTTATCAATTTGATGGAATTTTTATTGGCGCCTCTCAAACAGTTGAAATGAGGAATGGTATGATATTATCAGTATTAATTTTTATTACATCTTCTCACGTTTTAGTTAATAATTTCGGTAATCATGGTTTATGGCTTTCACTACTTTTTTTTATGATCACGAGATCTATCACTTTAAATTATTATTTTAATAGAATTTTAAAAAATTTTTAAATGCAATTTATTTATAAAATCCCAGGTTATATACTTATCTTAATAGGAGCTTTTTTTTTAAGCTGGGGAGGCTTACTTATAAGAGAAATAGAGAATGCCGATATTTGGCAAATTTTATTCTGGAGAGCTTTTTTCTTCTCTTTAACCCTTGTTTTTTTTTTATTTTTTAAGCATAAAAAAAAAGCTTTATATAGCATTAAGAAATCAGGCCATCCGGGAATAGCGTATGGTTTTGCTATGTCTCTTGGCTTTGTAGCGTACATAGTAGCTATGACAGAAACTACGGTTGCTAACGTTTTATTTATTATAAGCAGCCAAACTATATGGCTTGCTATATTTGGTTATTTTTTTTTAAAAGAAAAAATAAGCCTAAAAACTTTATTTTCAATATTTTTAGCGATGGTAGGAATTACTGTTATGATTGGTGGTTCTTTGGACACCGGATCTTTAAAGGGAAATCTAGTTGCGTTATATATCCCTATAAATTTTGCCTTTCTTATTTTATTAATTAGAAAATTTCCAAAAATTGATTTTGTTCCCCCACTATTGATTGCCGGATTTTTAAGTATGCTCTATGGATTTGTCATTTCTGAAACAATTTTA
>Ga0308010_1001509_pt1 | contig 12891 bp, 5 predicted proteins | sample Neamet129_FD_202368 | JGI IMG/M metagenome (GOLD analysis project Ga0308010, IMG submission 202368) | Marine microbial communities from water near the shore, Antarctic Ocean - #129 | ecosystem: Environmental > Aquatic > Marine > Unclassified | place: Southern Ocean | collected 2014-07-24 | reverse complement strand
GGGCTGCTTCTGTGGCATTGACTGTCAGTTGTCCCTTGGCAAGCTCCAAGGCATGCTTCTCAGACATCGTTGCTATCTCATGCGCTAGAGCATTGCGCTGATCTTTGTCTTCTACAAATTTTCCAATGATCCCTGTAATTGGCCCTATCAATTTGTCTAACATACGTTCCTCCTTAGTAGCACCAACACACTGGTGTAGTTGTGCGGGTATCAACATGCACAAAGGTCTTTGCAACGCCAACAGACATGCCTAGTGCTGCTGCGTGTTTAACAATTGCTAAACGCTCAACGCCTCCAGAGACTTTGATGTCTGCTGCAATCCCCTGCGCGTGAGTACCAACAGTTGTTTTGGCTTTCTCAATGCTATGATCAGGACTCCTGTACCCACTTGTAATGTTAAACGGAAAGCCACAGGTTTCTCGTAGTTCGTCTAAACAATGTATAAACGCTTCTGACATTTCATTCTCGCCCGTTTCTTGGCAGTCAAAATCTTCTAGCTTAAAGTATTTAAAGTTTCTCATATCAATACGCCTCGTATATTAAATGTATATCTTTTGTCAAGGTTTTCGCTAATATCTTGAGCAGCATGAGTAAGTTTACCATAAGCATCCATAGCTTCTTTTCTATTTTTCCCACCGCTTTTAGCTTTATCAAAATCATATTTGTCAGGAAGAATTTCGTACTTTCCTTTACCCAAGTCTTTAAAGTTAAATACACCAATAGTTGTAAACATTTCAAACACAGGGTCTTTTAAAGATGTAACGGCCAAATCTACTAACGACTGGGTTTCTCTTTGAGCTTTGTAGAATCTTTCTGGTCTTTCTCCGCTTTCCATCTCTGGGAAATCAGAATACTTAACAGATGTCCTGCCTTCTTTTATTGCATTTTCTATTGTAGCTCTAAGTACATCCTGTTGCTCAGTGCCAAACTTTTCAACACGAACATCAGGAGCTTGCATGTCTAATCCAAGCTTATTACCTAACATGTATCGAGTATATAGCAAAGCATTTTCAGGTATAACATTAACTCCGGCTACAAGTTCACGTTGTATATTGCGTATAGCTTTAGGCGTATCAGACAAGTCAGGGTCTAGAGTCGCTAGAGCTTCTCGTATTCCTTCAACATCTAATTTAGGCATGTCGGGCAGTTCCATAGAAGGTTCGTTAATAGACTTTCTAAGAGTGTCGGTGGTTCTATCTAAAATACTTTTAAAACCTCCTGCAATATCAGGGAAGGTTGACAGGTCAGGTGTAGGCGTTGAAACAATTTCTCGAATACTTTCAGGGTCAAGTGTAGACACAGAAAGACGAGGCTCAGCAGTAGCTCCTACAGTATTGTCAGCAGTCCTTCCTCGCCCATTAGATAAGAAGCTTTGTAAACCGCCTAGAACATCAGGGACTTCAGAAAGATCTGGTTCAGGAGTTGTGTTTCCTTTACCAAGTTCTGCAAAGTTTATCTCAGGCATTGTTATTTCACTATCGCCAGTAGTGCCTACAGTGTTACTTGCAGTCCTACCTTGTGAGCCTGTAGTTCCAAAAGATATTTTCTTTAAAGCGTTTAGTGTTTTACTTGCAGTATCTGATACAAAGTCACTAGCTGTATCTATAGATTCTCCTACAGAACTTACGCTATCACTTACTGCGTTCGCGCTTTCTCCAATAAAGTCTCTAACAGTTTCAGCGCCTTCTGATATTGCTTGGCCCGTTTTATCGACTACACTTTCTATAGTTTCTGTTGCGCTTTCTGCAACCTCTGCGGCTTCACCAATAAAGTCTCTTGCTTCTTCTTCTACTTCTGGGACTGCTACTTCTACAGGAGCTTCTACAGGAGTCTCTACAGGAGTCTCTACAGGAGTTGGAGCATCTACTTGACCCAGTTTAGGAACTTTAATAGACTTTCCTGCGTAGATTAAGTTAACGTCTTCAATCTTATTATCTGCTGCAAGCTGATCTACGGTAGTGCCATACTTTCTAGCAATGCCTGAAAGAGTGTCTCCGCTTTCAATGTTATATACCGCACCGCCTTCTGCGAACCTCGCAAGTCCTGCATTAAAATCGTGTTGCTTAAACCACTTCTGAACTTTCTTTGTTAGCTTAGCTTTCTCTACTTCTATTTTAAATAAGTTAGTAATGCCTTTAGAAACAGCAGGAAAGTTTTCAGAATCTAAAGATTTTTGTATATATGTAAACTGTTCTAGGTCTATTTTTTCTATTGCTTCACGCACAGTAGATGCTTCAGCTTGTAACGCTTTAAATTCGTTAATAGATTTAGGCTGTAAGTTACCTTGTTTTTTAACAGTTTCTAATAGCTCTGTTTTACTTACAGTGTTAGACAACATTTCTTGCACTGTGTCTTGTCCCAATGCTTGATTTTTAACATTAAGAGTAGGTGTAGTAGGCAGGCTGTCAATCAAGTCTTCAATGCTGTTTAAAGATTTAGATTCTTTTAACAGTTTAGATATTTGAAACCTTGCAGCTTTTCTAAGCCCCCGTGGAGTTAAGTTTTCTCCAACAGGTTGACTTTTAATAATAGATGAAAAGTAATCAACAACTGAACCTAGTCCTTCTGCTGCATTTTCATCAATAGGATCTAAGTTTTCACCATGCACAAGAGTATGATTAGTTTTTAAATCAGTTAACGATTCGTTAATGTATGCAGTAAGCGTTCCGTCTAGATCGTACTCGTCACTTAACTCATTGCTTTTTAAATAATCTTCAAACTGTTCATCAGTATAGCCACGAGCTTTAGAAAACTCTTCGCCACCTTGGTTTTCTTTAAAGCTTGGAAACTCTTCATTTAGCTCGTCTACAGTTTTAGATACTTTTTCACCTAGTCGAGTCTTAACTGTAGATTCAATTAGCTCTTCTATAAAAAATATATCGTCTTCATCGTACATAGAAGGCATGTCAGGATCGTCTGATCTCATCATTGGTTGCATGACATTATAGTCAATATCGTCAGCAACAGCTTGAGAGATTTCAGGCTTAAACATGTTGTCTGTTTTATCATCAATTATCTGAGCAAGTTTGCTAAGTCCTTTTGTTGCTACTTTAGTTACTCCACCAAGAACAAAACCCTGTCTCAATCTTTTCATAGGGTCTTCCGCATCCATAAATGCAGAGCCTGCATCTAGGTTGTATGGTTGTTTTGTAATTTTGTTTATGCGCTCGTCTGGCTCAGCAGGTGCATTAGGAACATCTACTACTCCACCCTTGCTAAACAGTGTAGATTTATAAGGTGCAGGAGGAGCAATAACATTTAATAAATCTTTATCCATCTCTCTAAGTTTTTTGCGATACTCTCGCATAGCATCTTTTCCAACTACTGCATTTCCCATTGCACTAAATGGAACCTTGCCACCCAACATTTGAGCAGGGCCACGAAGTACTGTGTTAACAACATCACCCACAATAGGCCCGAAAGGAGCAGAAACAATACCTGCACCTGCACTACCAGTAAACTTAGTAGTTTTTTGTCCTCGCATAATTTGATCAGCACCTAAACCTAATAAACCTACACGCGCTGCGGCTGCTGTATATATTTCAGTAGTGCTTTTATCTTTTTCACTTTCGCCACGGCTTCTAAACCAGTTAGTCATACGCGCAGTTTCAGTCATTAAAATTCCAGTTACTGCGAGCTTTCCTGCATTTCGTGTAGGGTCTTGAATTACTTTCTGTGCTGCGCCTTTAAGAACAGTATTTGAAAAAGCTGCCGGATAACCCATAAGCTGAAACAAAATACTAGTTGTAGGTTTTGAATGGAGCAGAGGTTTTAATCCGGCCATTCCAGTAGGCTGAAGAATTATTTGGTTTGTGTATCTTGCTGCACCGTCAATAATTTCTTGATAAAAAGCATCGTCAGTTTTAGATCCATTTTTAATCCAAGCAATACCTTGCTTATAATCAACACCAAGCTCATTCAATTCTCCAATAAGCGTAGCTGTTTTTTTAGTGTCAGACAAGTCACCGTGTTTTGCTAAAGCTTGTAAGTTATCGTCAATAAAACCTTTGCCTGTAGCAAATGAAGTTCGCTGAACAAACTTAGTCCACTGATCAAGTAAAGTAATTCTAAAAAACTTATTGTTAGCTTTTTGCATTGCTTCATTCATTAGATCATCACCTGCAATTCGATTACCTAATTGAGATCTTGCTTGATCCATTGCTAAGCCCACTGAATCTGTTTCTCTATACGCTTCTTTAGCTGTTAAGCCATGACGAGATTGTAGCTCGCTGTGTAAATCCTTGGTAACATTTTTAAATGACTGCTCTGAAGCTTCTTGAAAACCTTTTATAGTATTTCTAAGTCCACCTTTGCTCAAGTTAATCATTATTTCTGTTAAACTACTTACTGTAGTAAGACCTAACAAAGCTACCCGCGTAGTTAACGTATATGCATCTGCTACATTTTGAACTGTATCGCTGTATCTAGCTAAGTTTTCTCCAGTAGCTACACGGTACAAATCTCTAATGTCTGATTTTTCAGATAATGACAAGGCTTTGCCTGCTTCTTTCATTTCAGAATCTATGCGATTGACCCACGTATTAACAAATTGTTCTTCGTTTTTAACGCCTAAAACTTTCTTTTTAGCCAGTGATTTACCTGCTTGAAAGTTATAGCTAAACACAGATGCACGTAAGTCTTGGTTTAAAAATTTAGAAAGATTAGCTTCATTATCTATTTTGTCAAATACACGCTTAGCAGAAAAGAAGTGTCCAGAAGTTCCACTAGATAATTGATTTTCTTTTTCTAACATTCCTGTAACAATATTTTTAGCTTCAGCTTTGCTTCCTGCCTCGCCTTCTTTAAATAACAGTTCAGCTAACTCGTCTTGGTTTTGTTCAATAGCTTTTCTATCCCACATTCTTGGAATATAATTCTCAACTTCGTGATCAATAAGTCCTTCTTTTTTTAGCTCTCTTCCAATATTCTTAAAAGCAGTTTGTATTTTTTTAGCCGCAAGGTCTATTTTTTTGTCTCCAGATGCTTGTCCACGCACAGCCAAGTTCAACAGTTTATTTACACCATCTTCTATTTCGCCTGAAAGAGAATGCATTGCTATTGGCTCAATATCATCTAAAAACTTAACATTTAAAGATCCTGTAATACGTGTAGCAGTTTCTGAAAAATCTTTTTGTACTAGTTCGCCAGTAGTTTTATATCCAATAGCAAATTGATAGTTTAATTTCTTTTGTAGTTCTTTTGCAGACGATGAAAACTTTGCATAAGGCGTAAGAATTCCGGGCGCTTTACCGTACAATTTACCCACTAGACTTGTAGTTGTTTTCCACATGCCGTGAGCTAATTTGTTGTTAATTTGTGCGGTCGTGCCACCACCTGCAAAGGCTTGCATAACTGATTCTGTTACTTCTTCTTTTGCAACAGCACCACCACCCGCTTCGTCTACAAGCTTGTCTAGTTTTATTCTAATAACATTTGTTTCATCTGCTAGTAGTTTTGCAACACTTTCTGGAGAAGTGTCAGCAAGCTTTGACAGATCTACAAGAATTTCATTAGCTACTTTTGGAACAGTTCCAGACGCTATACCTTCTTCAAGAACTTCTAAGCCTTGCGACTCAGGAACATCATTAACTAGTGGAGTCTCTAAATCTTTCTTTGCAGCTTCTTTAGCTAGTTTACTTGCGTTACGTCCGGCAAAAAGTTCTATGCCTTTTTTAAGTCCTGCACCTGCTACAGCACCAAATGCTGCACCAGTTATAGTTTGACCCGAATCATAGCTTTCTCTCGCTCCAGTACCTAGTTCTAGGTTCTGTAAAGATATATCGTCTGCACCACCAAAAGCAGCACCGTATGCTGCAAAGCCCGTTTTAGTTGTTGGGCCAGTTGCAGCGGCAGCAGATACTTTAGCTAGTGTTTTACTTAAAGCAGTTCTTGATGCTACTTGTGCCGCAGCAGCGCCTGTACCGCCTTGAAAAATTAAACTAGCTATAGCCGGAATAGTTTCAAAGTTTGCAACAGCATCAATGCCATAGTCTTTAATTGCGCCTGCCCACTCTGCCATGCCAGTAACAGAAACATCGTTCCACTTATTTTGCATTCTATTAAATGCTTCTTTTTCTCCTGATGTCCAGTCAGATGCTTCAGTAGCTAGGTTTACTTTAGTGCCTATACGCAGTGTTAAATCACGCAACAACTCAGAGGGGCCATCATCAGAATAAGCAGCAGTATCAAAAATTGCACTAGTTGCAGTTTTATTACGCGCCATTGCAGTTATTACAGTGTCGTAATCTTGTTGAACTTCTTCATCATTTTCAAAATCTGTAACAGTTTGAAGATCAGCACTACCATAACTATTATATTCTCTAGTTAACTTAGCATTTTCATCGCCTGCAAATACTTTTGCACGATAAGCATTTAAAGCTTTAGTTGTTTCATCAGACATTAATTAGTTCCTTTTAATCTTGAAGAATAGTATTTGGGTTGCGCTGTAAGCGTTTTATTTCTGCTCTTTTAACAGCTTTCCGGTTTGCTGAATACATACCTGTATCTTTTTCAAGTAGTTTTGCTTCAAGTACTTTAATTCTAGCACTAGCTTCGTTTTGGATTAATTTTGCATTGTCTTCAAGACTTCCTACTGCACTAAAAGCTGCTTGATAACTTTTGCTGTTTTTGTTAAGCGTAGTGGTTGGATCAGTTTCTCCGCTATATATAGTTTTAAGCCTAAGAAGAGTACTATCTTTTTGATTTTTTGCGTCTTTAATATTATTTTCAATAACTTGTTCAGCAGTTGGTTTTGCTCTTGGTATATTAATATTAAGTTTTTCTGCTAACCTATTTACTGCTAACTGACCGCCCACTGTACTGTTTTTTACATCAGGCTGTATAGCTTGTAATTCTTTTAAAAATCTATCATCAAACATAAGTGCTGCGGGAAGTTGGTTATTAAGTTTTAAAGATTCATAAGCTGCAATAGCTAAATATGGGTGAAATGGATTAGAGTCAGTTAACAAATTTGTACTTGGATCATAGATATCTTCCCTAAAAGTTTTACTTTCAAACATTTGTGAAATATTTTCTACGGCCATTTGACTAGCCATTTTATCAGCCATTTCTGGAGTAAATCCCATGTTGTTACCAAACAGATTGTTTAGTTTCTGACTTGTACGGGCTATCTTACCGTATTCTATTTGTTGAAAATTTGCTATCTGTTCTTTAGACGGAGCTGAACCTAACTTATGTTCAGTGAAAGCATTCATTAGCTCTCTATCTTCTTTATTTATAAATGAACCCATGCTACCTGCAAGCTTGTCAATAATTTTTTTAGGAACTGTTGAAGCTTTTTTATTAGCACCCATAAATGAAGCCGGATCAAGTATATTGCCAACACCGTCTGTTACCGCTACTGGTACACCTGTTGGTGTAGTTACGTCTATTACAGTCAGTTTTATTACTTCATTAAACTCATTTAGTATGGATACTTCTCTAGGCTCAGATTTTACATTTGGGCCTGCGCCTAATTTTGATACTCCATCAGCAAAAGATGTACGGAATTCTTCAAACTGTTCTGCTACTTGTATTGCAGTTGTGTAGTTTCCTGTTATATCAAATATAGATTGAACATCTTCTTTTTTTACTTTGCCTTGATCAACTAAACCATCTGGATCATTAATACTATCTGAAACTGCTTCTGTTGGTGATCGGCTGTCGTTACCTGTAAAAAAATTAACTATAGGAAGAGTAATTTTATCCATTACATTTTTAGCGCGGCCTTTAAGCATTTGATTTTTTAAAGCTTCTTCAGGATTGTCTCCCAACTTTCCTAAATACGCTATGGCCGCATTTGAATTTGCTTCAGAATTTTTTCTTATACTTGCTTTAAGTATATTTTTTTGTGCGTACATATATGCTGCATATTCTGAAGGACTGCTAATTTTTTTACCCTCTATAGCAGAAGGCAAAACTTCTATTTGTGCTTTGGCTTGCGCGTCAAAATAAGCATCTTCACCACCTTTATAAAGTAAACGATCCTCCCACTGTTGCTGATAATTTCTAGCTACTTTAATGTTTGAATCTACAACAGCATTCTTAGCATAAAAACCTTCGTTCAGTAAAAAATCAGCATTGTTTTGATTTATAACTTTGCCACCAATGTCTTTAAAAAAATTTAAACCTGCGCCAAGAAGCGCACTTTTCTCTTCGCGTTTTTCTCTTTTCCTTGCTCGTTTATCAGCACGAGCTACTTTACGGCCCATAAGGGACTCGCCCACTTCGGCAATGCGTTTATATTCTATAGCCATTATTGATTTGCTCCATTAGGTGCTGCCATTAAACTTTGTTGATCTGTAACTGGTTTTTCTGGCCTTGCCATTAAACTGTCTACGGGCGGGGAAATATCTAAGTCTTCAACACTTTCTAAGTCTTGCTCCATGTCAGCAGTAAGTATTCCTTTTGGAACAGATCCAGACTCTTTAGATCTTTTAAGTCTTTTAAGTTTATCGTCACTTAGCGTTGTTCCAAACAACATCTCTTCATCTGTTTCGTCTTCTAACTCTCCCTTGTAAATAGTCATTGGGATGTCTTGACGCTCAGCTAAAGCCATAATCATATACGTTGCAGGCTCAGCTAACATTAACATTAAGTCAGGGTTCCACATACCTTCTGTAAAGCCGTGATACAATGTAACCTGAACTAGATCCATAATTGGAGTCCCTTCTGCAACGGCTCCAAGTATGCTTCGATATGCTTCTGGTTCAATAAATCGCGTCCAAAGATGTTCTAAAGCATCGTGTACATCTGTGAACTGTGGAGCTTGTTCAAAAGGTGCAGGGTTTTCTGGATCATTAGTTAAGGACTGGCCGGGAAGTGGCCGTCCCATAGACCCTCTTACATTTTCAATTTCTGTTAAAGTGTCAGCCATAGTTTTTATCCTGTTGATGAAAATTGCGCGAAGCGTTGTTGTGCTACTTGAAGGGCGGTGTTTCCGTAAGGCATTGTACCCATCCTTACTCCGTAGTCTGCTTGTGGCATCATTCCAGTTACATCTGGCCCACTACTAATATCAGGAACTATATATTCAGCAGGCCCCATTGCTGCAAACTGTTGAGGTGCGTCTGGAGCTAGTAACTGTTGGACTTTAGTATTTAGTGCTTGACTTGGAATTCCTGTTATGGTTTCTGCTGTACGTTCAATAGTATTAGGAACAAAGTTTGTAACTTCTGATATTGCCTTGTCTCTACCTGCTAATAAAGACTCTTTTAAATAGTCTCTAGTTTTGGATACTAATGATTTTGAATCAACAGTTTTAGGATCAAACGAAGCATTAACATCGCCCTGTACTCCTCCGGCTCCATATTGATTAGATATGTCAGTTGTCAAAGTTTTAGGATCAAACGAAGCATTAACATCACCCTGTACTCCTCCGGCTCCGTATTGATTAGATATATCAGTTGTCAAAGTTTTAGGATCATACTCACTTTTTACAGTTTCAAACTGACCGCTAACATCGCCTGCTTTAATTTTAGGAGTAGATACAGTTGTTGTAGGCGCACTAATTGCTATACGCGAATCTCTAGCTGCTACATCAAAAGCGTTAGTAGTGCTTTTATCAGCTAGCAGATTGTTCATTCTAAAACCTGCCTCATCTGTAGTTGCTTTCCAAGCAGAGTCTCCTGCACCAAAGAAATTTTCTGCTGCATTTTCAAAAGGAATTTTATCAAAGCCTAATGTAGAAGACAGTTTATTAGCTGCTGTTTGAGAGAATTCTTTTATAAAGTTTGTAGCACCTTCAGTTACATTTCTAAATACGTTTATTCCTTTAGATACAAAGTTACCTGCACCACGCATTAAAGAACCAACTGCTCTTGAAGCAGATGCTAAAGCTCCACTTCCTGTTGCTCCTGCTAAGCCTGATGCTGCTGTATTTACGGCTGCGGCTGCTTTAACGCCTGCTGCTGTAGCTGCTGCTGCATTAGCACCTCCGGCTGCTGCTGCGGCTGTTGCATTTGCACCTGCTGTAGCGGCTGCGGTTGCTCCTTGGGCGGCTGTTTGGCCTGCAATACCTGACCACATTGCGCCCATCCCTTTCATTAGCGCACCTGCAATGTGCGGCATAATAAAAAACATAGCTACTTGACCAAGAACTCCAAACTTATTCATAAACTTGCCAAAGCTTTTAAACGCACTCTTAATGCCTTTTCCTATTTTTTTAAAAGCTTTGCCTATGCCTTTTCCTATTTTTTTAAAAAATCCCATTTATCTTTGTCCTCTTTATTAACTTGTTAGGTTTCTAATTGCGCCAGTTACAACAGTGCTTACACTTCCGCTATCAGTTAAATCTTCATTGCCCAGTGCGGTTGCCCACAGTTGAGCTTCTCTAGACTCTGAAGCTTCATAAGACTGACGAATATAGGTAGCTTCATCTCGTAGCTGCTGCCATACTTGAGTTTGTTCCATTGCTGACATGTTGTATGAGTTTTGAACATTGATCTGATTTGCTGCATTAGTAGCTGCTGTATTTGCAGTATTGGCTTGTCGCCTCCACTGTACATTAGATTGTTCAACTGCTTGTGCATTGGCTGCGTTCCAAGTTTCTCGTTGTTGGTCTTGTTGCGCGTTAAACTTAGAAATGTCTGCATCTATTTGCTTGTTTATTCTTGATGCTTCTAGTTTGTTTCCTGTATTCTGAGCAGCTATTTTGTTCTTTTCAGAAGAATTAAACTGACTCATTGCATTTGCTTGTGTTGCATTAAACTGTTGCATGTTGTTAGCTAAGTTTGTCATGTACTGGTTTGCTTGGTTTTCTGAAGACGCGTTAAACTGCTTAGCTGCATTAGCTGCTGACTGATCAGATAATAAACGCTGCTGAGACATTTGAGTATCTAAAACAGTTGATTGCTGTCTGGCATTCAAATTAGCCATGTCCATCTGCAAGAAACTATTTGCATTTGTAATTGCTAGTTTTGTTCGTTGATCAGCATTTGCCATATCCATACTAGCTAAAGTAGTAGCATTCTGCATTGCTGCTTGTTGTTCAGCGTTAAAGTCAGCCATAACCATTGTTTGCATAAACTTACTATTAGTTAACGCAACTTGTTGTGCATCATTAAACTTAGTTAAATCAATTCTAGCCATTGTAGAAGCGTTTGTAACTGCTCTTTGTTGATCTACATTAAGCTGAGCTACTCCCATAGACTCTGCAATCTTTGCTTGAGTTAAGTTTGTTTGCATTCGGGTGTTTAAATTTGCAAGCTCTGTTTGTTGATCAGCACTTAGCTGCTCTGAATTAGCTTGGTTAATTGCAGAAAGGTTTGCAAGTCTTGTTTGCTGATCAGTAGACATATTAGCTAGAGTCATCTGCTGTGCAAAACCCTGATTCTTAGCCAAGAAATCTGCTGCTGTTTGCATTTCAACCATGCGTTCTTGCTGTACTGCTGACATGTTTTCAGACTCAGTAGCATTCATGTACTGCATGTCAGCCAGTTCTATTTGTTGCTCGTTACCTAAGTTCTGAGCATTTGTAGACTGCTGATTCATTGCATTAACTTTAGCGTTTTCTTGTTGGTTTGCTAAGTTCTGAGTTCTTGTTTGCTGCTGCATTTGTGCAGTAGTCATAACAGCATCTTGTCTAAACTGACTCTGCATTGTAGACATCTGTTGAGCCATCTGAGCAGTCTGCGAGTTAGCAGTTTGCTGATTAGATAGATTAGCCATACGTCTTTGTGCATCTAACGTAGCCGCAGACATGTTGGCTTGCTGCTCGTTGCTAAGGTTTTGAGATGATCGCTGCTGTAAAGCTTGAGCATTGCTCTGAGCTATTGGCATAGCACTTTGAATAATAGCATTAAACAAAGCATCACGGCCTACAGTTGATGTGCTGAGTCCTCGTTGCGCCATCATTGCTTCTACTTGAGCTACAGCGGGTCTTGCCCATGCAGGAGTGTTACCATCTTCCATGCCACCTAGCAAGCTTTCCATCTGTGAAGATACTAAAGCTTCTGTGGGCAGTGCTGCAATTGCTGCTTGTACTTCAACAGGTTGATCATCTATTGCAGCTAAAACTGTTGCAGGATCATCAACAAGTGCTGCTGAGATTTCTGGAGGAAGTTCACCTACTACTTCTAGCATAGATGCTGCTGCACCTTTAGCTGCTGTTCCAGTTACTGTTCTGCGCTGTGCGGCTTCAAAGCCTACTGTGCCTATAATCTTAGCGGCTTCGCCATCAGATAAAGTGCTTTCAGTAATAACTTTACGAATTTGTTTTTCAGCTTCAGGTGTTGGAGATACAGAAACTCCTTGAGCATTAACTTTTGGAACCATTGAGTCTGAAGAGATATTAAACTCTGCTTGTACTTTTGCTTGAGCTTCTTTTTCTTTTTCTGGAACTCTCTCAGCAGCTTTAGCTCTTTCAGTTAGTGTTGCCCCTTCTGCTTCAGCAACTTTACTTACTTGTCCTTGTGCTGCTTGTGTAGGTGCTAAGTCTCCTGCTTTGTCGGCTGTAAAAGTACTAACAGGTTTATTATCAACAAGGGTAGCAGCTTTAGCAGCCGCTGAAGTACTTTTTATTGTATCAGGTGTAACTGCTGTGCCTGAAGTTGCTTTTGTAGGAGCCGTAATTGTTTTTATTTTATCTGCGGTAGTTATACTTCCGGCTTTTTCGGCATCAATATCTGTAGCTGTAGAAGCTTTGTACTCTGCGGTTTGTGGACGTTTTAAAGCAGCAGTAACTGGGCCTTCAGTGTTTCCTCCTACAACAGTTATTGGTTTATTTTCGTTAACTACAGCTTGCTCTTCTGGAGTTAGCGCATCTACACGGTTTTTTTCTGCTGCTTCTTTTGCATTAATCTCAGCTTTTTCTTTTTCTTCAGCTTCTCGTTTAGCTTTTTCTTTTGCTGCTATTGTTGCAGGTGATTCATAAGTTCCTGCTGAAAAAGGATT
>Ga0308010_1001508_pt1 | contig 12893 bp, 14 predicted proteins | sample Neamet129_FD_202368 | JGI IMG/M metagenome (GOLD analysis project Ga0308010, IMG submission 202368) | Marine microbial communities from water near the shore, Antarctic Ocean - #129 | ecosystem: Environmental > Aquatic > Marine > Unclassified | place: Southern Ocean | collected 2014-07-24 | reverse complement strand
AATCTAATTTTGAAGAGTTAAACGCTATTGATTTTAAAAAAGGTTGCTATGTCGGCCAAGAAAATACTGCAAGAATGAAATTAAAAAATAAAGTTAGACGAAAACTTATTCCAATCATTGCAAAAGGTAATTTAAAAATTTTGGATGAAATCAAGTTTAAAGACAAGGTAGTTGGAAAAGTACTAATTGATGGTGCCTACCCTTTTGCTTTAATAAAACTTTTTGATCCAACCTTTTCTGAATTTTACAAAGAAGATTTAAAAGTTAATGAAACTAATGCTCAAATATTAATCCCTTCTCATTTTAAGTTTTAAAATGGAGGTCAATCTTTTATTTTTTATTTGTGTAGTTCCTGCGATTATTATCTTTGGTATTGCTAAATCAGGATTGGGAGGATCTATTGCACTAATCTCTATTCCATTAATGACAGTTGTTATGCCTCTAGGGCAAGCTCTCGCAGTCATTTTACCAATACTTATTCTTTCAGACTTTATTGCTGTGTATAGATTTAGAAAAGAATTTGATCTTGATACGCTAAAGTTGATAGTTCCATTTTCAGCAATTGGAATTTTTGTAGGTTCCATAACATTTTCATATTTTTCAGAGGACTTGTTAAAATTCATTATCGCTTTAATGGGATTTCTTTTTTCAGCACAGTATTTTTTATTTAAAAAAAATAAAAATATTTCTACTAAAAAGTCATTTATAAAAGGGAGTATTTGTTCAACTTTTGCAGGATTTACAAGTTTCTGTGTTCACGCAGGAGGAACGCCAACAAGTATTTATCTTCTTCCTTTAAGAATGAAAAAAGAAATATATGTTGGAACAAGAGTTATTTTTTTTACATTTGTTAATTTAATTAAGTTTCCTTTTTATATAAGTCTCTCTATGATTAATCTTGAGAGTTTAAAACAATCGATGATGCTTTTTCCGTTATCTGTTATAGGAATTTTAATTGGTTATCAAATTTTGAAATATATTGAAGAAAAACTTTTCTATAATATAATCTATATTCTCATTTTAATATCAAGCTCAAGACTACTTTATAGCTATATCTTTTAATTAATATTTGATTTTTTTCTATAAAATGAAATATTGATAAATATAAAAATGTATAAAAATGTATAAAAATTTAATTGCAACCAACTTAAAAAAAAGTCTTTGGATTAATTTTGCAGTTTTTTTTTATTTGACTATTGTCTTAGTTAATTTTTTTCATAATAATTACGATCCATATAAAAAAATTAATTATGGAAAGGAGAGTATAAATGCAGAAGTTTTTACTAAATCTGACAATTATAATAGAAGTTTAAAAGTAGATATTTCTAATCAATTATCTGATGAGAAAACATACGGTGTATTGCTTGATCGCAGTTGCAAAATTACAGGTGATATGCATGACAGACATAAAGTTAGGTGGGTAAAAAATATTTTTTTAAAAAAAATTTTCGCATATTCAGAAAGTTTAAATCAGATAGCTCCATATTATGTAAACATTTTTTTACACAGCTTAATTTTATTTTTTACTTTTTTTTTAATAAACAGTACTTTTAATTATAGTAAAAACTATAATTATTTATTCCTCGCTTATATTACTTTCATATTTCAACAAAATCTTAGTGAATATAGTTACTCCATTTTTGAAATGTTTTTTTTAAGCCTCGCTTTATACTCAAGCAAAAACAAAAATATATTTATTTTTTTTCTCGCATGTGCACTGGCAACTTTAAATAGAGAAAGTGGTTTTATAATTTTAACATCATGGTTTATATTTAACAAAGATATTAAAAAAATTTTAATAATAACTTTTTCAACTACAATTTTATTTTTAATATTAAATTTTGACCTTATAAACTGTTTGTTTAATCCAGAATTTTTTATTCCTTTTGTAAATCAAGAAGGCCAGGCTAATTTATTAGAGATGGGCAGCAGAAATCTTTTTTCAAATTCTAAGTTACTGTTTGTTAATTTTTTTATGCCTTTTGGTTTGGTTTTTTATTTCTTATTTTATTCAACTAAAATAAATAAAGCATTAATTTTAATTTCCTTATTGTATTTGTTAGCTTTTATTTTTGCTTCAGTAGCTCATCATATTTCGGTAAGAATGCTCTTATTGCCAATAATTTTTACAGCAATACACTTTTATAGTAAAAATAAATAATTAAGAATTTAATTTTATTAATTTTTCCCAAGTCTTTAAGTGTTTTAGGCTTGTCATAACTGAGTTTGGGAAAAAATTTAATTTTTTTAGTTTGTTAAAATACAATTTAATTTCATTTGGTCTTCCCCATCTTTCTGGACACACTAAACAACTATTAAAATTTTTTATAATTTTTAAATTTTTTTTTGTAATTGGAAGTTTTGTAAAAGTGTCGATCCATACCCATCCGACATTATTTTTAAATTTATTTAAAGTTTCAATGGGCTCAAACTCTGAAAATCTAACAGAAAGATATTTATTTAAATTTCGGGAACTTCTACATATTAAAGGCATTTCTACATCTAGTAAGAAAAATTTTTTTATTTTATATTGTTTTACTATTTTTATAACTTCAACTTCTATTCCGGACTCTTTCGTATTCAATATTAATGTTTTGTGGCTATATTCGTTTAGATAATTTTTTAATGTATCTCCTTTTTTGAAGGGGTCGTGATTTAAAATTATTTCAGACCCAAAGGATCTCAAGTCAATTTCGGCGCCATATTTTTTTGGTAATTGATTAAGATCTTTAAGTTTATTTATTTTGTGGGCAATTAATTCCATAATTTTTTTAATTTCAGCATATAATTTAGAGTTCTTGCAGTTAATTTCAATTTAAGCTTTATCGAGTCTCCTCCTTTAGCTTCTCCAGCGTATCTATTATGCCAAATAACAGGTGATTCATATATTTTATAATTATTTTGCTTTGCTTTTAAAAGAAAATAGAAATCAAAAGAAAAATCTTTAGGAGAATCTTCTAAAAACTGTAAAAAATTTCTATGAAACATTTTTGGTTGTGCGTTAATATCATTTAATTTTACGCGAAACAAAAAGTAAGTAAATAATGTCATGCCAAATGTAAACATTTTATCTATAAAATTTCTTTTTGTTCTTTTTCCTTTAATAATACAATTTTTATTTAAAAGTTCTATTTTATATTTTTTGAATATTTTAATAACATCATGCGGATCGAGTTGTAAATCTGAATGGCACCATGCAATATAATTTCCTTTGGCAGATCTTATGCCTTGATAAACGCCATTTCCGTATCCAATATTATTTTTAATTTTTAAAACGTTTAATTTTTTGTCTAAAAATAATTTACTCTTTATGAGCATTGAATGTGAATTATCAGTTGAGCCATTATCGACAATGATTAACTCTATTTTTTCTTCCTGATTTTTTTTCAGCATTAATTCTAAATTTTCTAATAGTTTTTCTATATTAGGTGCTTCGTTAAAACATGGAATAATCAAGCTCAACATAATTTATTTATTTTTATAATTTAACAATTCTTCGTGAGAACCCCAGCTCTTGTAGTTTTTAACTATTATTTCTCCAACTCTGTAACCGATGCTTGGGGAGACCTTGGCTGCCATATCAATATAATATTCTTTTTTAATTTTTAATTTATTTTTAAAAATATATTGTATAGATTTTTTTAGAATATCCTTATTTTTAAAAATAAACGAACCAATTAAGACTCTATTTTTTTTTTTGTTGCTAGAAAAATTTTTTTTACACGATATCTCTATATTCCTTTCTTTTGAAGAAAAATTTTTTCGCACCCAACTAAACTGTCTTGAATTCTGGTGGTGAAACTTTTTTCCTTTTGTTGTAAAAACAATTACATCATTTTTTTTAATTTTTTTATAGACCTCATTCATTTTAACTCTAAATTGTAGATCGCAAGAATGAATGACAACAATCGAATCTTTCTCTAAATATTTTAAAGATTTTAAAACTGTTGCGGCTTGTCCATTTGTAACTTTTTTTAATAAAATAAGTTTTTTCTTTTTGAAAAAATTTAAAGACTTTAGAAAAAAAGAGTTTTTTGATAATTGTTTTTGCAATATTAAAATCCATCTTATACCTTTTGGGAATGTTTTTGCCGATTTTAAAAACATTGGTTCACCATTAATATTAATTAAAGGCTTGGGCACCACGTGTCCAAATTTTTTAAACCGCTCTCCCCTTCCTGCCATAGGCATAATAGCTATGATTTTTTTTAAACTAACTTTGTTTTCCATAAAAATTTATGCTGTTGTTTTTTTATTTCATAAAAATATAAATATTTTACTTTTTGTTCTGGAATATAATTTTTAAAATTTTTAAAACTATTTATAAATATTTTTTGATTCTTTTTTTTTGCAATCGAAGCTATAGTAAAATGTGGTAACCAATTTGTGTTTACAAAAGGATATCCATATTTTTTAAAATTATTTTTCATTTTTAGATTTAGCAAATTAATTTTTTTCTTTATTAAATATTTTTTCATAAGCTTTAGTATTTGTAATTGCATACTGCTTAAAAACTTATTCTTTTTTATTTTAATGATTAAAGTATTTCCTTTTGTTACGGGGTCATTGAAGAATACATCTGTTTTTTCTATTTTAAATTCTTTTATATGTTTTACTTTTAAATTTTTTTTTTTCACACTTTGTAAAAGTAAATTTGAAACGTGTAAAACACATAAAGTGCAATGAGGTATATGACTCAAGTACTTTTGAGTGCCAAAATTTTTTTTTACTTCTCTCTTTAAACCTATTATTACTTTTTTTAACTTATTGTTTGGTATTAAAAATACACCTAATTTAATCATACATTTGTCTGTAGAAGTTTTCAGTCGCTTGTCTGTCTATATTTGAAATTAATTCTTTTCCTCTTTTTAATAATTGAATTTCTTGCATATATTTTAAATTAATTTTATATATTTTTTTTAAGTCTAATTTTAAAATTATACTAAGTAGGACTCTTATAAAAAAACTATGTGTGATTATTAAAATTTTTTTTTTATTATTTATTTTTTTTAAATATTTAAAAAATTTAATTACTCTTTTCTTAACATCTTCAGTATTCTCTCCGTCTGGGTACCGTGGATCTTTTCCTTTTTCCCAGCTTTTAATTATAAGTGGATATTTTTTTTTAAGCATCTTATAATTTAGTCCATCTACTTTCCCATAATCAATTTCATTAATTAAACTATTTTGTAAAATTTTTTTGAAATTGAAAAATTTTGATGTCATTTTTGATCTTTTTAAATCACTAGTAAATAAATAATCATAATGATTCATATCTTTTCTTTTTTTTGTATAATTATCTATTATTTCCGGATCTGATCTAGTTCCTAAAAAAACTCCTTCTTTGTTCAATTTAGTTTTTTCATGTCTTACAAAATTAATTAACGGGTATTTTTTTTTCAATTCTTTTAAAAATTTATTATAAAAAATAATAAATTTTTTTGCTAAAATAATAATATTTTTATTATAAAATTGAATTTTTTTTTTTTTATTTGATTCTAAAATTGAAAATTGATTATATAAATTTTTATTGTTTTTTGTAATCTCTATAAATAGTTTTTTGAATTCATTTTTTGAAATTTTAATATTCTTATTTTTTATAAATTTGTAAAGATTGATTATTAAAAAGTTTATAATATGATAAACGAATTCACCTCTATTTCTTTTGTCAATTTTGTATAATTTTTTTTCTAGTACAACTTTTTTATTTTTAAAAACATAATTTCTTACTGAAATTTTATTTTTTTCTAAATCTTTTAAATATTCTCTAGAATTACGTCTTGAAAGAAAAAAATCACTAAGTTGAAGTTTGCCAACTGGATAAATACTTTGAAGACTTTTACCTTTAAACCACTTTGTTCTTTCCCAGTCATAACATGTAAAAGGGCTTGATGTTACATGCTCAACATGTGAATTAACATCGTACACCATAAGATGAATAGGCAATATATTTTCTCCATTTATTTTGACTGGTCCGAAGCTACTATTAATTAGGATTTTTTTTTCTAAATTTTTTATTTTTATATTAGAAGTTTGATTGATTAATTTTTTGATTACTTTCTTGTTTAATTTTTTGCAAATGACAACGACATCTATATCACCGACCTTATTGAGATTTTTATTCTCTGAGTAGGATCCAACAATGTTTACCGAAATAACTTCATTATTGTTGTATAGAATATTTAAGATTTTTCTTCCAATTTCCTCATTATTTTTCATATCTAGAAAGAGTTTGTAGTTTCATAATTTTTTTTATTGGATTATTGCTGTTCAGAACATCTGAACCTGAAACAACTTTTTCACTAACAAAATTATTTATAATATCACTCTTAACACCTCCATCAACACATAGAACAAAACTTTTACGTTTTTTTATAGAATTAACTTTTTTAATTAATTCATAGGACTTGTTCTCAAATTTTTGTGCTGATTCTCCCGGCTTATTTATGCTTAATACTAAAACTTCCTCAAAATTTCCTACTATATCTTCTATATTTTCGTAGTGATTTATTGAATGTAAAACTAACCCAGGAATTTTATTTTTATCTCTAATTTTTTTTATAACTTCATTTTTATTTTCAATCTCGTGATGCACATATATTACGTCTGAAAAAATAATAATATTTCCATCTAGTAGCTTTAGTGGATTTTTTGACATAATGTGCGTATTGATCTCATGGCGCGGCCAGTACGCTTTTACGAGTTCTAGCTTTGATAAGTTTGGATCTGCGGCATTATCATTCATTGTTTTGTCAACGATATCCACATGAATAAAATCCGGGTAAGGGCCAATTTTCTCAAATATTTTTTTTACATCTTCGTATCCATTTGCATAAATAGCAACTCCTACTTTTCTATTATCTACAAAAGAAAATTTTCTGTGGAATAAATAAGCAATGATAAAAAAGAAACTCGAAACTAAAAATCTTTGTTCTCCAAAACTTAAGTTATCAAATTCTAAATTCTTTCTTATTATAATTTGCGTTAAATAAGATATAATTGAAATTAAAAAAAAATAATATAAAGAACGTTTAAAATAAATTTTCGGTATATTGAAATTAAATTTTATATTAAAAAAAAAGGCAAATAATATTCCAAAAAAAACTGAAATATGTAAATATATACTGCTTAAATTAAAATAGACTTCTAAAATTTTTCTTATACTAATTTCTAAACTTATTGAAAGAAAGCCAATAAATACGTAAACAATTAAGTGTTTTTTTTTATATAAAGAAAAATTAATTTTTTTTATTAAATCATTATTAAAAATCATTTATTTTGACCATAATATCTTTTTTTTCCAAATTTTCTTTCAAAGTGTTTTCTAGATATATAGTCAGGTAATTTTTTGTCTACTCCAATTCTTTCCGAATAATATGCCAACTCTGCAACAAACTCCAACATTTCAGAAAATTTTACAGCGCTATCAAATTTATTTCCCCAACAAAAAGAACCGTGGCCTGCAACTATAATTCCTGGACAACTACTTATTGATAAATTATTTTTTTTTAGACATTCCAATATAATATTACCTGTATTTTTTTCATAAAATTTTAATTCATTTTTTTTTATATGTCTTGATACCGGGACTTTAGATGGCCAATAATCTGAATGAGTAGTACCGTAAATAGGGATTGATTTTCCAGTTTGAGCCCAAGCTGTAGCAAATTTTGAATGTGTGTGTGAAATACTTTTTAAATCATTAAAATTTTTATATAAAATTTGATGAGTTGGTGTGTCTGTTGAGGGGTTGTATTTACCTTGTATTTTTTTACCGTCTTTAATTCTAATTACCGGACAATCTTTGGTTATAATTTTATCTGGAATTACTCCACTAGGTTTTATTGTAAAATATTCTTTATCAATTCTAATGCTGACGTTTGAAAAAGTTTGTATGCTTAATTTTTTTTTAACTAAAATAACGTTCTGTTTTTTACATTCAATTAAAAAAAATTTTGCATTCATGATTATTTCAACTATTATTTATATAAAGTTTTTCCAAAGAGCAATTTTAATAAATTCAATATTTATATAGCCTAAATTCACTATTATATAATTAATTTTTATTCTCATTTCTTTGTCAAACAAGTATACATATGAAGAGGAAAGATTTTGTGAAATTTGCTTAAAAGTTTATCTACTTTATAAAAAAAATTATTAAATGAGTTGTTTAAAGGTATATAAGGAGCATCAATAATAACACCTCCAGAGTTTACAAAAATAAAAAATTCTTCAAATTTAAATTCAGTTATTTCAAATTTAAAATCTAAATTATTATTAAACTTTTCAAAATTTTCAAATATAAGAGATGGAACAGCATTATTACTATCGAAATGATCTTTGGGATCAGTTAAGTTTATATTTTTATCATAAATATTAACATCAAGATCGTAATTTTCACTTTTCGTGAGAATTGTAATTAATTTAAAAAAGAAGGAACAATTAATGTCTAGGATTATATATCTTCCATTCTTTTTTAGGATTCTTCCTACTTCATTAAATAATTTTATTGGGCTGGGAATGTGATGTATTAAACTAAATGAAAAAACTGCATCAAAAGAATTTTCTTTAAAACCAGTATTTAAACAGTCTACATTTTTATAATCTAAAAAATCATAATTTGTTATATCTGATATTTTTAAATTTTTATTTTTAATAAAATGCTTAGCGTGACCGGCTCCACACCCTAGCTCTAATATTTCATCATTTTCTTTAAGATGCTCTGATACGAAATCGTACCTTTTTTTTAGTAAATAATTTAAGTTATTGTTTCGAAATATTTTATTTTTACTAGCAAGTATGTTTCCTTCGTTCTTAAGCCTGTTTTCATCATGCTTGTTTATAACTTTTCTGGGCAACATAATATTATCTAATTTAAAATAAATTTTATAAAATTTATAGTTATATTTATATAAAATCTATAATTTAATAGTAAAACAACTACGTTTGTTTCCTTAAAAAACAGACAATCCAACTCATAATGTTGTCAAGCTAATAGCTCTATTAGATATTGTCGTCTTATCATCATGAAAATTTTGGTCCGTATATATTTGTATATCTCGAATTTTTGGTGCGGTTGGAGAGACTTGAACTCTCATGGGTTGCCCCACACAGCCCTCAACCGTGCCTGTCTACCAATTTCAGCACAACCGCATAATATCTGCGACAATAAATGAATGACAATTTTAGTTCAAGTTGGTAGACTAGAATAAGTATGTCTACACAACAACAGTTTAATAAATCAACAGCTGAAATTTATAAAAAAATTTCTAAGTCTGTTCCTGAAATAGAATGGAAAATTCATGCCCCACTTATTGAAAAAATTAACAAGCTAAAAATAGAAAAGAATGCTGTTATTTTAGCTCACAACTATCAAACACCAGAAATTTATCATGGGGTTGCGGATATTTCTGCAGATTCTCTTGCGCTAGCAGTTGAAGCCGCTAAAACTTCAGCTAGTATCATTGTACTTTGTGGTGTGCACTTTATGGCTGAAACAGCGAAACTTATGAATCCATCTAAAAAAGTTTTATTGCCTGATATGTCTGCAGGTTGTTCGTTGTCAGCATCTATTACGGGTGATGATGTAAGATTACTTAAACAAAAGTACCCAGGTGTTCCTGTCGTGTCTTATATTAATACCTCTGCTGATGTTAAAGCAGAAACAGATATATGTTGTACGTCAGCTAATGCAGTTAAAGTAGTAGAGTCTTTAAATGTTGATAAAGTTATTTTTCTTCCAGATCAATATTTAGCAAATTATGTAGCTAGTAATACAAAAGTTAAGATTGTTTCATGGAAAGGTACATGTATCGTACATGAAAAATTTACAGCCAAGGAAGTTGAAGAAGTTAGAGCAGCAAACCCAGGTATTAAAATTATAGCTCATCCAGAATGCCCACCTGATGTGATTGATGCATCTGATTTTGCAGGATCAACATCTGGGATGGCTGATTATGTAAATAAAAATAAACCAAAAAAAGTTATGCTGGTTACAGAGTGCTCTATGAGCGATAACGTTGAAGCTGATAATCCTGGTGTAGAATTTGTTAAGCCCTGTAATCTTTGCCCTTATATGAAAAAAATTAATTTGGAAAAAATTTTAGATTGCCTAAAAAATGAGACTAATGAAATTATTATTGATAAAAAAATTTCAGATGCTGCAAGAAGATCAGTATTAAGAATGACTGAGATCGGCCGTTAAACAGCGGTGTCAAAAGTAAATCAAAACTATATCAACTCAATTGTTAAACAAGCTCTCAAAGAAGATCTTAAACCTTTAGGAGATATTACTACTCAACTAATAAGTTTTAAAAATAAAAGAGCTAGGGCAAGAATTATCGCTAGACAAAATGGAGTTATTGCAGGCTTGGAGTTTTGTAAGGCTGCTTTTAAAAGCATTGGTAAAGAAACAGTATTTTCAAAAAAAATTAAGGATGGTTCAAAGGTTAAAAAAGGAAGAGTAATAGCAACTATAATTGCAAAAACAAAAACTATACTTACCGGTGAACGTACAGCACTTAATTTTCTAAGTCATGCATCAGGTATTGCAACATTAACTAATGAATTTGTAAAAAAAGTAAATAAAAAATCTAAAATTTGCTGCACAAGAAAAACAACACCTAATTTGAGATTATTAGAAAAATATGCAGTTAAAAAAGGGGGTGGTTTTAACCATAGATATAATTTAAGTGATGAAATCATGATTAAAGATAATCATATTAGTGCTGAAACTAACCTTAAAACTTTAATTAAAAAAGCTATAAAAACCAAAAAAACTATTACCGTGGAGATAGAAAATATCAATCAACTGAAACAAATCTTGGGTTTAAAGTTTAAAAGAATTTTATTTGATAACATGAACTTAACCACTCTAAAAAAATGTCTTAGACTTTGTAAAAATAAATATGAAACTGAATACTCAGGCAACGTTAGCCTAGAAAATGTTAAACAAATATCTAACACGAAAGTAAACAGAATATCTATTGGTTCTCTTACACACAGTGCTAAAACCTTCGATTTTACTCTTGTGTTAAGCTAACCTTTAGCTGGCTCATTATGGACAAGAAAATTCTTTTAATATATTCGTATTTCTATTATAGGTTGTGAATATGTCCTCCCAGTATAAAGCAAATAATTTTTCTGCAGAAAGTCTTTCGACACCACTTACTGGAGATCGAAATAATACGAGCAGAACAGTAAAACCTAATATTGAAAATTTATTAAAAAGAATACATCTTGAGAGAAAACGAGAGAAAAAAAATATTACAACTTTAGGAGTTATTTTTTTATTAGTTGTTTTAACGATTTGTTTTTTTCAAATTTAAATACGACTTGTAGTAATAAAATTTTTAGTACTTTTGAAAGTTTAATCAGTAAAACTTTTAAGATGTATTGATTTTAAAAAAAAATTTATTCAAAGCCCAAAAAGATAAAAGTATTTTGTACTGTACTAAAGCATAAAGTGCAGCTATCGCTAAATATCCACTTTCACTTCCAAAGACTGATCCTCCAACAACAATTGCCATTGCAGCATTTTGAATGAAAGATTCTATAATAATTGTTTTCTTATTTGCTTCATTTAGACTCAGTAAACTTACAAAAGCATATGAGACAATCAAAACTGCTGCTGCGAGCAGTATTACCAGAAATCCTATCGACTTATACAGGATAGCTATAGCATTCCATTCTGAATACCACGCAGCACATATTATAGTTATAAATATAATTAAAGAAAAAATTGCATAAAACTTATTTATCTTTTCTACAAGTATAGAAAATTTTTTTTTAATATAAATGCCCAAAAGCACAGGTGTAGTAGTTACCAATAATAGTAACAGAGACATTTTTACAAAGTTTAATTCTTGGAAGATATTAGCTTTATCTATCACAAAGGGAGCAACAATTATTAATATAAAAGGTATAGATATAAAAGATAAGCAGGCTGTAATAGCAGTTAAAGAAACTGACAAAGCTACATTTCCATCAACTAATTTAGTTATATAGTTAGAAGTAACAGCGCTGGGCACGCATGTTATTAAGATAATGCCTAATTTTAAAGAAGGGTCGACCTGCAAGAAAATTACGAATAAAAAACCTACGCATGGCAAAATTACCATTTGAGAAAAGAGTCCTGCCAATAAAGTTTTTAAATCTTTAAAAACATCAAAAAAATTTTTGATGCTAAGACTCATGCCCACACCTAGCATGATAATAAAAATTGCTAGTGGGGCAAGATTTAAAATTATATTCATATTTTGAGAGGTGATTTTTTGATTAAGTTGAAAATATCAGTTACAAATAAAGCTATGTATTGTTGATTAATCAAATAATTGGCTTTAATTTTTTCGTTTAATCTTCCTTCATTATTTAACACATACTCTAATTTACTATTTCTTCTAATAACTTTTTCTTTTGTAAGTCTTTTTAATTTTCTCAACACTGTCGCTCTTGGTATGCCTGAAATCTGAGCAATTGATGAAGCATTTACTCCTTGCTTTGGTTCATTGCGTTGAACGTTATTTAAATAAAGATTCTCCCCTTTCTGCCCAAATAAATTAATTTCCCTATTAAAGTTTTTGGATATTTTTTCTAAATTTAAACTTTGATTCATGCCCATATTTGCCCATATTACCCAGGATTCTAAATCTCCAAAAACTATTTTCCATCTGACTAAAAAAGGAATTTGCATTTTAAAAAAATGATTCCAAAATACTGTGTAATATTTATTGAAATATAGTTCCATTTCTTCTCTGTTAATAGCTGCACCAAACCAGTCTTGAGCAGATAACAAAATAGACAGTTTTTCGAAAAAAATAGACAATTTTTTAATTGAAGCTACAGGTTTTTGTAAGCTCAATGCTAAACGAGCTAAAACAATTTTCTTCCCTTCT
>Ga0308010_1001503_pt1 | contig 12909 bp, 9 predicted proteins | sample Neamet129_FD_202368 | JGI IMG/M metagenome (GOLD analysis project Ga0308010, IMG submission 202368) | Marine microbial communities from water near the shore, Antarctic Ocean - #129 | ecosystem: Environmental > Aquatic > Marine > Unclassified | place: Southern Ocean | collected 2014-07-24 | reverse complement strand
GGTGGAGCAACTGATCCAAAAACTACACATATGATAACTTTAGCGGGGACTAAAAAACAAAAAGGAGTTAGAGGTGGGAAATTACCGTCTTCTTTTATAGCTCTTACTAATGGTTCAATTTATGATATAAGGTTTGAAGGTGTGGATGAAGCTGGCAATGCAGCTCCAGTAACAATTATAAAGAATATAACTTTTGATAATGAGCCTCCAGAAATAGTTGTAAATGAACCTTTAAATAAAACTTTTATTAATAATTCTATTTTTACATATAACCTTTCTGAAGATTTAGTTAGTGGGAGTATTCTAATAACCAGAGATTCTGGTAGTCCAGATAGTAATTCACCCCATACTATTTTACTTCAAGAAGAGTATCTTAAATCTGGCGAAAAATTAATATCCGATATTAAATGGGTAGATGGTTCAACTTATTCAATAATAATTAATGGCGATGATCGAGCGGGAAATAAGGCGAACACAATAGAATTAACTCAAATAACTTACGACATAACGCCTCCCAATATAAAAATAAACAATTTCAATAATGACGACTATATAAACTATAACACCTTAAGCTATACTTTAAGTGAAAATCTCTTAGAATCAAGTATTATATTTACTCAAATTAGTGAGCCAATGGATATATCCTCACCACAAATAATTGAACTTGAAGGAAGTGAATTAAATAAGGGTTCGTTCAATGATATAATATTAAAAAATGGACCAAAATTAATAAATGGAGCTATGTACAATATTGCAATGACTGGTGTTGATCCAGCTGGCAATGAAAGTAATCAAATTTCATTAGCAAATGTAACTTTTGACAATGAATCGCCTAAAATATCTATTAGTCAGCCATTGGACTCAGAGCAAATTAAAAGTACGATCATATCCTTTATAAGTAGCGAAAACCTTTTAAATGCGGATGTTATTTATAGGCAAACGAGTGGAACTGCGGATATTAATTCTCCTCATAGAATACCAATTAATTCATCGAACTTATCCAGCGGTTTTCATTCTGATATTGATTTAGGTTTTGCTTCACAGTTAGCTGATGGAGGTAGATACGAAGTCTCTATAGAAGCTTATGATAAAGCTGGAAATGAAGCAACCGTCAGTCCAATAAATGATGTATTTTTTGATATTCTTCCACCAAAGCTTACTTTAAGTGCTCCCATATCTTTATCACTCATTAATTCAGCAATAGTGAGTTATAGTACTTCTGAAAGCATGAAAAAAAGTAATATTGTATTTTTAAGAGTAAAAGGTAATGAAGATCCAAATAGTCCTCACACTATAGATTTAACAGGACAAAGACTAGAAATAGGTGATCATTTTTCCGAAGTTTTTGATCAAAGTATTCAATTGAAAGATGGTAGTATTTATAATATAGAATTAACAGGAGAAGATTTTGCAGGTAATATTGCCAATAAAGTCTCAATTGAAAATATTACTTTTGATATATCTTCTCCTCTAATGTCAATCAGTTCACCGTTAGAAAAAGGTTTTTACTCAACAATTGAATTATCTTATGAAATTAATGAATCTCTTTCGTCGGGAGTTATCGTTTTTGAGCAAGAGAGCGGTTCGAGTGATCCAATGAGCCCTCATCGTATAGAATTAATAAATGAACAATTAAGTAAAGGTAAACACGAAGGGATTAATATTAATGCTCTTACGGACCTAACGCCAAATTCTACATATAAAGTTTGGTTAGAAGGTATTGATCTTGCAGGTAACGAAGGTAAGTCTAGTGAGATTAGAAGTATTACTTTTGATAATATATCTCCAAATATAGCAATCATTTCACCTGAACCAGGTTCATTTAATAATTCTAAATCATTAGGATTAAAAACAAATGAAGTTTTATCTGAAGCTAGAGTTGTTTGGACTTGGGTTGAAGGCTCCTCCGATTCCAAAGGTCAGCACGAATCAAAACTTGTGGGTGATCAATTAATGGATGGTTTGTATCCAGAGGTTAATTTTGACCCTGCTCCAAGTCTAGTCTCTGATGCTCGATATAATGTTACTTTCTATGGGATAGATAGAGCAGGTAATACATCAAATTATGAACTAGCTTCTATATATTATGATAATAATCCTCCAGAAATAACTGGTACGTATCCAATTACGAATGACTTTACTAATATTAATGAAGTTGAATACTTAGTTAAGGAACAATTAATAAGTGGATCTGTATTCTGGTTAGCCGTTGATGGCTCTTCTCAGCAAGAAGTTCAGCTAATTGGTCCTGAATTAGATCCTGGTGCTTTTAACAAAGGTCAGCTTACTAATCAAAAAGAGCTAATTGATGGAACCTCTTATAACTTAAGTATCTCCTCAATAGATCGTTCTGGAAATGAATCTACTATTGTACTAGCTAAAAATATCACTTTTGATAAAACAAAACCAAAATTCACAGAAGTTTCGCCCATTACAAGCTCTCGTATTAACTCTCAATTAATTACATGGACAGTTAATGAAGAACTTTTATCTGGTAAATATACTTGGATACACATGGGAGGAAGTGAAGATCCATCGGCGCCGCATACATTTGATTTAACTCCAGATTTATTAAAGATAGGATCTTTTGATAACTCTGCATTGGGGGATCTCAACCTTGTTGCAGATGCGATGTATAGAATTACTCTTGAAGGTACCGATAAAGCAAATAATACTGGGAAGAAGTTTCTTATGAGTATTGTTTATGATGATAAGCCTCCGACAATAGAAATTAATTATCCTGAGTCTAATACCTCTGTTAAAGAATTAGATATAGCTTATTTTATTAGCGAAAGTCTTAGTGGTGGTCAATTTATATACACACAAGTTGGCGGATTAACTGATCCTAATTCTCCTGTTTCTTTTAATTTAGCTGGTTCTGAACTCGAGACTATTTTCGAATCGCCTAAAGTTCCCAAAAATCCACCAGTTTTGAATGATGGTTCTATTTATAATATTCAATTTAAAGGTGAGGACTTAGCAACTAATGCTTCGAGCTCAAATATCATTGAAAATGTGAAATATGATATTACAAAACCTATAATCACAATATTCTATCCTGAAAACAAATCTAATTTTATGGGTACAGAAATAGATATAGAAATAAGTGAAGATTTGAAAGATGGTACTATCGTTTGGAGTCGTACTGGCGGTTTAAATGATCAAGTTACTAAACATAAAATTCCTTTAGCTAATCAATATTTAAGTGCAGGTAGGTATAAAAAAGCAAAATTACCAATGGAGAAATCACTTAGTTCAAGTGTTGTCTATTCTTTAGGTGTAGAAGCCGTTGATTTTGCAGGTAATCAAGCTGAACCAGTACTCGTAGAATTTATTGAATATATTCGTAACATGGCTGGTAATTGGTATTATAAAGGACAAATCATTGAAGTCGTTTGGGTTTTTGAACCAGATGAGACAGGTTTAACAGGTAGTTTTATGCAAGGTTTATCTTTGGGAACAAAAATAAGTAATCAAGAGAAAGGTCAATTCACAATTGATTTTACTGAAAAACCTTGGGTAATAACTATAGATATGGATAATCCAGATAAAAATAGGATTAGTCTTTTTGAATTTATTGACAATACACATATTCGAGTTGTAACAGGAGAAAAGAAGCCTTCAAGTATGAATGATGGGGAAATCATGGAATATGAATGGCGACCAGAATAAAATAGAAATATGAAATATATAGTTTAATGCATAATTGTAAATATGCATTAAATTCGCTGTCTGTTTTCATATTATTTTTTTATTAGGAGTAATTATATAATGGCTAAGAAGCAAAAGAGTTTTGCAGAGAAAGCATCATCGACAGGTGGTAAAGATTTAGTTAATGTTAAGTTTGTAAAAAGTGTGCCTTCTGATCGTGAGGGCTTTTGGCGCTTTAATGAATCTATGATCTCGATGGAAAAAGGTCAAACACTTGAAGCTACATTAAAGCAGATGGAAGATGAGGCAAAACTGGTTGATATAGATATGCCTACTGATTCTAAAAATGAATCAAAAATTACAGAAGAAATCGCTGTAAAGACTGAAGAAGCGCCAGTAGAAGAAGCGCCAGTAGAAGAAGCTAAAGATAAAAAATCAGAATAATCTGTTCATCAGTTACTGATTCTTTTTTGATAAATTATATTTGGAGAGGTGGCCGAGCGGCTTAAGGCGCACGCTTGGAAAGCGTGTGTGCGTTCATAGCGTACCGTGGGTTCGAATCCCACTCTCTCCGCAAAACCCATCTCGACAAACAATCGTATAACTAGAGTTATTTAGTGTAATCTAATTATAGATATGAAAAGTATAGCTAAGAAAAATAGTAATTCTTGTATTTAATAATTCTTAATATTCTACTCGTATTTTTATATAATTCTTTTTAGTAAAGGTGAAAATGAAAAAATTAATAATATTTCTTTCATTACTGATGGCACTCTCTTGTGCTGATGAAAAAAGTGAAGACAGTTTAGAATCTACAGATGCTGGTAATTTCAGTGCTTATATAGATGCCCAAAATTTACGAATTTTTGCTAAAGAAGGACTAAGTGATTCATTTTTAAATAATGTGGGGAAGTCTTACGAGGCAATGCTTGTCGATGCGTCTAATATTAATAACTCCATGCGTTCTCATTATTTATCTATTACAAAAGATAAATATGTATATCAAAGAGTGGGTATTTTTTCAGAAAATAATTCTAATTTTGATCCAGGAACACCACCTAAACCATTTGATCACAATGTAACAGATTATATTTGGGAACTTAAAGAAGGTGGTAAAGAACAAGTGGGTGAAGTAATAGAACACCTTTTGCACACAGTTACAACAGTGATCTTCTATTTAGCCTATCCTGATGATTGGGACTTTAATAAACCTTCTTCAGCTTTAAGACTAGCAATGGACGAATCAATTGCTAAAGGTATCTATGATATTTCTAGTTACGATGAATTGAAGAATGATACGGAAGCTTATAATAAAATCTTAACTCAAGAATATGCCTATTGGTTAATTCTAGCTGAATGGGATTATTTTGTAACAGCGGGTAAAAAGATGAATGGTATATCTGGCAATGAAGAATTTACTATTGGTACTTCTTCTGAGATTGCCTCCGTACTTCCATTGGGGCATAAACTTTACAAGGATTATATAGAAAAAATTCTAACTATTCCCAATCCAGAAACTATATTGTCATTATTTCCTGTTAAATAAGATATTTTTTTGCACTCAATTTGTTTAGGTGCTTCTCTTTAAAGACTCTTTTTTATATATAACTAAATATTTATATTTAGCTGTTACCTATTATAACGAAAGAAACTCTAATGGAAAATATTTCACCTAAAATAAAGAGAGGTTGGCTAAGAGCACTCCTTTTTTTAATAACTGCTATTATAACTTCTAATTTATTTGCGGGTATTGGCTTGGTAGCTGTTATGCTATCTGCAGGCTATGACATAAGTATTATGACCAATCAAGAGCTTTTGACGACAGAGTTGAATAAAATTGGTCTTATCCTTCCCTTAAAATTATTTGAACTTTTAGGTCTGATGCTTCCATTGTGGCTTTTTATGCGTTTTATAAATAGGAAACCAATTAAATCTTTAGGCTTAACCTTTAAAGATTATAAGAAAGACTTTAAATTAGGTCTAGCGATCGGTGCTGGTTTAATTGCAACTGGATTTATTATTCTTTCTATTCTTGGCTCCCTAACAGTTTCACACTTATCATTTCCTTTGTTGGATCTATTATTATACTTTTTATTGTTTACCGTGGTTGCTTTTCATGAAGAAATTTTTGTCAGGGGTTATTTATTAAATAATCTCATGGCTTCTATGAATAAATATGCTGCACTAAGTATTACTTCTTTGTTCTTTATGTCTTTACATTTACTAAACCCTAATATTTCTGTTCTATCTGTTATAAATTTATTTTTAGCGGGTATTGTCTTGGGTATCTATTATATCCACAAACCTAATTTATGGTTACCAATTGGAATGCATTTAACATGGAATTATTTTCAAGGGCCCGTTTTTGGATTTGAAGTAAGTGGTTTGAATACTATTGGTATATTCAATCAGAATTTATCAGGCCATGATATCATTACGGGAGGAGAGTTTGGATTTGAAGGGTCAATAATCGCGACGATATTGATAATTGGAATTATTTATTTTCTTGATCGAAAATTTAGTCATTAAACGTATTAATCTTAAAATTTATAATGCTTAAAAAACTTTCAAATACAGTAATCAATGCTGATGTTTCACCTACTGTTGGAATAGCCGATATTGTAAAGCAAATGCGGGAGAGAGGCGAAGAAGTCTTTGACTTTTCTGCCGGTCGAGCATTCGAAAATACACCTAAGTATATTACTGATGGTGCGGTTGATGCCATGTATAGAGGGGAAACGCATCAAACTATGGCTCGAGGAACGACTCAGTTTCGTCAAGCATGTGCTAATAAATTATCAAGAGAGAATGATATTATTGCAGATCCTGGAAGTGAGATTATTGCAACCATGGGTACAAAGCAAGGTTTGACAATTTCTTTATTAGCTTTGTTAAATGCAGGTGATGAGGTTCTTGTCGAAGATCCTTGTTTTGTTAGCTATCACCAATTAATAAGTTTTTTCGCAGGTGTTTCAGTCTCCGTTCCGATGAGAGAAGAGAATCAATTTAGATGGGACAAAAAAGAGTTAGAGGATAAAATTACAAAGAAGACCAAAGCTATTATTTTTAATTCGCCTCATAACCCTACTGGTACAGTACATAATATTAAAGATCTTGAATTAATAGCTCAAATTGCTATTGAAAATAATTTATATGTTATAACGGATGAAATATATGAGAGAACTGTTTGGAAAGGCCATAAGCACGTTTGTTTAGCCACTCTTCCAGGTATGAAAGAAAGAACGATAACATTGATGGGACTAACCAAAAGTTTCTCTATGGGTGGTTGGCGAATTGGATTTGCTTATGCGAGTAAAGAAATAATCGATCAATTTGAGAAGCTTCAGCAACATTTAATTACTTCAGCAAATTCATTTGTACAAGCTGGTGCCACGATTGCTTTTGGAGAAGAGCCTAAGGATGTTGTTTTAAACTATTGGTCTGATTGGGAGGAAAAATGTCGTTTTGCATGTGAGACTTTAAATAAAATTGAAGGATTAAGTTGTCTTATCCCAGAAGGTGGGTTTTATGCATGGTTGAATATTTCTAAAACTGGCCTTTCATCTGAAATATTTGCTCAACGCTTACTTAAAGAAGAGCGTGTAGCCTTAGTCCCTGGTCATTCTTTTGGATCTATGGGGAAAAATTTTGTTCGTATAACCTGTGTTAAATCTTCAGAAGAGACAGAAGAGGGTATTAAACGAATAAAAAGATTTGTTGAAAAAATATTTAAAGCGGATTTATCATAATTTTTAAAAAGTATTCTTCTATTTCATTAGCGACACGCATTCTTATATGGATGGTTATAGGCGGTATTATAGGTGGAATAGTTGGTGAACCTGCCGCATCGATTAAACCTCTTGGCGATATATTTATTAATCTATTATTAATGGCGGCTATTCCTCTGGTATTCTTTAATCTTTTAGCTGGACTAACCTCTATGTCTGATGTGAGGTCTTTTGGAAAAACAGGGATAAAAGTTATTTTTTATTATTTAATTACCACTTCAATTGCTATTACAGTAGGGATTCTTATTATGTCGATGGTTAAGGCCGGGAATGGATTTGATTTAACTAGTGAAGTCCCTGAAAATATAGGTGTAGCACCTAATTTACTTGATATTATAATGAGTTTATTTCCTTCAAATATTTTCAAATCTTTTGCTCAAGGTAATTTAATTCATATTGTGATATTTGGGTTAATGATAGGGATCACTACATTGACACTACCTAAACCAAAGAAAGAAAAACTAGAAGAACTTTTTCAATTATTTGCAGAGTTAATGCGTAAATTAGTTGATTTGATCATGTATCTAGCGCCTTTGTGTTTAGGTGCTTTAGCCGCTGCTACCATTGGTGAATATGGGTCTAAAATAATGGGCCCTTTATTAAAATTCATTGGCGGTGTCTATACCGCTCAAATTTTAATGATCTTTTTTTATATGCTACTCCTTTATTTCATAGGCAAAGTAAGTCCATTGTGGTTTCTTAAGAAAACTAGCACTTTATACTATACGACTATAGCTACATGTAGCAGTTTGGCTAGTTTAGCTGTGTCTTTAAAAATTGCGGAAACTAAACTTCAGTTACCTAAAAAAATATATGGTTTCACACTACCTTTGGGTGCGCAATTCAATAAAGATGGTACGGCAATCATGTTATCAGCTGTATTGATCTTTACCGCTCAAGCCGTAGGATGGCAATTAACTTTATTTGATATAATTCAAGTAATTATAGTTGGCTTAATAGTCGTTGAAGGTTCAGGTGGTATACCTGGAGGAGGTCTGGTCGTTGCTATGATATTTGCGAAAGCCTTTAACTTACCTCTTGAAGTTGTTGCCGTTGTTGGTGGTATCTATAGATTGATAGATATGGGCAATACAACCGTAAATTGCATGGGAGACCTCGTTGGTACGGTCCTAATATCAAAACAAGAATCTAAGTGGCTACCAGAATCAAAATGAAAAAAAATATAACTTTAATATTATCTTTATTCTTATCAGTTAGCTCTGTCGACTTATTTGCTCAAGATAAAAAAATAGGTTCTAGGCAAGATAGGGAAGGTCTTTATAATTATTTACTTGAGAAGACATTTGAAAGAGAATCATTCTCACCTGTTAAGAATCAAAACCTTGATCTTGATATAGAGAAAGAAATGTTAAAATATAAATCTGAATTGATAAATGCGAAGTCAGAAGAAGATCTATTTTACGCTATTGTAAAAATCAGTAATGCACGTAAAGACCGTCATCTAAAGGTAGCCACCATTAAAAATGGACTTACTTTAAGAGATATAACACCAGGCACGTTGCCTATTTTATTCGAAGTAGATTTCAAAAACGAAGATAATCCGTTTTTCTTTATTTCTAACTATAGTTCAAATATTAAAAAATACGGTAAAGTACAACCAGAGGTGGGCGATCGATTAATTAAGGTCAATGGCGAATTATTTAATAGCTATATAAATAGAATCAAACCTTACCATCGTTATTCTACTTTAAATGGCTTTTGGAAAAAACTTCCATCAACTTTTACAACAAAAAATCTTCTTCTACCATATTCATTTGATGTAAAAACAATGCGTTTAGAATTTGAAAATAAAGATGGGAAGACTTACATGTTAGCACTGCCTTATCTTCCAGATGAGAAAATTAAATGGCAGTTAGAAAGTAATGTTCGTTACAAAGGTTTTGAACTTGCTTATAAAACCCAAACTTATCATTTATATCTACCTGCTAATAAAAAAGTAGGTAAAACAGTTTTGCTTTACTGGTATGGCTTTAGAGAAAACTTAGTAAATGATATAGATCGCTTAATTGCATATGCTGATTCAGCAAAATTGCTCGACCATAATATTATAGTTGATGCAACAAAGAGTAGGGGTGGGTCAAAAGGAGCTTATGCTGTACAGCGGATGAGTCCTTTACCTTTTAAAACAGCTTTTGGCAATATTCGTTTAAGTGATATTGCAGATGATTTTATTAATAGAAAGAAAAGACAATTTGATTCAAAGAAAATTTTAGATGGGAATGTTAAGGAAACAATAGATGATGGAAGTTGGTTAATGGATTGGTTGCTTAATGATGTTATGGATGGTATAAATGATGGTCAGCAATATTCTAATAATGTTCCCTTCAAACTTGCACATTTGCCAAAATATTCTGATGGCATCATGCAGCCTGCAGAAAAACATTTTACAGGAAAGTTAGCCTGTCTATTTAGTCCCTATGGCGGATCTCATCTAGACCAATTTTCATCGATTGTTGTCGATAATAAATTAGGTTACACAATAGGCATGGCAACTGGTGGATATAGTAATACATGGGAGTGGCACGAAGATCTTACTTTTTTAAATAGTAAGAAACCTTTAGTTGATTTTATGTGGTCAATAGGTCACACTATTCGTCCAAATGGTCAAATCCTAGAAGGAAATCCTGCCTCGATAGATCGGCATATTCCATTAACTAGAGATAATTATCTTAATTATTATGATCTATTAATTGATGAAGCTTTAATGTATCTATTAAAATGAATTTTAAATTATTCTAAAGGTTGAGATAATAGTTGAAGAATAAAATTTCAAGAAGGTCTTTTTTAAAAAGAACAGGAACAGCGGCTTCATTAGCTGCAATATCTCCTTTATCTGTATCGTCTATTCTATCTAGGTCTTCAGATGATAAACGAATATTGGTTGTAGGTGCTGGCTTAGCGGGTTTATCGTGCGCCTATGAGTTAGATAGGGCGGGGTTTAATGTAATTTTGATAGAAGCACGATCTCGAGCTGGTGGAAGAGTGAGAACATACCGAGATCCCTTTGCTGATAACTTGTATGCTGAAATGGGTGCGGAATATGTAGATAGCACAGATACACTTGTTAAAGACTATTGTAAAAATTTTGGACTACAGGTCTTACCGGCTAAGCAATACGATGGTGTTTACGTTAAAGGTAAAAGATTGTCTATGAAAGGTTTGAAGTCTGGTCGTGACTCTTTGCCTTATAGAGGCACCCTCTCAGGGCAATTATTTGGTCAAGAAGTCCAGTATATTCAAAAGTGGATCGACCTAGTTAAAGAAAAAGGTGAAACGTCTCCTGAAGTAATGGCTTTAGATAAAATGTCCATTGAAACAATGCTTAAGCAGGGTGGGGCACCGAAAGATATTATCGATCTTTATAATTATACGAATGCCACTGAGTCCACTACTATTCCTTCTGAAATGTCAGCATTGTACATGGTTTTATCCAATGTAAGAACTTCTGCATTTAGCGAAGATACTGAAGAAGGAAGAATCTTTGGAGGAAATGATAAATTGCCTAAAACATTTGCAAAAAAATTAGGTGTAAAAATTAAGTACAATCGAGCCTTGAAACGTCTAGCTTTTGATTCTAAGGGCGTAACTGCAACTGTAATAGAGAATGATAAAACACAGTCTATTAATGCAATTAAATGTGTTTTGGCAATACCGGCCTCTATTTTAAGAACAATCGATATTCAACCTGCTTTTACCTCGGAAAAAACTTATTGTATTCAAGAACAGGATTATGGTCATGTCATGAAAGTGGCTATGCAATATCGTAAACGATTCTGGGATGAGAAGCACTCTATAGGGCAACGAGTTTTCACAGATACTCCTCTTCGAAGAATTTATCATTTTTCAATTGATCAGCCTGGCCCTCGAGGAATATTGCTTACATTTACTTCAGGCGAGGATGCTAAAAAACTTGGTCGTCTTAATGAAGAAAAACGAATGCAGATCGCACAAAAAACTTGTAAAGATATTTGGCCCGAAGCGCCTCTTTACTGGGAGAATGGAATTACTAAATACTGGAATGAAGATCCTTGGGTTAAAGCAAGCTATTCTATTTCTGGAGTAGGACAGAAAGGCTTTCGAGATATATTAGCAAAACCTGAGGGACCTGTATTTTTTGCAGGTGAACACACAGCATTTTATAGAGCATCCATGAATGGCGCCATTGAATCTGGACTACGCGCTAAATCAGAATTAATTAAAACAATATAAGTATACTATCCATGAATAATTCAATTTCTAAAAAAATAGCAGACTTAATAGACCATACTTTATTAAGTAAAGACTTAAAAAGTGATGATTATATCAAGTTATGTAATTCTGCTAAGAAATGGGGCTTTCGAACGGTATGTGTATACCCAGACTATGTCGAATTATGTGCTGAATACTTAGAAAATACGTCAATTGAAGTTTGTACTGTAATTGACTTTCCTGATGGTATTGGAGATATCACAAATAATGTGGTTGATGTGGCTATGGCAGCAAATGATGGTGCGATGGAGATAGATATGGTCATGGACCTTGAAGCTTTTAGACAAAAAGATTTTGAAAAAGTTTCAGCCGGGATTATTAATATAGTTGAAGCAGCTGAAGGGAGAATAGTAAAGGTAATCATTGAAACGTGTCTTTGGTCAGATGAAGAGATAAAATTAGCCTGTGAGATTGTTCAAAATTCTACGGCACAGTTTGTAAAATCTTCCACGGGCTTTTCAACTCATGGTGCAACTTTAGAACATATAAGAATTATGCGAGAAACGGTAGGAGATATTTTTGGCGTGAAGGCCTCTGGAGGAATTAATACATTTGATGAGGCGTTGCTTATGATACAGGCAGGCGCAAATAGGATTGGGACCAGTTCAGGGGGCGATATTATGAAAACAGAAGAATTAAAGTCTAAGGAGTAATTTGATTAGAAAAATTATATCTATTCTTTTATTGCTTTCCCATACATCACTACTTTTTGCTGATACATTGACTTTTAAGAGAGGTTTAAAGATTAATGGTGAATTCATCCGTATTAGTGAGGAGCATGAACTTGACCCAAATACAGGGACAACTTCAGAAGTCACTTTTAAAGTTGATAAATTTTCGATTAAAATGGTTCCCGATGATCTAATTATAGGTAAGCTTAATGAAAATACATTTCTATTTGACCCAATATCAATTTATAAGATTATTGATGATCAAGGGAATGTTCTTTTGCTTCGTCCATTCCGATATGGATCCAACGGAGAATTCATAGAGATTCCTCTAGATGAAAAAATGGTCAATTCTTCTATTATTGAAGTAGCTGACAAAGCGCTCCTGTCTATTGATAAAGGATTTGAAGTCTTTGAAGGAGCAGTTAATTCGCCACAAGTTAAAGGTGTACTTATACTTGTTAGCTGCGCAGCCTTATTTGCTTTATTTTTGGTTTTAGAAAACTTAAAAGACGACCCTCTTTGTTGTTAGT